>Ga0307515_10002239_pt1 | contig 42420 bp, 36 predicted proteins | sample 17_EM_MG_FD_194513 | JGI IMG/M metagenome (GOLD analysis project Ga0307515, IMG submission 194513) | Populus trichocarpa ectomycorrhiza microbial communities from riparian zone in the Pacific Northwest, United States - 17_EM | ecosystem: Host-associated > Plants > Roots > Unclassified | place... | reverse complement strand
TCCTCCGCGTCTTCCAACGTCTCCGCCTTTCCGTGACACAATTCCTTCCACACCTTCCGTATCTTTCTTCTATATTTCCCAAGTACCTTCGTACCTTCTTGCGCCGTGACACACTGGGCCAGCCGGTTAACCTCCCCAATTCACACACATGGATCACTTGCTGGAACTGGGAAAAGCCGGTACTGGAAGTGCTCCTACTATAAGTACTGACAAATCAACTCAGTTGCATTGTGCTTGGAGTTCAGCTGTACTGATCATAACAGGTTCGGTAAAATACAAACACAGTGGTGGAACAGCAAAGCCAGCCCATCACTTAAGGACTCGCCATTTGAAACAACTTGAACTTGGAGTCCCAGCTTTGTCGCCTATAATCTCTGGATTGATAAATACAGCAAAGCAGTTCAACACACAGCATTTCAGCCAGAAGGTGGCAGATGACCTGCTACTACTGTGGATGATTCACGCAAATATCCCATTTAGTATGACATCAGATAACGGGTTTCAGGCCTTAATGCATTATATCAATGACACCAACCGAATTCCCCGTTCACCATCATCTATCAGAGATCGCATTGTCACACGGTTTCAGCTGCTGCAGCCACATGATGCTGAGCTTATGCGGCAAGCAGATACACAAATTCACCTCTGTTGTGATGTATGGACAAGCCCACATCAAACGATGGCAATTCGTGGAATTATTGCCCATTTTATATCCAAATCAGGAATGCGAATGAATCCTGTAATAGGCCTTTGATTGCTTGAAGGATCTCACACTGGTGCAAACATGGCAGAAGTGGTTACAGGTGTTCTGCGAGAATATGGAGTGGAGGAGAAACTTGGATACTTTGTTGAAGACAATGCTAGCAATGATGATACGTTGGTCATGGCTCTTGCTGAAGAGCAAGTATTCGGCGATCGTCTTTATAATGCAGGTGAACAACGTCTTCGTTGTGGTGGCCATGTTGTCAATCTTGTGGTTAAGGCATTCTGGTTTGGCGATGTGGACCGTACTCTTCTCCAGGATTCGATTGTGGTCACCTCTGATACAATGGCTTCATGGAGGAAAATGGGTCCCTGGGGAAAGGCACACAATATCAGCATTTACGTATTGGCATCCCCTCAGCAGCGGCAAGAGTTCAATCAGCTTGGTGCTCAAACCATCCTACACAGAGATAATGCCACTCGGTGGAATACAGGATATACCATGATTCAGAGCATGCTTCGGAACAGAGATGCAGTGGAAGTGTTCTGCCTACGCCACTCGAAGGAATTGTAGCATGATCGTTTGTCCATGGAGGATTGGGAGCAGCTTGCAGATGCAGTCACAATTTTGAAACCATTTCGCTCTGCTACGCTTTGAATGGAGGGAGATTTTGCAGAGCTACATACAATCCTTGTGGAACTGGACTTTCTTCGAACAACATTGACCAATGTATTGCAAAAGTACCAGCCAAACCCACATCTGCACATTTGGAGAGCTGCAGCGGAAGCAATCGTGGTTCTTGATAAGTACCGAGAGTTGTATAAATCACTTACTGTGTGTGTTGCAGCAGTGGTATTACATCCAGCATTCAAGTGGGAATACTTCGAGGTGGCTGTGGACAATCTTGAATGGACTGATGATCAATTGCAAGATGCAAAGTTGCATGTACAAGCACTCTGATTGACAAAGTACATGCCTGTATCTGCATTTGCTGCGGATGCAGGTGAACGCCAGCCTAATACAACACCTCCAGAGATATCCCCATTTGCTACCTGGCATGCCCAGAGACAGCGAACTGTAATAGGTAAGCCAAACAATGCACTCTTCACTGAATTCAGTGTATGCTAAGTTACATACAGCAGATGAATATGATCGATATCTCTCAACTCCACCAGAACCCTCCATCACCAGTGCATTTACATTCCAGCTATGTCTTCTGGAGTCGAGAGACTGTTTTCCCAACATAAGATAATGCTGACTGACAGGAGAAATCGACTACAAATCGATTCCCTGGAGGCTGTTGAATGCATGAAATCGTGAGATAGGCTACAAATTAGGATTCCGCATCTGGTGGTATCTGGAGAACAGTTGAAAGATACAGGAAAAGATATGCAACAGGATGGCAATAAGAATTCGGATCATCATATGGATATGGAAATGTAACTAGAATGAGTTTGAAATTTTGTAACTGGTATGAGATTGCAAGTACTATGGATTTGGATCAGTCCAAACTGATCCCGTCCAGTCCAAGACTGCCAGTCTGTGGCTCAGTCCAGTCCGACCTTCTCGTTGGACTGGACTGGACTGAGCCCTACCCCGGACCGGGATCGACTGGACTGGTGGAATCATTGCTCAGATATAGATGGTCGGTGGTTGCATTTCTGGCCACCATGTTGAGATGTTTCTCCTGACTGCTGTTGTGGGTTATGTCACTGCTGCTGTTGGGGCTTTCTGAAGTTGGGCTTGACTTCAGAATCAGCACCACGGTCGAAAAGCTCTTCTGTTCCGATGACAAGCGCTCCAGTCGCTGGCTACTAGGTTCTACCAACTAAAGTGCGGGCATGCACCCACTGGAGTCTACCTAAAACGGTTCGGCCACCAAGAGGACGATAAATGCTGGTGGTGTGCAGGGACAGCGGCCCAGACGCGGGAGCACCTCTTCCGCCATTGCAGCCGGTGGAGAGACCAGCAGAAAGCACTCTGGAAAGCGGTGGGAAATGTGACGGGCTGGAAAGCAGGCAGATGCCGACACGTGCAGGTCTCTGAGCTGTTTTCCACAGCAGAATGCGATCAAGCGGTGGTGGACTTCCTGGCGGCTACTGAAGTCGGGAAGTTCCCGCCCAAATGAATGGAGACGGCACGCAGCGGGCGCAGAGGATGACTCAGGTGCGGGGAGCGTGCGGGGAGCGGCGGCAGGGGGGATATATCTTCTCTTTTCTTTTCGTTTGTTTCTCTGTTCTGGTCTATCTTTTAGCTTTCATTTGTCAGCGGGGATGAAGGGTAGCGGGGGTGAGCTCCGCCATCTAGCCGGCTCGCCCGGAGGCGGAGGGGGTATTAGGTCCTGTCATACTCTAGTAAGAGTGCATACAGTATGAATAAACAACAACAACTAGCCCGCTCCAAAAAAAATATAGAAATTGCTGTCGCGCGGTAGTATTCTGTAGATTCGGGCTCTGAGAGCCCGACCATATAGAGCGCATTAAATAGATCATTTCGTGCCTAACAAGCCTCTTAATTGGAGGAATAATCATGGAGTTAACATGGGGTGGTGTATATTTATGGCATCGGGAGATTCCATCAACCCATCATCCACCCATGTCAACTCCATGAATTGTGGTTTTTTTTTTATTTTAATCATACTGTATTCACTCAATTTAGAGTATGACTGACCCCTAATCACCTCCGCCTCCGGGCAGGCCGGCTAGATGGCGAAGCTCCAGTCCTGCTACCCGTCACCCCCTCTGACAAAGGAAATCAACGCAAAAGATTGATGAACACAAAGGAACCCAAAAGAGAGACGACCGAGCCTTACTCCTCCACTCGTCTGGGCATGAATCGTGGTCCGATTAAGACACTTATTAAACGTCAAATGATCTACTCGATGCGCTCAAGTAATCCAGCTCTTATATCGTAAATTGGCCCAGCCATCCTCGAGCCGCGGAGATGTTTGTGTTTTTCGATAAAGGATTCTCCCAGGAGCGAGTGCACCGGAAGTGTAATTAAGAATGCAGTCAAATGCGCCTGGGAAGGTAAAATCGAATTCTGGAGAGTCGAGTACTGCCGGGAGCGGCATAAAGTCCGAATGTTAGTTACTGTATGTACATGGCGCCGTGTAAAACAGCACAGCGCTGTGTAAAGTATCACGGTGCCGTGCAGAGTTGTACGATGCTGCGCTGTTGTGCATAAAAATCTATCGTCAGATGATGTGCAGTATAAAATATTCGAAATTGAGATTTTTGTGCTCGACACAGTGCAACTTAATTTTGGTGAAGTTTTGATACCGTACTTCTCATCACAATCGCGAGTAAACACACTCGTTATTGTAACTACAGAACACCGACCAACTATGATTGACAGTGAAACCAGGAGAAACTGAAGGGAAACTGTGGGACATAAAGAAAGAGGGGGTTAAAAAATCCCACCTTTTGTAACAATTAGTAAAACTCAGGCTAGGAATATCTGCTCATCCCGGCCTTCCAACTTGCACATCGTGATTACCGATCCCCGTGCCAACCCATCGTCATCAACCACTCGTTCATGGGATCAAATTTCTCTGTGTACCGAACATTCGACCAGGTTGCGGGCAGGCATCCGAATAGTTCGTCCCGTCCGGGCAATACTTTGCCCGAGACTGGACTATGCTTTTCGGGGCAGAGAATTCTAGACCGTTTGAGACTAGGGCAAATTTTTCGTGGACTATATACCTGCAGGGCCCCATAGTCTCTACGATATCCAGAAGTGAGCTGTGCGAAATAGTAGAAATCATGCAATTTTATAATATAATTCATTTTCAAGCTGACCACCAATACTGCGGCCCAATTTAATACCTCACCTCTGCTAGTTTCAAGGCTGACAGCTACTAATGTCAAGGCCAACCACTGAAAACATGACTATGTTTTTATTCTATCACAGGCACAACCATCGGATACCAACTCCTGGTAGCCGCCGGTCACCTATAGGTACCTGTAGGGGCCCAAGGGGATTAGAATGCAGACCCGGACAGCCTAGTCAATTGAAAATGATACCGAGATGGGTCGACGGCGTCAGGCCCCGAAAGACTATAGTCCGCCCCAGACCGTTCGGATCCCTGGTTGCGGGACCTGGTGCGGAGGTTTATGGAAGGCTAAAGTGGACAAAACTCACCAACTTGTAACAGTGAATGCATCGTATTTGGTAATGGAAAGGAACCAAACCCCAGTACGCCCTACTCGGGTCAGGCTATAGAAGATCGGACGTTCTTTTCTAGAGTAATAGGTAGTTTACAAATTTGGGAGATGGCTCGACGCGAGTGATCATTCATGAGTACGCATTGAAATCTATCAATTGCTGCGGAAAGTTCGTGTTCTTCAACAAATCAAGTGATTCTGGTCCAGGACGCTTAGTATGATGTAAAAGACCATAAATAGAGGCTGGTGAAAGAGTTTGGTATTCTAAAAACGAAATTTACGGGAAATAAAGAAGTGCTGTGGGTTGAAAGCAGTTTGAAGGCTGATATAAAATGGAAAGGCTATTACTATCTCCATGAGTTCTCGTCCAAATCAGCTACAACTAAGATTAAAAGAAAGAGAAAAGATAAACTCAAGAAAAATCAATAGATAACTAATTAAACAAACCAGACTAAAGTGATAAAGAGCAACGAAAAATTGACTGCTGGTACACCTCCGGGTGTGAAAATACAAAAGAAAAGTGGTGCTCGAGACCAACTATACCCCAGAAAAACAGATGATTAATACCGATTATGTGCATCTATCACTGCTTAAACATGATGAGGCAAAGAAGCCTCAGATCCCCATTTCTTGAACCGTGATCAACTCTGACCAGCCATGCCATACAACCTCCTCCTCCATCTTCTTTGCAGCAGTCGGGTGCTCGCCCAACTGGGCAATATAATCCTTCATTCTTTTCCACATTTCTGCAATTGGGTTGAGGTCCGGTGATGAAGCTGGTAATGGAAGCTATTCCTATTCTTTATCCCGGTATGTTTGACACACTTTGGCCTTGTGTACAGGTTCGTTGTCATCCATCATGAGCAAAGAGGTACCACGATAGCTGAGCTTTGCGTGACACCTGTCAGTACCGGAAAGATATGTTAAGCGTAGCCATTAGCTGTAACTTTCCCAAGCGTTAGTTGTCACAAACAAGACGAAGTAACCCCGTCCTCAGAGATCGCACCTTAGACCATGATGAGAGATAGCTTGAGAAATTTCGGTACAGTGCATGGATCTTCGTATTGATCCCCACGCTTTTAGAGAATTATGCAGATATTTCCTAGCACGCTGCATATCAGTACAGACTATGCATCGAATACGGCCACAAGAGCTCCACTGCCCTCCATTGTCCTCCAGGTTTATGCAGCTTCAGGAACATAATAGACGGGTATTATATCCAGTTGGTGGTGCAGAGACGAGGTAATGGGACAATGAGCGGGAATCTCAATCTGCGGGAACAGTTGCTTCTAATCTACAAAATTCTCCCGCTTTGGCTCATTCTTCAGAGCAGAACACAAACAAATGGGCGCAAGCAAAGAACGGCAAAAGAATAAAGCACATTGTCACGACTATTGTAAGTAACAAATCGTGGCTGAGTAGGGTACCGTACGAAGTGGAACCTGAAGTTGAGCATTTCTCTCACCCTTCTGTCATACCTACCTTCAGCGTGACCGAGTATGTATGTGGAGCAAAGCCTCGGCTAAACACATGAGTGGCACGGAACGGAACGGGCCGAGCTACGTAGATTCCTACATCCAAGACGAAATTGGGGAGTGATTTATGGCGACATTTGAGCGCGAACAGTTGTGCTCTGGAAAGATTCTCAATCTTCCCCAGAGCGTCTCCCCTTTGATTCAGAAATCCCTACACTTTTCATGTCTGAGTATGTCGGCGGCAGGCATACTCCGGTCGTGGAAGGTGACCCCTTTTCCGGAACGATCTTACCCTCCCGCCATGACCCGAGTATGCCGTACACTGCTCTATTAGGAAGGTGGATTCTTTGACACAGTGGAGAGCGAACGGGTACGGACTTATCCAGCGCACCTAACTCCTTACTAGACTTCAGCTTAAGCTCTCCTAGTTGGTTTAAACCCCAAGCTCGCCTGGTTTGTTCCAGCTCACCTAGCGTCAAGCTCCTAGCTGCTAAAGTTCCATGCTCGCTTGGTTCTACCATCATTAAGTATCACATGCATGCAGCCAACCAGACATGCAAACACACACAAAAGGTACCGCCCTCATATGATCGTTACCTGAAACGGAGAATCCCCCATAAAGTTTGTTCCAGCTCACCTAGTCGGCTCAAACACTCATGTCACCCCAAGCTCACCTAGCCAAGTCGACTCCGGTCTCTCCATATCTCATCTCCACATCCTCTGTTTTAGAAACTGAAGCGCACTTCAGTCGATACACATTTCCTTCCTTAACTTTGTATGGGCACACGTATTTTCCCGGAGGTGGCACTAATTGTTGGGCGCGATTAAAATTGAGACTACGCTAGTGCACATCGCCGGGCTACCAATGAATGACGTCAAGGATGTTGCATTTCAAAAGGCCCATGCACATATCTAAGACGGAGATTGTAAGCTAGGGCGTATCCTAGCGTCGCTTTATGCTGCAGGAGCATTGATGTTGGATGATGCACAGCTCCTGAAATAAGCATCTACCCTACTTGACCGGCTGTGTTGTATGATTGTAGTGTCTTCGAGCCTAGTCCAAAGGCGAGGCCACAAATCAGATCTCGCGACGCAACTAACAAGACTAGCAGCTTTTCCTTGCGACTCTCCACTTAGGCACAATCTCGATCTGAGACTATCCACATGGGAGTGACAGCGATAAGGGGTGCCTTTGTGAAACATCACCTTGGCAAGCTCGACACCACCTATAGTCAACCCTTGCTCTAACGAACGCCGATAATTCAGCCTTTCGGTATGTAAAGTCGATTAATAAACGCTCTGGCGAAGTGATGTGTTGTTTCCAATCCTGGTATATCCACACAAAATAGGCCTGCTGGGATCCAAAATTAGATGGTTTTCGGTGAAAGAAGTACACAAGATACTTGGCATTTCTTGAGTTCAGGTACGGAAAAAATCATTTGTTTGCGAGCAGGGGTTAATATTTTCAACAATCCTAACTGGTCCGTTACAGACCTGAATCCAGTATGGCAGGTGGGATATTGGCGGTGGATCTCGGCAAATCCGGTACTGCAAGGTCCGTTATAACAAGGGTAGACAGTTGGAGGTAAGGTGGAACAGAAGGTTCCGAAAACCATGGATTCAACTTCCCGTTTCGGACGTGGGATGGGTATATACTAGCTACTACCACTACCACTGACCCCCAGACAACCTACCCACCCCCAGACAACCTACCCATCCACAGTCACAGCCCTGATACCAACAGATCGTCTAGTTGGGAACTAGTCGGCCCGAATCTAGGCTCATCTAGTTTCCGATACAATAAGCTAACAATTACAAGCCATAGCCACAATCGGGACCCTGCGAAACTTCGAACTGTCAAGTAGTGGAACTGGTCGGTTTGATCCTGCTCTTACCTCGATTTCCCTACCAAAAGCTAACAATTACCAGCGATAACCACACAACTCGCAATCGCGACCCTGTAAAACGTCGTATCGTTAGGTTTGGAACTGGTCGGCTCAATCCCACTCTTATCTCACTTTTTGTATCAAAGAACTAACAATTACCAAGCCAGGGTCCGCAACCATGGCACCTTCGGCAAAGAAACACCGGAATTCAACAAAAAAAACCCAACAGACGAAGGGTGATGACAACAGTTCAGACGCACCGCCGCCGCCGCCGCCGCCACCGCAGCGCTCCAAAACCCCAGTTCACACCGATGATAACACAGTCTGGGAAACCCGTGCTCCGTCGCAAATATCAGTTGCAGTCAAAAAGGAAGGGTGGAGCGAAACAAGGCTGTGGCAAATCATGGGATACACCAGTGCGGAAGGGACGCAGTTCAAGAGGCAATTGTTGAGGGGCTGGATAATGGAGAAACATCCGGAGGTGGCCGGCGGGCCGGAACGCATTGCGTATTGGCATCCCCGCGGCGAAGAGATTTGGCAGAGGGCAATAAGCGACTTCATTGTGGATTACAAGGAGCAGTTGCCGATCAACGAATTTCAGAATGACAACCGCATCCGACGGCACTGGGTTCACCTGTTACTGGTACAATGTGGCAACAGGTTGCGCTTGGACTTATCGGCCAACAAGAAGAAGCTAGGACCCATGCCCGAATCAAAGCCTTCGCAGCTAGCGGACTTGCCCTTTACCAGTTTTGTCGTTCTTCTCAGACACGATTCGTTGAGAAACCCTTTGCCATCAATCGCCTATCCCAACGTCGCCGCATGGGATGACCTTACAAATTGGCTGTATAAGCACATGACATCCAACGACCTCACCTATGAAGTGAGATTTAAGGTGAGGGTCAGTGATGAGGAGGTTCAGGAGAGCTTCCCTGGCTATGAGACGGGCCAGGAGGCGGTGGTGCCAATCAGCTCTCAAGAAGATTATAATACCGCTCTTCTACTGTGGCTCTCCCTTTCATCAACGTCAGGTTGTCCGAAGAGTCTGCAGATCTATGCGGTGGGAAATTCTAAGAAGAGGAAGGTAAATACACTCTAGTTGGTAAACAATGACGGCTATGTTAATGAAGTAAGTAGAACCCGGAACTCGATGCCGACAGCGACAGCGATGTTGGTCCGTCACAGAAGAGGAATAGGGAAGAAGAAGTAGCCACAGAAGAGAAAAAGACAAAAGAGAGCAAGGGGGGTAAAGGAAAGGGGAAACAAACACGTTCCTCGGAAGAGGGTAGTTGGTTCGAACCTGACTTCGAAAACTTGTCTCGGCCACCGTCAGTCACACCCTCCCTCCCATCACCAATAGATAGCCCATGGAGCAAACAGCAGACGCCTGAGGAGTCGATACCCGGTAAGTAGTTTGCAAACCTTTACCATTTTACACATTGTTTGTGGCTCTAATTTGTGGATTTGTAGTGGATGTTTGGCAACGGATTTTGGATTCGCTTGGTATGAAGGTCAACCGTAATGAACGCCACTTTTTAGAGATGTTTGGAGGCGAGAAGGATCCGCTTACTCAAGATGGCGGTCAGTGGCAAAAGTTATTGGCCAACCATGCGAATGCTTATGAGCAAGAGTGTTTCGATGACGCACTCAAATATCTTGATGCGAAACCTGCACCACTCATCATTGGAGAGGTACCTGGAGGTCCAAAATGGGTTTTGCCGGGGATTCCAAATGGCCGGTTTATGATGCATCAAGTGTGGGGGATATGGTTCGTGATTAGGCGCTGGTTATGGCACTCCTCACTTCCGGGTGTGTTGATTGCCGACGAGATGGGCCTGGGAAAGACATGGACAGCGATCGGCGCTGCGATGACATCCAAATTCATCTGCGAGCAAGCCATAAGAGGCGACGTCCCCATGGCAATTTTCAACGGCCTTACGTACAAAGAGCAACAGATCCAGGCGACCCTCGACATCGATAATGCACACAGTAGACAACTGAAGGATCCAAGATGCACAAATCCATGTTTACCTCCACCTCTTGACCTTAAAAATCCGAAATGTGACCTTAGGCAGCCGATGTTGGTGGTTACTCTTTCGAATGTTGCCCACACCTTTACATCAGCTCTGGAAAAACTCGCGATGGGCACCAACTTCCGCATTCGAGTGTTGAACGGAAAGGACTACCAGCATGCCCGTGCTATTGACCTTAATTTCGGCAACGGGTACCCGGAACGGAGATGGGATATACATCTAGTGAACTACGAAACGTTGTTGAGTCGGTCCAAGATTAACGGCAAACAGCAGCTCAACGGTTGCCGCTGGTCTTTCGCTATTTTCGACGAATCCCACAAAGTCAAAAACCCGAAAACCGGAACATTCAAGTTATTCGAAGGACTTCCCTGCGCTTTCAAGTTGCAGGTAACTGGAACTCCGGCCTTCCATGGGCTAAAGGACTGGCTACACCAGACTCAGTGGCTCTTCAGCGGTGCCCGCAAAACAAACCGTTCCTATCAGAAGCATGGCCCGGATGCATTGGCGGACGCGATTCAGAGGCTCAACAATGCCACACGATCCCAGGATGCAGGAGAGGCAGCTGCTGCAAGTGGGATGGTCATCGACGTCACCTCACCATGGTGCATTCGGCGTTGGGCGGATATGAGGACCAGCGACGGTAAGCGGCTTATCCCACAGTTCGATGTTGCTGTCACAAATGTCAACACTCGATGGACCGAGGAAGAGCTCAACCTCCATACCAGGAAAGTCAAAAAACTTGTCGATAGCAAGCTGGCGGTAATGTCGAAGATTCACCGCTGGCGGTTATACTGTTTCAGTCAGAGGTTGGGAAATACTGGCGACAAAAATGACAACGGGGAGTGGTATGATGATTGGGGAAGTAATGGAGGACTTGAATATTATCACGACTCGCCGGTTTTTCGATGGCTCAGAAATTCACTCGTTCCATTGCTCTATGATCAGCCTGGCGCACCTCCGCTCCCACCGCCACCTTCCCCGAGTGACGCCGCGGAGATGCAAAATACATCGGTATCGACCTCCAAGATGCCAAACAAGGTGGTTATATTCTGCGGCCTCCCTGGCCAAGTTCGCCATACATTGTGGTGGTTCAAAACATTCTTCCCCAAAATTCCTGCGTTCACGCTCTTGATGGGAAGCACTGCAGAGGAGCGATCGGATACCCAGCAGCGATTTGCCGACGTTCAGGAACCTGCGATCATGATCACGACCCCACAGATTGGAGGTGTCGGGTTGAACTTAGTCGCAGCAAACCACGTCGTGGTCGCACAGAAAGTATGGGTGGTGAACGAACAACGGCAAGCGATTGGTCGCATTGTTAGGCTCGGTCAAATGCGGCAGCCGTATGCTTGGATACTGCACACCGGCCCCGGTGGATTCGATGATCGTGCCAGAGAGCTCCAAATGCTGGGGGGAATTGGAGAGATGCGCGTTCTACACGGTTTAATGGATCATCCTGAGATCACTTTTGAGATGGTCAATGATGCCTTCAAGGCCAGAGGTGTCCGATTGCCGGACGATACGAATGATTACTGCGGCACAGAAGGTTCCGATTAGGTATAGCATCTTTTGTTGTAGTTTCACTCTGCTTGCTTTTCAGGTTGCTAACCTTTGTTGCATTTTCCTAGGTTTCTCAGGAATGCGAATTTAGTCTATGCTTCTGGATGGGCCTTCGGCGTATGTTCGGGAATATTGGGATGGATAGATCTGGAAGTGATCTGGGGATTGTCTTTTCGATGTGCTGCATCTCGGGAGTGCCTTTGGGATTTGTAATGGAATTTGAGCAAATATCAGTCGGATGGTTCTCCAGTAGGTAATTTGTTATTCACCAAACCGTACATCAAATACAATTATTGGATATTTCACTTCAGCCCGGGATATCTCGTCTTGTCATGATTCCAAGTGTCCGGATCCCAAAATTTTGATTGTGGTTCCGGTGTGAAGTAGATGAGTCACCTGGCTGGAAAGCCCCGTCTGCGCCCTTCTCATCACTTCTCGGGGGTGTCTAAACGATTTTGGTAAGATAACTTCAACCGGGAGAGCATTGAAGGCGGTAAGAGGCAAAAGGGAACCCAGCAAAGGGAGAGCTTCCAATCCACATAGTTTCGTTGAATTGGGAGAAAAGTCAACTATTATTCACTGCAAAGAAGGACCCAATGATGCCTCCCATCAAGCCCACTTGACTCCCATATCCTCCAAAAGTGCGCCTCTCATCTCTAAACCCATGTCTATTTGTATCACATCTCCAAGTGCACCCTCACTTCAAGGCTCACACATGCCACATCCAAGCACGCCATCACTTCCATGTGCGCCCCCAACCTCCATGTTCATGTCTGCGCACTTCTTATATCTAAGCGCACTTTTCACTTCCGAGTGCGCCCCCAACCTCCATGTTTACGTCTGCATACCTTTCACCTCCAAACACTCACCAGTTAGGGCGATAAACAGTTTGTCCTACCATAGAGTGTTCTCGGTTTTAAAGCTAAAAAGTACACGTCATTACAGCTCTCGGCCTAGTTCCAAACGCTTGGCCATTGTCGATATCAGACGTCCAGTCAATCGGTTTCCAGAGCACCTAGTTTTTCGTACCATATGTGTAATACAATTCTATCGGTTCCACCCGCCTGATCAAGGTGTAGAACAATGTCAAAACCTGCGGGGGTAGGGGTTTCCGATACAAATGACGCACTAAGTGATACTTCACGTGAGTTTTCTCCTAATCACACTCGCTTTACGTCGATTAGACCTATTACCTTCAAATTTAACCCTGGGAAGTGTAGTAGTATTCTCATCAGAATAACCTTCAGCACCCCTCTGTCAAGCTCATGGTTAAGGATTTGCTTAACGACGTGCTGTTTAGATTAGTCTCTGCCCAACTTCCATTAATAGCCTAGCGAACGAAGTGCCTCTAGGCGACGGAATCCACTAGTGACATGGCAGCATTGTACCTGTCTCCCGCCAGCCCCAGCTCCAGTCATACCCCATAGATTCAGAACACGTATTGGTAAGCGGATTGCTCGTCCTAACCCGGCGTCAGAACGATGCTCCAACAGTGTCCCTTAATGTTTGCTGAGAATCTAAGGGCCAGACGGATGGGAGTTGCGTCACCATTTATCACTCTCCAGGGCTGCTGGAAAAGCTGCTGAATATCCGGTAGGGAGTAGTAATAGTAGCAAAGGGTAGCACCGGCATACCCGAAGATATACCCGAAGATTATTTATATATATCTTGAGTCTCTCTCTCTTCTCCCTGTACCACAGTCTAGCACACGGGTTTCGCCTTCATATTCGCAACGAAGGCACTGAAAAAGGTGTTGCATTTTATTAGAAGCATATAGTTGGCTGTGTGGATGTACGTTAGAGGACTTCACCTGTAGCCATCAATCTCTCACTTGGCCAGCTCGAGCGATGCCCACAAGGATGTTTCATAAGGAACTGGCATCAGCCTATATCAACAAAGGTCTCAAAAATGAACATCTTATCGTACCAAATTTCAAGGTGACGCTCGATTGATCTTACCGCTTGATAATTCTTAATGGTATTCAAAAACTGCTGACTTGGACGCCGCGGTAGCAGTGGTTGAACTTTAGGTATATTACGGGATAGGTTCAAACCTATAAAATCACTAATATTAAAACTGTCTCGCAGAATGAATAACTTTAGGTTATCCAATTATTCAGGTAAAATACCGGCAGAATTTTTTAACCCCATCCCCCGCATTTGGCGCTACGTAGTTCACTTTGTTTATGGGAGGGATAATGAGGTGGGTAGAAGTTGGGTAGAATTTAGTACGTAATGTTGCTTGGAAAATATTTAAGATTTGTGAAACGACTTACTGATAGCTGTCGAGAATCGAATAAATTCATTTAATACCGCTTCACTGGAATCACAGGTCAAAAATCTCATCACCATGCCCGCTTCCATTGGATAGCATGAGATTCAGGTATATTACCCAAACGCAAGAGAAACCTATCCCGGGGTTTTCCGCTTAATCTCTCAGGTACTCACGAGTGATGGTGTATGTTTGAAACCTGAGAATCTGGAAGCCCAAGCAGTGGCTAGATCTTCCAAGGGAAGGTATAACATCCTTTTCATCCTGTCTTTCGGCCTCAAATTCTGTTCTTTCTCCACTGCCAGAAGTAACTCGATCAGTACTGCGCTGCACCTCACCGCAGAGAACGGTCACGAGGCGGGAGTCGGCTGCTGATCGACAAGGACGTCAATATCTCGGGCGTCGATATCTTTATCGCCGACAAAAGTGGTCGACACCGCTACACCACGCTCCGCAAAACAGGCATAAAAGAGTTGCAGTAGTTGTGCCGCCACCCCTCCACAACCCGTGGTTCCACATTAGAGATGGGGTTAGTGGCCGCGGTGTCAAAGTAAAGACACTAATAGTGCCCTCCGTTGCGTAGCGGTAGTAGGTGGGGAAGCCACGACTTGCGAACTAGGGTTCTCTTCAGGAGAGCGGTGGGAAAATTTCTGGTTATGTCATGGCCGCGAAGCAGCCGAATGCACTACGATTACAACAACCAGTAGTTTCATATATACTCTTTAGAGTACGTACCGACATATCTGCGGACAAGCGAGACAAGCGAAGTCTCTCTGGACAGTAGATTCGCGCACTGTACGGCGGCTATTGACTTTACCAAATAAATGTCGCTAGAAATCTATGCGCGCATTACAACCGTACACTCCCCAATTGGAGGGCCCAACATGGAAGAATCCCCTCATAACCTGAGTTCCTTCTAATTAATCGTTATCTAGTTTTATTGGGTCTATCGTTACTGAGATAGATAAAAGTCAACACTGATGGGGTGGCCGGGATTCATAGGCATGACAGTGTTGCGTCCTCTCAACACATCTAGATATCTCGCACAAACCATCCCTCCGGCAACACCATGGAAGGTATGATTGAGATAAATCCCAATTGGATCTACCAATGCAATCCCAGCGCTAGATATTGGCACCCAAAAATTCGTAGTAGTTTTCGCTATTAACGTAAGGAAGCGCAGAAATAATAGCTTAGGCGCTAGCAAGCGCTAAGAACAAGTCTATCTCGTTTAGCGAATTCATCGTGTCTGCAAATGGCGTTTAGCGTAATCCCGCCTCATTCAGGGAATCTACTAACGAGGTGGTATCAAGGCATCGACTCTCCACCATATAGAAATTTAGAGATCTCCTATAACACATATTTAATGTTAACGCAACTTAGGACAACACCTCAGAACGTAAAATAATGGATGAGAATGCAGGCATACGCATGAGATATTCAGGGAACGGACCCTCTTGAGTATTACGTTTTTTGTATCAGATAAATTTTTTGGGCGGGCAGGTGACGGGAGTTGGTGGTATTGGCGGTGGTAACCTGTCTCGTCCCTAGACTCTCATTCGCAGGCTCGCTCGGCAAGTCCTGTGGATAAACGAGGTACTACGAGTAGCAACACCACTGGAGGCTGGGCACGAGACAAGTAGTAACATGGCCGGCCCCGGGTGAAGAGCCAGCGGTCAGGACCACCATACTGGACGACACAGCTGCAGCCAAAAGCGCCGCGCAGCACTGGGCAAGAGAGAAAGAAGCCAAAACCGGAGCAGGGGTCTGGATGTGGTGGACAGATGGATCGCGCTCAGACGATGGCTGAGTGGGAGCCGCAGCGGTGTGTAAGCACGGAAATGAATGGAGGTCTTGCCGCAGCCTTCTGGGCACCAGACGTATGGAAGTCTTCGACGCCAAACTGTGGGTGATCGGGCTCGCGCTTGACGTGGCGATTGAGAAGAGAGACACATTGCAGATGCATGGAGTGAAGACGGTGGCAGTCTGCAGCGACTCACAGGCCGCAATTCGATGAGCAGCACACCTGGAGCCAGGCCCAGGGCAGCGACTGCCGAGGCGGATCAACAGAAGGGCGCGGAGTCTCCTCCCCCACGGCATCGCAACCGAGATCCATTAGGTCCCGGGACACTCCGGCATCCCCGGAAACAAAGAAGCAGACCGTCAGGCCAACATGGCCCGAGACGCAAGCAGGAGCACACTGATAGAGCGGCCATACACCTCGGCCTCGAACAGGGCTAGACGAATCTCCGAAGGAAGGTCGGCAGCTAAGGCGGAGTGGGAGGCCGACAAGTGCAGCAAGCACTTCAGCTACAGACTCAAGGGCAAGGCGGGGACCAAGAGACCTATCCCGATTACAAGCGTAAAATCGCTGGCCGCCAGGTTCTACCGACTGAAGTCCGGGCACACGCCCACTGGAGTCTACCTGAAGCGGTTCGGCCACCGAGATGACGACACACGCTGGTGGTGTGGAGGGAATGTGTCCCAGATGCGGGAGCACCTCTTTCGCCACTGCAGCAGATGGAAAGACCAGCAGAAGACACTCTGGAAGACAGTGGGACAGGCAACTGGCTGGAAAGCGGGCAGGTGCCGGCACGTGCAGATCTCTGAGCTTTTTACAATAGTGGAGTGCGACCAGGCGGTGATGGACTTCTTGGCGGCCACTGAGGTCGGGAAGTTTCTGCCCAAATGAAGTAGCGGTATGGACCGGGCTCAGGGCTTGGGGCTCGGGGGCAGCGCTGGCGGCAACGGGATTATACTACTCTCTCTTTCTTTCTTTCTTTCTTTCTTTCTTGTCCTTTTTGTCTTTTTCTCACCTTTCATTTGTCAGCGGGGACAAAGGGTAGCGGGGGGGGAGCTCCGCCATCTAGCCGGCTCGCCCGGAGGCGGAGGGGATATCAGGGTCCTGTCATACTCTAATTAGAGTCAATACAGTATGATTAAACAACAACAACGACAAGTAGTAACAGCAGTTACTGCACAAAGTTACCCACCCTGTTTAAGGATTTAGTGAACCAGAGGTTCAAACACGGAATCCACCCCATCTGCGAACAGGATGGATCCGCCAACGGGGTGGAACAAATTGCTATCGTACGGTGTTTGGAGACTCCGCTGGATAAGTGATGTTGGAATTGTGGGACAATTGTCCTAAATCATGCATCGGCTTTGCAATGCGGTAACATAATGTATCATAGCATATTAACTCCACCCAATCATTCAACATACTGTACTGGTCGTCGTGGTCCGGACAAACCCTGGTGCTGACCACAATTTTGGAGTCGGACAGCTTTTGGATACTCGGGCATAGAATTTAGTTCGCTATTTATAAGTGCAGGTTAATGACCGTAAAATGGAATAGGAGGAGTAAAGGGCGGCCCTGCTGGAAGGACTCAGAAGTTTCAGAATTTGCAATTATTTTAATGCCTGTGGTCGTCGAATGTATAATCACTGGTGCTGATACTTTGATTTTCGGAAACCTCAACCTGACGCTGACTGACGCAAAAATTGTCTGGGCGGATATCCCATGCTTACTGCTGACATCTTGACCATAGCAGTCAGTACAGTACTACCGTCGCGTAGAAAATCCGCCTGCCTGAGCAAGGTTAACAGTCTATAATTATAATACGTCTACTGTATAATTTAGACGAACTCGTTACTTTGTAGTACGTGCAGGTTGCATGACAGGTGAGGGAAGTTCTTGTATTGCCGAGTAGCGTGTATTTAGCAGTCGTCTTTTCTTTCCCTTTCACTTCACTTTCGTTTGCTATAGGAGAAGAAGGGTAGAAGGAGGGGAGTTCCCCCACCTAGCTGGAGGGAGGGAAATCGGGCACTGCCATACTCTAGATAGAATGAATGCAGTATGATTAAAACAACAAAAGCAGGCTAAATGACCGACGTCAAAAGCAGCATTTAATCGTCCCGACGATTGAAGCCAGATAACAATCTGGAAGAGCGAGGAACTAGACGAATAGAAGCAAAGGATTCGGTCTCTTATGCAACCTCGTCGAAATCAACAGTTACCGGACAGCGCCTAGATTGACTAGATTATATTACTCGTTATAACATTGAAATGAGTCCGTGCTAAATTTCCATATCTAACCTCATGGTAACCGAATACAGTCGGTGCTCCTGGGCGATGTCTCGGATTGTATCCTGCAATGGGGTGTGCGGGAACTTTTGATATCGACGAGTACTACGAAAGTAACGAATTCGCCTAGATTATACGGTAATGATTCGCTTCTGCTGCCAATGAAACTGGATGGTCGGCAACCCCGCATCAGCTGAACGGTGCCCGATTTACTCCGCCCCGCCCAGCTGAAACCATTACGTATGGTGGCACACGAGCCAGTGTAACTGTTGATATATAACTGGCTAAAATGTAGAGGAGCACAGCCTTGCTGTGCTACATCAAAGTAGCAGCAATATGCAAGGCTCTGGGCTTTGTCACACATGTACGTACTCTACTCTACAGAACCCCGTATCTGTAAATATATAACAGCCTCGCACGATGTACTTCCCCGCTCACTGCCCTACAATATACCTACCATACGACACTCGGCAACTCCTTGATTGACACACGCCAATAGCCTCGAACCAGGGACAAGCTGGCCCTGACCCTGACCAGCGCGTAGTCTGTCCTTTGCGCTCTAACTACCCGATGGGAGCCGGTGAGCTGCGAATATTTAAATCTCGGAATTGATAGACGACCGTTATTCTCTGTAAACAAATAGCGATACAACTGACATCGCTACCACACTACCCAGCGCTATCTTTGCGTGCTGTTGTGTAGAAGAAGTCCATCCTAAACTTGAGCCGGTATTGAGGAACATCTTCAGCAAGAAATGACTTGGAAACGCCCACATAGTAAAGCATCTCCTTCCGAGCGATACCCGTGCTAACGCCATAAAGTGCCCGTCTTTTGGGTACCCATGCGGGAGAGATACGGCATCTATCAGCCCATAGCTCTGGTTTGTAGCACCATCGGAATTATTCTAAGTTTCGGTGCATTATGCTCGCTTTGGCTTTGGAACCTAAACGACGATCCCGCAAGCTTTCGGTCAAAGATTGCTCTATCCGGCCGTACAACATCCGTAATTGCGATATGCAGTGCACTCCTCCGAACTTGCATCGCCGTGCAGCTTGGGACGTGCTGCATGATGGTGGCGTCGTTAGCATTCGAGAAGAACAATCAATGCATACTACTCAGGGACGCTGCAACCATGTGTATATATCGCTATGCGGCGAATGTACCATATCCGATGATTCTTCCCGTTCTTCGGGGAACATTGGTCAGTAAAAAACCTCTCGCGATTTGTCTATTGTTGATACTGTCACTTGTAACAATTTCTTCGCAACTTATATCGACGATTCTCCTCTCTAGCACGGGTTTAAATCCTATCGCTGGAGGACGGGAAAATGTGTCTCTGGCATATGGGTACGATAACTCAGAGTGGACGTTTCCAATCCCGACATTGCAACAGAAACCGGTGGAGTTCCCACGGTTCGCAGAGCAGACCGCCACACCTTTCAATATCTCATACAACTCAACTTCTCCTGGTATAAGTGATACTGGGCCGACTGTAAGAGCACTATTTCCATTGCGGGCCTCCAATCGGTCATCACTTCTATACTACCGAGGCAACGCAACACTTATAGATTCGCATGTCATTTGTGCAGCACCGGCAGTGCATCAGCTCCAGCTACAATATGATCCGGATCGACAGGTTAATCTCATTTCTGGGAATTTCAGTGCGCGCATCTTGGAAGATGCGGTGAAATCAGGTGCTCTGGAGGAACACGGCTCGTTTGCAAAGGATGCAGGCAGCACGACCGATCCTGTATACAATGTCAATGGTTGCGCTGTGTACGGCGGATACGTCGACGGGGAGCTACTTTGTCCAGTAGTTGCCCATTACCAAACACCAGCTAACTGGATTTATGACACCTTCCCATCGGAAAAAGTATTCGGCGACGCAGAAAACCAGTGGTGGTTGGTGATCCGGCACAGAGATGTCACTGTGGATGAAACTCCCACTTTCTACAACGAAACGGGCTATAAATTCAATGGAACTGAATGGACCACAAAACTAATCAATTTTGGTAGTCGTGCTGTTGCGGTAGAAATGACACTCTGCCTTTCAACATTCCGACCAGCGTATGGGGTGATCGAAGTTAGAGCAGAGTCAAAAGTCCGGGAGCCTCAATATTCCTTCAACTCGCTACCATCAGATAGGGACACCATGTATCCAACGAACTTCATGTCTAAAAAACTACCGACGTACAATACAACTTCGGCGCTTAATCAGCTCGGGGTGAAATCTAATGATGATCGAGAAAGAGGCATCTTTACACTTAGAAATTACACGCAGGTCAGCACTAACGCGAGACATTCGCTTTGGGCTATGCAAAAACAGTGGCTTGCAGTCAACAATACGGGCCAGGCCGTCAGCATGTCGTCTGATCAGTGGTCAGCCAATGAAATTTATTCGACGATTTTTTCTAGGACGATACAAGAAACAGGAACTGCGTCCTTAGCACTACAAGCCATATTCTCACTCTACACAGCCAATTTTTATTATGACCAGTTAGATCGCTATATGGTATTAACAAATTCAACCATACAAGTAGTACATGCAGTGATTATACCGACGACAAATCAGGGGTTATATGTTGTGTCTGGTATTATTGGCCTCCACTTCCTATTAGTGGCTGTGATATTCTCGCTTTATTTCTATTCCAGTGCACCTAAGTTCTTAGATCAGGCATGGCAAACTGTAGGCCAACTACAGTACGGCGACGCCAGAGAATTTCTAGACGACACTTGCGAGATAGGCGACGACATAGTCAGAAATCTACCCGTAGCCGCTGCCAAGTGGGACACCCTTGTCGAACTTTCCAAACAAGGGTATGGGAAAACGTCTATCAATTGTCAAACTGCCAAGACTACCAGTTTCAACTCTCTTCAAGTACTGCAAGGTACGTGCTAAGCCACATTTTGTGATTCATCTTCCTAAGTTGAGGTCAGTTGAAGGGAGTGACAGAACTTCATTTCTTGCCCGACGGAACATGGGTGCACGGTGGACGTCTGCGGAGATGGAGAAGCTGGAAAGAGCAGGAATGGACAGACAAACAGCGGAGAGCATTCGACAGTGGTCTGGGGATGGCAGCTCGAGGTCGCTTCTTGTCGCGGGGAAGAATACAATGGGATACACGGTAGCAATGGAGAAGAAGGGATACGAGTGGAGTGAATCCGACTAGGTTGCAGCAGGTGGAACAACAACCGAGACAGAGGAAAGGCCTATCTACATCGAGAGTACACGGCTTGGGGGTCTTAAGCATGGTGGAGTGCGGAACTCGGGTGGGATGCTGGGCCTAGGTTAGGCGAGAAATTTGGCACTGCCTTGGTGAGAGAAATCGTGAGTGTTGTTTAGGGGGTGGGGTAGCTATGTTAATTGGAGAGAAATATGCGTAGAGTTTGTATGTTTTAATAATACTATCTAGAGTATGACAGTGCCCGCTTCCCCTCCTCCTCTTCCGGGTGACCGGCTAGGTGAGAGATGCTCTCCCTCTACCATTCTTCCCTTTATATGCGTGGAGTTGTTGGGTGTTCGCAGTTCACACCCGGAGGTGCTTTGAACCATGTTGGAAGGAATAATTCCGCAGGCAGTCATAATTTGCCCCACCGTTTCTCCCAAAGGATGCACATACTAGTATTACCCTAAGAGTCAAATATGAATGGAAGTTCCGCATAACATATCTCATTCCGGTACCACAATTCAGAGCTAGATTATGCAACTCTTTCGTGCAAAGGAGCATCTCTATCAGGTTCTATCTAGTCTAGATGGCCCGCATCTGATATCCACTTTTCCTTTGACCTCCGGACTGGTCCCAACTGTAGAGCGTATATTTGTTTGTAATCATATTGCATTGAGCCGCTTGCAGCTATTGCATATACTTTAACACAAATTCTCCCCGCTTCTCTTAAAACCATAAGGAAATAAAAGCAAAGTCGCGAGCCCCATCAAACCCCAACAAAAGAAAAAACCGCCAAAAACCGTCAACTTTTAACACCCCCCAGGACTCTACTCCTCGTCCTCCGAGCTTTTCGCCACCTCCTCCGCTCTGTTCACTCTGCCGACATCTGTGAAGAACAAAGGTCCAACAGTTCCTGCGTATATTCTTCTTTCGCAAAAATAAGAGACATCGAAATCTTGACCTTCTTCTGCTTCAACTCTTTCTCAACCCCTTTCCACAGCGGGGACGGAGGGTAGCGGTGGGAGCTTCGCCACCTGACCGGCTCGCCCGGAGGCGGAGGGGATAAGGGTCCTGTCATACTCTAGCTAGAGTAAATACAGTATGAATAAACAACAACAACCCCTTTCCACAATTCTTTTTACTCTCGTTTCCATGTCTTACACCACTTGGAAGGTGGTCTCGAGTCTGACACTCATGCCCACACCACCAACATTTCGTATCTTCCCTCTTTCTGATTTGCTCTTGATATGTCGCCATCAGTCCGTGCCCAGACTTCAGTTACCAGTATCTTGCTGCAATCGATTTTCGAGCCTTCATCGCGATAGCATTTCCTCCTCATTTTATCAAATCATACCTATAACTGTGCTTCGCTTTTCCTTTTTGGGCTCCCATCTTTTGCATAACTTTTTTACTCTTCTCCCATTTCGTCTCAGTTTTCCTTCGACTAACGTGGGCAAGAGAAACATAATCGAATTACTTCAACGGGTTCTGCGTCTCGGGTAACTTCCTCGATGCTTGTACGCTGCCTTTGTTGCTTGTTAGTCCGCTTCTTCATTCCCTTCTACCGCCTTGTAGAGCGTATATTAGTCCGATTGAGAACTAGATCTCCGAGCGGCGTGAGATGTGTCGCACGAGACTGGACTTGCGGCCGTTATGTGGCAGTTATACAGGAGAAAATCAGTGCGGTGCAGTATAGTCAGTAGTTCAAGAGTATAGCATCGGAGAAACATTTTTTTACCAAATTCCGAGGTAAGAATTGGTCTGTTGAAGTATACAAGTCGGGTAGAAACATTGGATAATGGCACTACTCTTTGAGAGCATATGCGTAAGCTTAGCAGACTCTGAATCAAGTATAATACGGATGTTCAGTGGGTATATGGTCTCGGTCATGCTATCAACCTTGCTGTTAAGCTATGTTGTACATACAGATGACAGTGTGTAGAGATCTTTGAAGACTCCGGCGAGCAAGAACTGTTACCAGTAACAGGAGCAAGTAAAAGATAGCTAAACACAGTGGTGTCAGAACAGACCACTGGGTAAGCTGCGGAATATTATTATTGCTACCAAAAGAACCCCTTAGCGTAAATGCAGCTTCTATGCAGCAATTCTAGAGGCACGCCTACCTGAGACGCAAACCATGGAGCTTATAAGCCCTAATGACACTTGATGGATTGGAGATCTTATACAACGAAAGGGGCAGTGGAACTGCTACCAGCAGTATGTGGCTGATCATCTGGAAGATAAGCGATAGCATCCACACCATCAGTATTGCTGCTGCTAATTTTCCACCAGATGATATAGGTACCTGGTCTGGAGTGAGGTTTAATATATTGCCCGTCCCTGGAGGGCAGGGGCGTGGACTATCCTCGGGCAGGGACTTCTCGAACTAGGGGATGATGGATGTTGTATGTCCGGTTGCAATAATGGTAGTGGCATACCCGAAGATTTCCCCGAAGATTCTCTGTATATATCTCGAGACTTTTCACTCTTCTCTGTGTCATAGTCTATGCACACGGCTCTCACCTCCTTATCACAATAGATTATGAACCCGGTGGCCGCCTCTCTATCTCTATCTTCACAAACATTGAACTGTGACACGAATTGATGTCACGATATCAAACCCTAACCCTTCATTCTTGCTCTTCATCAACCGCCACAATATCATTCTCTTCATATGCTCTGCACCATCTCGTGCCGAAACTTACCGGTTCCAATTACGCAACTTGGAAACAAAGATGGAAATGGTACTCACCAAATATGACCACAGGCCAATTGTTTGCGAACGACTGCGTCCTGCGGTACCACTACGCGAAGCCCAAAGATGGGATGCGATGCAAGAAAGGCTACTACCACTATATTCCTTTGTTTGGATGAAAAAGCAAAACTGCATGTTATCAACATCCGCAACCCAGTAGAATTTTGGAAGTTGCAGATCTAAGAACAAAAGGACTTCTCTTTACGTTTCTACTTTCGAAAGAGGTTCTTTGCATCGCGGCTTTCTGACCACCTCAAATCAAACGAGAACAATGCGATAATCCTCTACTTCGATGCCTATCGATCTTTATGCCGGCAGAAGTGCTAAGCAGCAACCGACAATGAAACCGAAGCCTCAGTCTTACTTGGTGGTTTCAGAGACACCTATGAAGTTTCGTTGTTGCAACTGTCTAATCCTTTCGCCAGAACACCGAAGATGATGAGGTTAATGTGGAGTGCCTTATCCGCCAGCTCTGGAGTGAATTCCGATGCCAAAAGGATGACAAAGCGGAGCCTACTGCAGAAATCGGTGATGCCAATTCCGGATGGGCTCCCTAATCCAATCGCGATAGGCAGTGGCAGTCCCAACGATCTCAGTCACAGCAATATCCTGACAAGCCACATCCCATTTACAACTACTACAACAAATAAGGCCAACAACTAGACACTTTACCAGAAAAGAAAGCAGAGAGACATTATGAACAAAAGTATCCGAAATTCAGCAACTCTAGCCTTACAATGACTAGAGACCGAGATCTTCTTTGAATTTATATCCCAACTTTAAGGGCACGGGAACTCTACTGACATTGTTGTTTATGCTCGCCTGTAGGAGGACACGGAGCTTTAGTATTAGCTATGCTATCTATAAGGACACGGGGCATTCATTCTGTTGGCCTGTCTGCGAAGTCGCAGGGTACCTTATTACTAGCTTGACAGTGGGTTCACAGAACTCGGGGAAAGCAGTGTCGTTTATGAGCTGAAGTCTTCTTGCAGTGATACCATTTGTATATGATCCGCTGTGGAGCAACAGTCTGATCCACCTTTTACGAGTACTGTCTGCTTATATATCGTATTAGCTATTACCTGTTGTATATCAGTTTCCGAGGATGGTGTAGGTTTTTGGGGAGTTTGTACCACGGCTTTTGCTAGCTGGCTAGATAGTTCTTTTGCATGTGGCTTTCTTAGTTCTGAAGTTCTTGCTGCGGCCATTGATGTTTATAGAGCTCAGCAAGAGGGAGAATCCCATGGCAAGAGTGGCAAAGGGTAGCACCGGCATTCCCGAAGATTTTCCCAAAGATTCTCTATATAAATCTCTGCTCTTTTCCTGTACTATAGTCTACGCACGTCGCTCTTCCCTCAATATCAGAACATATAAGCCGAGTGATTGGGCCATGATGCGAGTGACGGCTCGGTGATTTGGCGAGAGCGCATTCCTGGCATGATAGAGATGATCAAGTAGTCTCAGAGGTCGGCAATGGTTTATAATGGCTGCTAACTGTCTAGGTGCATTGTATCTTTGCTTAATAGAGTTAATTTGGGAGGGAAAACTCACAGCAACAGTAGCAATCTCTACTAGGGCCTAACGAATCTTGTGAGGATTCTAGACCTCTTCGAACACTATACAAAACCCTTAGAGAGCAAGCGTAAGAATGGAGATTTGTTTGCTATATACAAGGTCTGTCATGATTTGGTGTATCACATGGAATATATAAAGTTACAAAACATGCATCCAGCAAGGGAGACCGCAATGAAGGCATTATAAATGCACCGCGTTGCCGAGTATTCCCGTGCCAAAGCTCAACAAAGACTGCCATTCATATCCCCCTGGCTCAAAGGGTCGACTGCTCTACTAACTGCCATCTCGGTAAAGATCCATCCTAGGCCAATCCTTCCCAGATAAGACGAATTTCGCCTGTCACGTCGAGTTGCTTAACAACACTATCCTCTTTTGACAAACCCGCAGCGTATAGCAGCGACTCCCGATGCGAGACTTTATCCGGCCCCGGTAGGCTGGTGTTGCCTGCCCTCAACACTAAACGATCAACTATAAGCGGAGCCGTCTGTAACTGGTCCCGCAATGCTTGCCTTGCAGCTTCCTCGAGAAGCAGCTGCGGGTCCTGGATAGTAATGCTCAGCTAGATCTCACCGTGGTTCTTCCGTGTGCCGTTCGCGAGAGCTTGGATGGACCCTCCCCCCAGTGTGCAGACTGCATAATTGAGCTTGACCCGGATTTCGAGTATCGATGGGTAGCGATACAGCCCAGCGTAGATATTGACCAGACCCGCCGACTCGCGGTTCGAGGACCGGAGGAGTCGCAGTAAGTGATCCAGCATCACCTCGACCAATTGATCACCATGTGTCTCGCGAGTGTTGTGAGACAGCACGTCGAAACAAGATTTAGAAATCCACAGTCGGAGGTAGTATTTGTCGTTCTCTGTCGGGTCGCCTGGGAAGTAAGCGTAGATCTGGTTCATGGCCGCAGCAGGAGGTCAGCATCAAACTGCGACATAGGAGAAGGAATAATGACTATATAGCTAAGGCGCAGGTCAAGGATCGCGACATGTTTGCGGTCTTCACTGTCGTCAACAGTGAACCGATCGGGGTGTTTGATCGAGATCGAAACTGGGAATCGGCATACCCGATGTCGCTTAATGCCAATCAGACGATGCACGGGTGGCGCATGCGATTGCTGGGGTGACAATGTCTTCGGTGTAGTTGGCATTATCGTAGAGTTGTCGATAGATGAAGAGTAGTAGTTGTACTCAATATATTGCGGGGGACTACTTAAACCGGAATATTTCAACCCGACTTTTTGAGCCTTTAACTACTCCCCACCACCAAAGTTTCGAAAGTTGGACTCAGTTTTATCAGTATATAGCCAAAAAACTTTCAGTTGATAGCGATGGGAAAATCGTTATGTATGTAACATGGAATTTCAATGTGCTTGTACTCGAGTACCTCCCACCTTCTCTCGTGCCCAGTGTGGTGGCGGAATAAGTTCAGCCTACGTGCTCGCACGTGGCTAGACAAACTGGGAACGGGAGAACCTCCCTCCACGGTATACACTAGTAGCCCCACTTTGCTGCCCCACTTTCCAGATTCAGGCTTGGCTAACGCATGCATGGCAACGGAATCGACCGAGCCGCATTTGATCCCTGCATCAACTCACCAAAACAGCAGAACTCGGGATTGCAACCTTTGGGAGCTTCAATAATGACGCATCTATGAGCTGAGCGATAGCTGATCCATTGCTTGACACCAAGATTGGTTGAAGGGTTTGCGAAGATCTTGCACTTAGTCCTGTACGAACGAACGAACATCTATCAATATCCCGTCGGATCTTCTCTGTAACAACTAAAGAAACATTTGACCAAGGTGGATCGAGTAAATCCTAGCTGGAATTATCCTCGAGCTCACAACAAGATTTGAAGCCCAAGATATTAATGTATGTATTAGGTTTATCGGTCAGAGGATGATTAGGCGGGCTATTGCACGGTGCAGTTTGAGCCTCATTTTTAGCGTCGAATCACTCTACCAAAAAAAGTCAAGAAACTAAAAGGGCAGTTCTTTGAAGTGCCCTCTACAACCTAAACTGAGCCCGAGAATATTTCCTAATGGTGGTTGTGGTCTCATTGAATTTTTGAAAAACCTGAAACCCCAGATAAATATTACCCTGCAAAATGCCGAGCATTTTAGGTATGTAGTTTGACAATTACCTGATGTGGTAATGCAGAAGTGTATCTTTGCATACCTGAAGCGGTGTTTGGCTCTGACAATCTAACTAAAGAACCGATTTTCCAATACGAATTACAGTTTTAAGTAATTTATAGGATCCCACATGATGACGACCCGCTTCCCAACTATAGGCAACCTAAAGAACGGTGTGATTGACTAGCATGCGCACTGGTTGGCGCTGTGGACTAGCGACTGGACGGCATTGTGACAGGGATGCGGCATATTCCAGTCTGCCAGTACTCGGCCACTAACATACTCGAATCGAACATACACACCTTCCTGTACTGTCTGACCGGTGGGCTCATGGACAGCTCAGCACTGCACAGCCCCGCTTCTTAACTCCCTCATCGGTCAAACAACTTCCATCCGTCAAACATCTTCCATCCATCTAACATGTTTCAGTCATCAGTCTTCTTTCAGTCAAATCTCAAAAACATCTCCGAATCACCTTCGGAAGCTACTAAACAACATCCTGGGGGAAAATCCTGGAAGCAACAAACCCGCGATGTTAATCTCGATATTTGTCCGTACGGGGATATGGAAATCGTCCTGACAACATCTACCATCCATGTCACATACCGCGTCTCCTCACATCAACTATGTTCTGGCTCCCCTGTCTTCAGAGCTATGCTCGGTCCTCAGTCGTCCTTCTCCGAAGCGAACGGGCTCCGTCGTCATCAAAGCTCATCTTCTACCGCTTCTAACCCGAATTATTCACTCTTTCAAATCACCGCCGAAGAGGAACACGACCCCACTGCACTAGCGACAGTACTTTACGTTTTGCATGGTAGGGCTGAGAAGATTCCGGAGCTTATCACCTTCGAAAACCTTTTGGAAATTTCAATAATCTGCGACTACTATGATTGTGCGGCGATGATCCGGCCGTGGGATGAGACCTGGATGGCTCAACTTCGAAGCCTGACGTCCAAACCAGGATACGAAAGTTGGCTATTTATTTCATGGGTGTTTGGAAACCAAGATGTGTTTGGGGAAATGACAAAAAGTTTCTCAAGGGATGGTGTTATGGTAGATGGAGAGTTCGGGGTTATGGTTGCCGAGAAGGTCGAAAGGCTAGATATTCACCTCCCGCAGGGGATCATAGGTACGATTATGTCGAGTTACATGAAGGATCTATACTGATGAAAATAATTAGACGCTATTGCAGATCAGCGTAACAAAGTTGGCCAAGATATTGTTACCGTCTGTCAAGATTTCTATACCTCTTTTGAAGGAGACAATCCTATCAAATGCATGTATAAAATCAAGGAATGTGATTACATCATGTTTGCGGCACTTCACAAGGCTTTTAAGTCTAAAGAACTGTACCCCACGGATGCAGAACTTCCGGCCCACATGGCACTAAATGCCATAGTTGAGATTGCTAAAAGTGCGATTACTGAAGTGAAGTGTAGTCTCCCGAGAATGAGCAACATCGGCGGTTATGGCCATCATTATTGTTACGGTCCCGCCGATGAATTCACACGAAAGTTGCAAGCGAAGCTAGACGAGATAGAACCCCTCCAATTGACCGTGTTTACGAAGAAACCGGTGGCTTCGAATACCAGACCTGAATGGGAAAGATTTTTGCATGAGGAGAATACCTTAGCAAGTCATTCTGTCGGTGGGAACTTGACCTTTCATCTAGAAGTTTGCAGGTATGGGGATATGGAGATTGTCTTAAAAACGACAACAGTTCACGCTACATATGTTGTTTCCTCCCATCAACTACGCGCTGGATCTCCAACTTTCTGCGATCTTCTCGGTCCAGGTTCAGCTTTTCAAGAGCACACTCGGCACCCCTCTCATTCAGGGTTAACAAATGCAGACGATCCAAATCAAGGCGGGCGCTATCAACTCGAACTCAAGGAAGACCACGACCCCACCGCCTTATTCATTGCCTTGCTTATTTTGCATGCGCGTGTGCAAACCCTCCCCGAAAGTGTGCATTTTGACAATCTTGTCGGCATTGCTGCTATCTGCGACTACTACAACTGTTCGACAATCTTGCAACCCTGGTGTGGGAAGTGGATCGACAGCTGGAGGCAATTCTTGGGAACCCCAGGGTATGAGGATTGGCTGTTTGTATCCTGGGTGCTTCGAGAAGATCAGGCTTTCCAGACTTTAACCAAGAAGTTTTCCCAAATTGGGATAGTTGAAGATAACGAGTTTTTGATTGTTGTTAAGGAAGAGCCGAAGGATGTCATGAAATTATCTAAATCCATCCCTCAGCAGATTATAGGTATCGTTACTAGCCCCAAGACGTGACAGACTGTACATGTACTCATAGAACCCTATTATACACACAGATGCAATGATCGAACAACAAAATACTGCAGGTAGTAAGATCGCCACGGCATGCCGAGATTTGTATGAGAAGTACAACAACGATACAATCGCAAAGTGTCGTGTGGCGCCCAGCCAACCTGTTGGCAAGATATGTGACCACCTTATGTTTGGAGTGCTACACATGAGATTCAGGACTGGAGGTCTATTCGCAGATGATTTTAGCTTCCGTTCAGACACCTCTATAACCTCGCTAGTTTCTAAACTCAACACTTTATGCAATGAGATAACCTCGACTACCCAGAACTACACGCTCGGTGGCTGGAATCATTATGGCTGCAATAGCGACATCAGTAACCCCTCCAGAGTGGCTCAAGCCACACTGAACGACATGAAGCCTCTTCCCCTGGCTAACTTTGGGAGGAGTCAGGCGGAGAAGCGCGTGGTCACTTGGAGCAGTGTTTTGACTGAAAGGAGAAAAGCGAAGGTTAGGCCGGTAGTTGGGCCAGCGTTTTCGTTAGGGGAAAAGAAAAAATCTAAGAAGCAAGGGAATCGAGCGGTATAGGGACGAAGAGTATGTTTTGAGATAGTCCGTTGATGTTTTGATCGTTTGTTTTTTTTCCGTGTCTCAGATGGTCAATCTTTCTGTAATACTTATCTTCTTATTTTACTGCAATTAAGACCCACTAGGACTTCGCATCTACTACTCCGTACTCTCGTTCCCAGTTTGTCTGCCACGTGCTCGCAAGCTCCCACGCGGCTAGCAATTTATTCCGCCACCACACTAAGCACGAGAGAAACTTCTCCGAAAAACCCAACCTCCCCAGACACCTGGAACGAATAGCAAGTGATACACCACACCCGTAGCGGGTTGGTGCCCAGATGCTTCAAACGTTTATAATGGCTCTAGACAGCCGGGGGTGTGAGAACCTACGGCTACGACGGCCTAGAGCGAGCAACTACTAACGTTTTGTTGAGTCGTGATTGTTTGAGTGATTCTACTTGTCTCGTGCCCAGCCGCACGCTAGCTCATATCACAAGTTCTAGCTGACTGCTAGTTATAACACCGACGTTCGGTAAATATAATCGTTCAAATAAAGCTGCCTTTATCTACCTACCCCTTTTAACCCACTCTCTACGTGTTCTCCGCCCATGATTACTTTAAAGGTCCAAGTACCATACCTGTTGTAGCCTTCACATCAGCATTCCTACATAATGAACGGGAATTTCTCAAAATAGTACTTCACCTCTTTTACCCGCTGCCCGGTATCCCTAAGCGGTACGACCGGCTGCCAGGCATTTTAAAGCCCTGCAGTGCAGGACGGCTCAGTAGCATTTATACTTGCTCCACTTAGAACTGCCTTGTGTTTAACGAGCCATCATTCTAAAAGCTGCAGTGAGCAGTTGAGCTGGCCGCGGATTGATCCGGTACGACCGTTGTGTAACAAGCTAAGTCCATCCAAGACCTGACCAGGCTGGCTCCCCAGGAACACTGCTCGTTTCGAAACCCCGCTTCGGCTCCGGCTTGAGACGTCCCGTCTTACGGGCAAGCGAGGCTTGGGCATTGAGACGTTATGTGATAAAGCTCCAGAACTCGAGGCAGCTAGAGTCTACATGGCGGTAGCAGTAAAGATGTCAATTTCACGAGTCACCATAACTTCACAATCTCTGAGGCAGTTTATAACCTCCCAATTTTTTTTGAATGATTGGCATAGCTACTGACAATTACAACCTCCGAAGTCGTCATAACTGGCGAGCAGCAAGGTGAAGATTTTCACCACTAGTACCTTTATTCTTCATCATTTATCACTCACGATATCTTAAGAAATCTTTGTTACTTTGATACTTCTTTGACTTGTTGATTGACTTGATTGATCTATCTCGAGGGCCAAAGGCCCGTATATGTACAATCTCCCATATGCGTACGCGTGTGCTCTATCTGGCATGAGACGTATCACCTTGGTCCTGATGCATATCCTCATACAGCCACCATCTTCATACAAGTCTTCATTCTCATACAAGACATCAGACGATGCTGAGACTCACGATCCAAGTACACATGCAACAATCTTTGGCCGAGTGGGAGCCGCAGCAGTGAGTAAACACGGAAATGAATGGAGGTCTTGCTGCAGCTTTCTGGGCACCGGACACATGGAGGTCTTCGACACCGAACTGTGGGCGATCGGACTCGCGCTTGACATGGCGATTGAGAAGAGAGAAACATTGCAGAAGCATGGAGTGAAGACGGTGCCAGTCTTCAGCGACTCGCAGGCCGCAATCCGACGAGCGGCACACCTGGAGCCGGGTCCAGGGCAGCGACTGGCGAGGCGGATCAACAGAAGAGCGCGGAGTCTCCTCGCCCACGGCATCGCAACCGAGATCCACTGGGTGCCGGGGCACTCCGGAATCCCCGGAAACGAAGAAGCAGACCGTCAGTCGAACTTAGCCCAAGACGCAAGCAGAAGCACAGTGATAGAGCGGCCATACACCTTGGCCTCGAGTAGGGCTAGACGAATCTCCGAGGGAAGATCGGCAGCTAAGGCAGAGTGGGAGGCCGACAAGTGCAGTAAGCACTTCAGCTACAGACTCAAGGGCAAGGCGGGGACCAAGAGACCTATCCCAATGACAAGCGTAAAGCCGCTGGCCGCCAGGTTCTACGGACTAAAGTACGGGCATGCGCCCACTGGGGTCTACCTAAAACGGTTCGGCCACCAAGATCACGACAAATGCTGGTAGTGTGGAGGGACAGTGTCCCAGACGCGGGAGCACCTCTTCCGCCACTGCAGCCTGTGGAGAGTCCACCAGAGAGAACTATGGAAGGCGTTGAGAAAGGCGACGGGCTGGACAGCGGGCAGATGCCGGCAGGCGCAGATCACTGAGCTCTTTTCCATAGAAGAGTGCAACCAAGCGGTGATGGACTTCCTGGCGGCCACTGAGGACGTAAAGTTCCCGCCCAATTGAAGTAGCGCGATGGAGCGGGCTCAGGGCTTGGGGCTCAGGAGCGGCATTGGAGGCAGCGGGGTTATACCATTCCTTCTTTCTTTCTTTCTTTCCATTTTGCTTTCTGTCTTTCTCTTATGTTTCATTTGTCAGCGGGGACGAAGGGTAGCGGGGGGGGAGCTCCGCCATCTAGCTGGCTCGCCCGGAGGCGGAGGGGATATCAGGGTCCTGTCATACTCTAATTAGAGTCAATACAGTATGATTAAACAACAACATGCAACAATCTTTGTTACTTTGGATACTTGAATGATTTCTTGATTGACTTCACTGATTTCTCGAGGGCCGAAGGTTCGTATATGTGCAAGCTCTCATATCTGTTTGCACACGCGTTTACACTATCTCGAGACGCTCTCCCTGATCCTGATGCAGACCATACATATCCTCATACAAGCCGAGCCGTCAAACAGAGCTGAGACTCGCAAGCAAACGGAGCTGAGACTCACGATTCAGGTACACATGCAACAATCTTTAAATAATTTATAAAAGGGGTTCGAGATACCTTTTTTCATGGAATTCCGAAGGCTTGATACTCTTAAGATTCTAGTTCAACGAGATCTCAAGCCAGCTCGTCTTGTGTGCAACACTATTAACTACCATACTGGGATAGGACCCAGGGATCACTCGAACAACGGATGTGGGTTTTCTACTCTTTCACCGACAGCGTTGTAGCAGAAAATCTCATAAAATGCCGATGACGGATGTCCATAGCTATCGCTGGGCACCAGTATCGTTCATGCGGCAACCTTAGGCTTAAAAATAAAACCAGTTTAGAAGCATCACGCAGCATCCATAATCAGCATCCATGATCTATAGCTTTCATTTAGAGTGCTCAGATTATTCCTACACGTTAGCCTGCCGCTGGAGACTGAGAATCATTTTCGATTGATAAAGGAACTTGGAGGAGAGGGAGTTCGACCACGTTCAACCACATTATTGGGATGACGGAATTAGTGGACCTAGTGAAGCTAGAATGAGATCACGAGAATTTAATTAGTTAGTAATGGAATCTGAGAGCTTGGCGCTCATTCTCAACCCACACCCGACTTCATAGATGCTCTCGTGATGATACTCTAGGAGGAAGAAGGGGACTAATCTTATATGTATCTGTGTTTAACTGTAGTAATAATATAAAATGCGAATGCCTCACAGCCCTAAGGCAATATTCTAGTTGAAGAGATTCTGGCTTGTGGTCGATGGTGCGTAGGCTAGAATTTCATTTAGCATTTTTTTAGGTCATACTTTTGCTGCTAGCACGGATATGACTTCTCATACGTGAGGAGTACGCTCGTCGAAGGTGGCGCTGTGGATCACGATATCGTCTAGATATACGACTACAAATTTCCGATTTGTCGGTTCTAAAGTACTGTTCATCATTCTCAGGAACTGGCTCGGGGAACCTTCTACTCAAGCTTCGTTGTAAAGGCTGTCTTCTACCGATCTGCCACTACGATTCTTATTGATGGTATCCGGATGCCAGATCCAACTTAGAGAACTAGCACGACCCGTGCATCGAATTAAGCAGATTCCCGATGTGCGGGAGCGGGTATCTATCTTTGACGGTAAGAGCATCTTAGCCGATATCATATCTACATGTGGAGAGTGCTATTCGACTTCGGAGCAAACAGTACCTGAGAGCCAAAATTGCTTCTAGACGGCCGAATCCATCCGTATTGAATCGCAAACGTTCTGTTCTATAGTACAGAACGCCAAAGATGCAACGTACTCCTCCGGAGGCACCCGAGAAATCCCGGCATAAGGTATTAAAGCCCAGTTTAGCCAGCGCGGAATTTTCCAGATCCAAGCTCGGCTAAAACACATGCGGGGCAACAGAACGGGCCGAGCTGTATTTGATCCATACATGCATCGTTTCAAATCCCTTACACAGGAAGTCGCCTTATCGATCCGTAGCCACTCTCTTGCCACGAGTTTTTCCCCAAAACAACTCTATGCCTCTAGAAGACAGTGAATTTAAACCATTAGCGACGTCCCTATGCCACCACAGATCTCAGAGACCACTTGATGAACTTTGTTGAGCGATGGATGGATTGTCGCTAAATCATCTAGCTGCCACTCCCGTCATGATCCATCACTCGGCTTTTACTGGATTGATTGTGTTTTAGTCCCAGAACTTCTCCCCGCCTCAGCGCAGCTCACACGGGATAGACAGTTGAGAACCGGGCGCAGAACGCATGAATTCCTAATGTTTGAAGTATTGTGTCTGCCCGCGTCTCATGACTACTTGGAATAATATGTCGGTGCGCATAACAGACTCACATAAGGACATGATATTTGAGATTTCTATTAGAGCCCTCCGTGAGTTTCTGGTAAAGGAATGCCGCGTGATTTCGGCCCGGCTCCAATTGAGGGCCCTGTGGATGGCTTCCCGACCCTCCCAGACTCTCAAGTCTCGACCGCTTTCTCTGGCCCCTCAGCCTTGAAGGTATCACTTTCACCGTTTAAAATACCACCTAGGAAACCCACAAAAAACCCCACCAAACCCATGACGCTAGCCTAGAGCTGGTGGTACTCGATAAACTAAAAAACGCAAAGCGACGGCAGGTCTGTGCTAAGATCGAATCTACTTTTAAATAGAGTATCATGATGGACTCAATAGACTCCTGACGGTCTAGAATAAAGGAATCGCATCCTAGTGCAAACAAGAGTTTCCGTGTATGATACAAAAAGATCAAAGTGAACCCTAACACTAGCTTAACCTAAACAAACCCGCAACACCTCAGAAATTGCAACCAAACCACTGACCACACTTATGCTAATCAGGAGATTCTTCTATGCTCTTTCTGCAAAGAAGGCCCTAGAAGAGAACCAACACTGCCCGCGAAGTCATCCTTCCTCTTCTGCGCTGATTCTGGAGGGGAGGGGTATATCATCGTCGGGTCCACTGGGCAAAGTGTGGTCCGTTTCAAACTTGGCTAGGGAGGCCAAGGTGATATAGAGATCTTAGAGATAAAGTAGTATGTAATTGAGTGGCTCACAGACTCGGAAGGATGACTACCAACAATACCGAGCCCATGCTAGTTCTTTACCTTGGACTGGCACGAGATTGATGAGGATCTATATCAGTCTGTGTCTTGTAGCTTGATGAAAGAACTTGACATACCTGGAAATTGTGAAACTCTGCCGGAGTTCAGACAAGTCAGCAAGCTTCTTAGTTGAAGCTCGGGAAACGAGAGCATAAAGCGGCATATATGTAAATTCTACCTAAATTCTCCCCCGCCTTGGTGGGATTGGAATTTATAGAACATCGGCTGAAGGAGAGCTCGTCATACGGAGTCTTGTTCAATTCTACTACAGGTGTGGTCAACAATTGAACAAGCAGGATATAGATGAAGACAGCCGAAGGAACGAACAAGTAAACGTACCAAAGCCATGTAATGCCGACAAGCTCTCCGAGAGTGAGGCTTGAAGTTGAATCGAGAGTTGTCGATAAACTATTAACTAGAAACGAGAGGATCAAGTGTGTACCCGTAGATTGCCACGATAGTAGCCTCGGTTTGACGGTAGAGAATGTCGATAACTGTTCAATTTTGGCTGCGGATGTGAAAGGGGAGAGCTCAGACAAATGGAAACGAAAGGGCGTACAATATAGATTCCGTCGATAACCATTGTCTCCTGCCTCAGGTCTTAAGTAAGAAATACTGACGACTGATTAAAGGGCGGAGGTGAAGCAGTGGCTTGGACAAGCCTCGCATCTTTGTTCGATGGAAAATATGATCGGTAATAGGATACAAAAAAAGATATAGATCAATGTAAAGACTTTCATAGGCGTGGGAACGAAGAACTGGATATACGGAGAGCAGTTAAAATATTCTACCAGAGGTGGGGAAAGCGAAGACGGTGAAGTTGAGTCACCTGCTAATAAACTCTCAATTAGAGCACCGAAAAACGGCCGGATAGAGGCCGTACTTGAAGGTTCCATCTTTCTTCCGCCTGCTTTCGAGGTCGAGTGACTGTAGAAAATGCCGGTATATATAGAACGCTATAGTTGGAGTCGAGATCTGTTCGATGAAACAAATCATCAACAAGATGAGGAACGAAAACTAATCGAACTGGCGACGAACAGAAAGACAATAACCAACGAATGATGAAGTAGACTTACTAGAAAGTAGATCTAAAAGCTACCATCCATAGGAAGAAACGGCCTTCCCAAGTTCAAAAAACGTACCGAAGAGTAGACCTGAAAGATCCTGCCTGCCGGGGTAATATACGGACAGCGTGTGAGGTGGAACCGAAAGATATTAAGCTCATAGTTAGATGACCAAGAAAATTGAGGACGTAATTTTAAATTCCAATAGTAGTCTCGGGACGAACGTAGGAGATATTGAGAATGAGTTAAACATCGGTAGAGTAGAGGCTCTGACGAGATCAACATTTCTGTTCAATAAACGACAGCGTCAGCAATCGAATAAGAAAACTGCGAAGAGGAAGGGAAAGGCGTAGCAAGATGAAGAATAGACGTACTAAAGCTGTCGACAACTACTTTGAAAGAGCTATCGAAAGCGAGGAGGGAACGAAGCCTTGTAATTGTTGGTGAAATTGTGGGAAAGTAACATGCTTTCAACTGCCGGGAGTGCTTTCTCGTCGGTATATTGTCACCTGTAGCATGCGGCAGCCGTTCCCTCAAGGTAGAAGGATGAAGTGTCGACGAAGCTCGGCCGGGGGTGAGATGTAGCAGTGACGTGAAGAGGATCAACCGAGAGCTGTAGGCGGTAAGGAGGGAGAGGTGAGGGCGGAGAAAGAACAACCTGTGAATCGTCAGCGCCGGGAAGTAGACCGACCTCGAGCTCCTGGTAGTGTAGCATCTTCGCAACCGTGGGGCGGTCGACAAGCTTGCCAATTGTGAGGGCTTTGAGAGGCGAGGAATAGAAATAACAGCCTGAAAATCGACCGAGCGAGGAACGTTGGACGTAAACATACCTTCAGGCTCTCGGGAGTGTAGAATGGGCAGTGTATTGTCATCGGTATAGAGCCTGCTTGTTGTCCAAAGGAGCTGAATGTAGTCGAAAGCGGGGAGAAACAAAAGGCTCTAAATCGTCAGCGGCAAGAAATGGCGGGAATCTCCTGACCTCAAGCTGTCGGCGAGGCGTCGAAAACTCGGCTGTCGACAAACTCGCTTGTTATCCGAAGATGGTAAACGTAATTGAAACCCGAACAGCTACCGACTCGGAGACAAGGGAGAAGGAGAAAGAGGAACTCTACAATCATTAGCGGTGAGCAACGGCGGGAAGTGAACCGACTTTAAGCTTTCGGCACTGTTGTTTTATCGGTGTATCGTCTTCTGCGTGGAGCTATCGAAAGATTCACTATTATAAGGGCCATAGAAGGCGAGCAGGGGGAAAAAGCCTGCAAATCGTCAGCGGAAGAAAGAGTGGAGAAGCAAAGCTGCCTGGAGTGTATCGTCATTGGTGCCCGAGCTAGCTTGTTGACCAGAGGTCATGTGTAGAAATCGATGTTAGAGTAGCGATCGACTCGAAGGTAGTGAGAAGGAGGAACAACCGCAAAACTTCAAGCTATCGGCAGTGTCGGTGTGTCGTCGTCCGTGTGAAGCCGTCGGCACATTCTTTTGTTCTGAGGCGAGAAGATCCTAGCAAGTGCAGTAAGCGGTGGGGAGATAAGCGGGGCCTGAGCGCGCGGCAGTGTAATTCTGTTGGTTTATCATGGTCATTCGTCATAGTTGTCGTAGAGCTGTCAATGAACTCCCTTGTTGTTAGGGCTGCAGGAGGCGAGGAGGATAAGCGAAAAGCTTGTACATCATGAACCGGATGGATGGCGGGGTAATACAGGTTTTGAGATATTGAGATACCAACAAACTCGCTGTTCCGTCGGAGGTGAGAGCTATCGAATGCTTCCAAAACATCATGCAACCACAAAACGGGGCGGAGGGCGGCGAAATTGTGGGAGATGTGAGTCTTCAGGTACACACGGCTCATATAGTCACGCCACATCTAAACACCTCCGACAACACACCACACCACCTTTTAGTTTTGCCAAGACCGATTTTATCCAATCAAGTTTGACATCGCGAGAAAATTTTTGCTTCGGTTTTCAGTTGAACGAACTTCAACCGGTTAGAAGCTACCCAAGATGAGTCTCTTTGGAGCCAAAAGACAGCCCAACCTTAAGGAGTCACTTAAGAAGGCGAAGGAGAATTTGGAGGAAAGAATGTCGAGCGCGCAGTCGACTACCACTACCAGCAGCGGCATCGGGGCCATCCTCGATCAGCAACTCGATAAGATCACCGGACCAGTTTCTCATGATGGAACGGTGGTAGAGAGGGACGACCTCGAACAAATGGAGAGAGATCTTCACGGAGATTCTGAGTACGAAAGGCTCAGGGACGAAGAGAAGAAGGAAGAGTTTGAGGCGGGCTTGCGTTATGCCCGTATCGAAGATGATTTGAGGAGGAGAGAGGATTCTCAGGCGACCTCAAGAGTGGAAACTGGACAGCTACCCAGCGACCTGAATGATATGAGAGCGTATTCCGACCTTACGGGAAAAATTGGAGTTACGGGAATCACACGATACGTGAGTGATGACTCTTCGGAGTTGTCACCACCACCGACTACGAGCTATGGGGGAAGCGAGATTTCCTTTCCATCGCAAACACCAAGGGAGAGGGTTGCGACCCCTTTGCCATCTACGAATTATGAGGGAAGTCTTTTGGGCCTACCTCCGAGCGCCATCCCTCAGGATCCTTTTTCGACTCCCAGGGCGAGCGCTGGAATTATTGCGCGTAGGTATATTCAGTCGGAGGAAAATACCAGTCAAGACGCAGAAAAGTAGGGGGGAATGGAAGAGACCCGGAAAGTCTACACACCCATTCCGAGAAAATTCGAAGTCAGCGATGATAGCGACAACGAGGATGATGCGATGACAGAGGTGGAGTGGAGGGATGAGTCGCCCTACATGACGCCAACGAAGAAGGGAAAAAAGCGCAATAAGGGGAAGGGGGTAAGGAGGCCGACAACGCCCGACCGACCAATCCCGAATATGCCGCAGACGCCAAGCAGGAAAAAGTTGGAGGCTGATTGGGCCAAGCCTGCAGAGTCGTTGACGAATGAGAATGAGCCAGTTAATCTGGAAGCTTTTATTGGTGAGTATCTTCGGAACACTAATGGGCTGAGGGATTATATGGCAACAAATCAGTTGCATGATGAGCGATATGATGAGTGGTGCCTAAAGCAGGCAGAGTTCATGGCGGCGCGACAGAATCATACGGATGCGGGGGTCACCTCCAATCGTAGGACGTCGGAAAAGATTTTGACCGAAGTCGAGTTGAGCAGGGAGTATGAGGAAAAGAGGGCGGAAAAACTCGATCAGAGGTTGGAGAAGATTGAAAGGAAGGTGGCCAAGTTAGCTCCGGTTAACATGGCTAAAACAATTGAAAATGCAATGAGTGCTTGCATGGATAAGTTGGTGGACCAATTAACCGATAGGGTGGTTAAGAGGTTTGAGGATGCGGCGGAAGAAAGCCGGAAGAAGGATGAAATCCGAAGGGGGAAACAGGTAGAAGCCACCCCGGAGGAGGAAGAGATGAGTGATATTGAGTTTGAGCCTGGAGCGACTTTTTCTGCGGAGGAGAGTGAGAAGGTGGAAAAAGTAATCAGGGCTGAGATGGAGGTGGATGAGCAGCGGTTGGAGCAATCCAAGCACGCACCGGTTATACCACCTGGAGGAGTTAGAAAGGAGTTTCCACGTCTGGAGATGGGACAGGTAACAATCCTGAAGAAGAAACCGGTGGAGCCAGCGGTTCCACAATCAAAAAAGAAAGAGGTGAAAAAACCGGAGGTAAAGGCGGTACCAAGGGGACCAAAGGTAGCTGAGAAGAAGAAGCCAGAGGTCAAAAAACCAGAACAACAACAACCGGTAAAGAAACCGGAAGAAAAGAAGAAAGATACGTGGGCGCAGAGAGCGGCAGCACCACCACCAAAGAAGCAACCCGAACAGCGACAACAACAACAGCAATCGGGACAACAGCAAAAGAAGAAGGGAGACGGCTTTGTCGAGGTAAAGAGGCAGCAGAAGAAGGAGGAGATGAAGCCGGTCCCCCCAGGACAAAATTCGATGGAGAAAAGGAGAGTTACCTTTAAAAGGGATAACGTCCTCCCCCTTTCTCAGAAGAAGGATTTGGATATTTCGTTGGAAGTAAATAGAGCACTTTTTGAGGCGAAGGTTCCATATTTTGTTCGCATTCAGGGAGTTACGAAGAACACCCGGGGATGCCTGTCAACGATTACGACCCCTGCAGCAACAGCCGAAATGTTGATTCGGTATAGGGAAATTGTTATCAAAGCAGCGAGGAAGGTGGACGCAGGAATTGTGGACATCGAGACGAATGAACTCTGGGAGAGAGTTAAAATGCACGGCGTCAATTTTGATAGGTATTTGGGGAAGAAGACGGGAGGAGGACTTGAAAAATTGAGGCAAGAATTGCAGGCTGAGAACGAGGGGGTGGTGTTGCCCCTCGCTATCAACTGGATTGGAGGACCGAAAGATGTGCAGAAGAAGAAGGCGGAAGGAAAGAAAGCATCTTCGGTTGTGTTTGCGGTCAAGGGAAGTAAGATGGCCGAAAAAGTTTTGAAAGGAGGATTAAGGGCGGCAGGAGTGAAATAGGATGTGGAGAAGTTTGTGAATGCCGGACCGGATTCTTTCTGTGGTGTGTGCAGCAGATGGGGACATGTTGATGCGAAATGTGGATCTTTGAAGATGCCGGCGTGCATGTTGTGCGCGGGGAGACATTTAACGAAAGATCATAAGTGCAATGTGGTAGGTTGCAAGGCTAATGCAGGACAGAACTGCGCCCATAATGTTGACAAGTGTGTTAACTGCAAGGGAGATCATATCGCAAAGGCCAACTGTTGTGTTAAGAAGCAGGAGGCTATTAAAGTTGCGAGAGAGGAAAGACGTACCTGGAAGGAGAGGGAGGGTGAACGTCGAAATGTGACTACTGATCAACTGAAGAAGCCGGATCAGACAGAGGATGGGGGACCATCAACTGCAGAGGCCAAGAAGAAAGTTCAGGATGATGAACAAGTCGGAAAGAAGCCGGAGGTCCAAGTCGCAATGACACAAGAGACTGAAGGACAATCTTCTAACGCAGGGACCCAAGAAACCCCCATGAAGTCATGGTGAAATGCGTAATGCATAACTGTGGCAGGGGGTATGAGGCGACTATGATGGCGTTGGAAACAGGAATTGTTTGGGGGGCTGATGTTGTGATGTTGCAAGAACCGTATGTGGAGAGAGAGGGATACAACATTAGTCACCCAGGATATAGATTGG
>Ga0307515_10002238_pt1 | contig 42434 bp, 56 predicted proteins | sample 17_EM_MG_FD_194513 | JGI IMG/M metagenome (GOLD analysis project Ga0307515, IMG submission 194513) | Populus trichocarpa ectomycorrhiza microbial communities from riparian zone in the Pacific Northwest, United States - 17_EM | ecosystem: Host-associated > Plants > Roots > Unclassified | place... | reverse complement strand
CTTATATACTGGCATTGGCAGCCCAGGAGGTCTGCGCCTAGAGAGGGGGATAATGTAACGGCGACACGTGACCCGAGGCCGGGTAAGCGCCATTGTATATAGATCGCCCGGTACGACACTTAGATCAATATCGAATATCTTACCACTATACTCTCCATCTATTCTCACTCGCTCTCGTGTGCAACCGTATACCATCTCATACGTCTGCGGCTAGACGTAGGCGTACGCGTCCTTACAGATGGAATCAGATTTGATTAGAATGAATCAGGTTGTGTTCAAACAAAAGACGTGGTGGTGGTGGTGTGATGTCAATATGACCGAGTGGCTTTTGTACATTGATGGGTTATGTTTGGATGTATTCTGGTGCGAGTGAGTTTGGTGATGATGGCCGCAAATGTTGCGTTGAAACCTGGCTGTTAGTGGAAGTTGTGTTTCATTGAACTCGTGATCTGCTGTTTCAAAAATCATCAATAGCTTTGGGATCAACCTCTGTTCACTTCAGAGATTTCGCAATTCCAGTCTCTTGTCATGATTACAATACTCTCAATGCTGAATATCAATTTGGTTTTTGCAACTCATAGATCCTGGATCCACGACTACGTGAAACCTGGAGTACCTGCATGTATTGGGAGAATCTCCAGGATGGTTGGTATGAAATTCTGACGGGAGCGAAACTGCACCATATCTGTCACATTATCAGGAAGTATTGCCACTGCGATGTGAGGGTCATGTAAGCTTAGACAGACCCGACGTACATCTGGGAGTCTCTTTGAGATTAAGTCGATAATTGATCAGAATTTTGCATCATCCGGATATGATTTACCAGAGTTTCCACAATACTGAGCTAGATGAATAGTGTCGAGTGTTTTGTTATCAATAGCTCATGAGCAGTGATAATTGATATCGTCGTTGATTCATCATACTGAATTCACTTCAATTAGAGTATGACAGAACCAAGATAACTGCCTCTACCTCCGGGAAAGCCGACTAGATGGCAGACCTCACCTACTCCTACCTTTCTTACCTGTGAGAATTGATATCTGGCTAATGCTAGATTGATGAGTGATATCGAACCAAAATAGGATTTGCATTCAAATGACACATTGCAGGTACTGTACTTAGCAGACTTACATATTTTAGGTGGAAATGTTATTCCCTTCCAATAAGATTAGTTTGTGACGACCTTGCATACAGGTATTGGTGTGATTATGCAATCAACATATGTTCATGGGTCTGGTAAGACCTTGATTGGTCATACTTCATTATTCATTGGTACAAGTATTAATTGGGGTATGGTATGTGGCTTCATAGGGACTATTACAATCGTGATTGTTTTTGTAACAAGAGACTATCTGCACTGCCATGTGCACGGCTTCTGGATTGAAATTTTATTTCGGAATACATTCCATGATATTGAGCTTCTAATAGACAGGTTTTGACTCAGAGGAAAACAACCTGCCCTGGGATAGGATTTAGACTGGCCTATACTCCCATATGAATTGCATGGTTCAATGTAGCTATGTGAGCCTTCAAGATATATGAAGGTTTCTAAATTCCTGCGAGCCATAAAGATATGTATCCAGGCTTGTGCACGCTTATACCCGGCCCAACACAGAATCCTAAGTAGAGTAGATATTCAATCTGTAACAATCTGAACAAGAACAACTGTTAAGACGAAAAAGCAAAAAATGTTGTCATTTGTGTTGATGATGATGCTCGTTGTTAGTGAGAGAAAAGATCTCCCAAACAACAGTATGCTAAAAGTAGGGTCAGGGCTCCATGCCACAACACAGAGTAGCATTATTCAGCATTGCAACACCCACCCCTTTCAGAGATGGCCGAAGGTCAATGATGAGATGACAGGCATTCAAACAACCATCACTGCTGAATAGACTGTTCAAGAGACACAAGGGTCAAAAGTACATGTGGTATGGGCCTATGTTTGATGAACATGATCACAACAAAGGTACGAAGGCCAAATGATGTAAAATCGACTCCACAGTGAAAAACCTCATTTCCTCAACACTGAAGAGGAATAAACATTCATCATTTTGGAATCATTTGGACAAACGAGTTTCTTGCAACTTAGATTTTCCCTCAGTGGTATCATTGCTAAGCACATCTGGCTTGATATTGTCGGATTGTCATCAATAGAAATAGTCATTTGACAATGGTATTTTTGGGTGCAGGCTTCTTCAGTCTTGACAGCGTGATTAAGATGACTCGTCTGAAGCATCCTGGATTGCACAGGTTGCCATATTATCCGGCAATTTTTAATTCTGAAAGAGAACCCAGTCTCCAGTGCAACCAACACATTTGTGGATCGCGGGATGATACTCTAAAAGGTGAGGCATGAAGACCGCAAATCAACGGTGGACTTCTTCCGACCTATAAGTATCTCTTCATGCAATCTGATATTCGAGAAGTGAATCTCATGTTTCAGTATGCAATGAATCAGGCCCACATCTGCGCTGGTTTCGGTTCTCAATGATTGAATGAAGCTGATACCCCACAAGTAGCTCAGTAGGGGTGTATCTCATCAAAGACTGGGAGTGTGTAATGAATTCATACTGGATTGCTGGTAGATACTGTGCCCAGGAAGAACCGTCCTCTGACAGTATCTTTCTCAAACTAGACTTCGATGAACGAATGGTATGGTCAGGGTTTCCTTCTCCTTGGGTAACTACAGGCGATTCTAATACAGAAGAGAATCCATTGTCATAAGAATGGATCTTGACTTCATAGTTGTTGAAATGTGAACAGTGTTCGTAATAGATAACGTATCAAGACCCATAACACGATATGAGGGACTCTAAACACTTGATTGTTGCTACTCTGGTTTCGATGGTAACAAAGAAGATTTCCAACAGACAACTAAATTTATCAACACAGTTCAGACAGTACAAAGATCCTGCCGTAGTCAGTTGACAAGGTCCAGCAATGTTCACCATAACAATCGTGACAGGCTGTATGCAATCCTCTGGAGGAAGTGGCTGGATACAATACAGAGAGCTCACCAAGGACAGCTGGCAAGTATAGTGACCCCCCAGGGAATGGAAAGTATCCTCGTGCAGACTAGCCCACAAGACACTATTGTATGTATAATGCAATATAATCTCTCCCACATAATTACCGGCACACTGATCATAGTGAGAGGTATTTGAAATGGGCACAATCTCGGACTGATCAGGAACCAGAACCCATTTATCGGAGTGGTTGAAGTATAGTAAATGTCAGAATTCTATGCCATTCATTTCCAGTGTATAGAATGAAGCTATTAGACACACATGCCACATTTCACCTTTGGATAAGTCTTTCAGGAAATAGCCAGTTCGAGGGGATATGATGAGGGAGATCCACCACGAGTAGCAATTGATTCATGGGGGGATACCCAAGGCAACTTTGGAAGGAGCATCGCTTGAGCAATCTGAAGGCTTGTGACAGTCGTTGCAAACATGATTTTCTTTTTCTTGGAATTGTCTTGTGAAGTACTGTAGGAACTCTTCTGGAAGAGTCAGCAAGGATGTTGGATATGCAAGAGACGTGGAAAAACCTACGAATATATTGCTGGATGGCTGGAATCCAGCCGGATATCGTTATATTGGGGTATGGTCGCGAGTAACCTTTTGAGAGCGGATGACCGTTAGGGAAAAGTGTAATGGTGACACGTGACCTGAGGCCGGGTATGCGCCATTGTGTATAGATTGCCGCTCTGACACTTAGATCAGTATCAATCATCTTCCCACTATGCTCTCCATCTATACTCACTCGCTCTCGTGTGCAACTGTACACCATATCATACTTCCGCAGCCAAACGTAGGCGTACGTGTCCGTACATTATATTCGATTTTCAGTTATCGGATCCGTTTTGCTCACCATGATACACGAGTTTTACCCCTGTGGTCAAAAAATGACATAATCGACAGTAAACGAACAGCTTGCGCGTCACTTCCACCATCAATCGTCTAATATGCCCCCTTAGAAATCTGTCCGAGGTCAATTGCGCTTTGCTACTATATGTTTGAGCACGGAATACCTACGATCGCCTCTCGGCCGAGCAACCCCTATTCTCAGCTGAGGAGACTCTGTACTTCTGGAGGATGGGATTCACAATGAGGACGATCACAACGACGAAGAATACAATGCCGACATGGAAGATGCGCTGAGTGATGGCCTAGGCTACAACCTGAGCGACGTCCTGGGGGACAACCCCTGCGCACCCGAACCTACCATGCAATCAGAGTTCTTGTCAATGCGAAAGATGATGGAGGAACAGCGAGAAATGCTCAACAATGCCATCCAACAGAATACTCAACTATGTGTGGAGAATGCCGAGCTAATGGAAGAAAACTGGGAATACCGCAGAGAGTCTATTCGACCAGAAGCAACGAAAACCAAAATCTTCGATATGACCCATCCAAAACAGTACTGCGGCGGAGCTAATGAGCTAGATCCCTTCCTCGACACCTTACGATCTAACTCGGAATCCCATGCGCACTGATTCCCGCACGGTGATCCTGACACAGTCAAATATTCAGCGAGAGATCTCAGCACATGGAACCAACACGCGCACAGGGCAGAGAGACACACACAGATGACTGCTCCGGTGTAGTGACTTCGAGACCTACGGGGAGACTGAGATCCCTGTTTGGAAGACTTCGATGCCTTCTCTGAAGAGATGCAAAAGATGTATGGGGACAAGGACCGAAAAATCAACTTGGCAATGAAGGGGATGACTGACTTCCTTCAAGGAGCCAATGAACCGGTGAGAGTCTATGCAAATCAAATCAATGCACATTGGAGAACTGCGGGATGGGTCATTCAGGACAACAAGAACCTTTACGAAATCACTTGAAGCGGACTACAACCACGACTTAAGTCCAAGATAAAGCCGTTGACCCCAAAGAACGGAAGATATGACAGTATAGACGAGCTTTTCGATCGGTCTGCCGATTCAGACGTCAAGCCGGACGTCAACAAGGCCCAACTGCCGCAGCCACAATAACAGCAAAAGCAGTTAGGAGATTCATCTGAACAAGAAGGCAAGAAATGCAACTTCCGACCATCCATTTCCGAGCCTGCGGAAACACTCAAGACCGACAAGTCCAAGTCGGGCAAGGATGATACACGCACCCCAGCACCTTGGGTCTCGCCAGAGCTCCATGAAAGTGCGAAGTCGGAAGGAAAATGCATACGCTGGGGTTCACCCAAACATCAAACATTCCGGTGCACAAAATAGACATGTGCCAACCTCCCCGAAAATCTTGCTCCTCCAGGAGACGGAAAACATATCAAACTGCAGCGTTCCTCCGATAGCCAACAACCCAAAAACTTGCCTACCTCTCACGGAATCTAGCTCAACGGGAGAGGATTGACTAACGGGAGCTTGGATCGCAGTCATTGGGTACGAGGGTGTTGTTGGCAGCAATAGAAGGAATTCAACCGCATCGGTTGTCACTAAGGTCGGGGGTTCTCTTAGAGAGTCCAAAAGCTCTCATGTCGAGTCAATCTTTGAGTGGAACGGCAAGACCGGATTCATCGCAGATTGTACACAAAGTCCAGATACGATATCAACACGGAGAATTGCAGCGAATACAAGCACTCATCGATTGCGGCGCTTCAAGCATCTGTATATCTCCAGAACTTCTCAATAGACTTGGACTACCCCACGAAGCAGCGCACATCACCACTCACGACCTTGACGGTCAGGTGACCACGCATGCGAGAGAGCTCCGCAAAACGACGATGACTATCTTATATATGGATCATTTAGCCCTGGTCGACGATCCAGAGGTGATAGTCGTCGAAATAAGGGCATACGATCTAGTACTGGGATTACGATGGTTCAAAAGCCGCAAGCGGGAGATCGACTGGGCTACCAGTTGATTAACTTCACTAAGATCCCCCAGTGGCAAAGGGCAGGCAAGCAGATCAGGTATTATGGTGCAGTGGTAGGAAGGTCGGGATAATGAACGTACAAATGAACGGCTGGCTGACATTGGTGGGAGTACGCCGACAATCAACTCGACGTTGGAGATCCCTGTGGATCCAGATGGTTAACCACAGGACAGTGGTGAGAACAGTCCTGCTCCAGATATTGAAATACTCTGAGCAACCGAATTCGACTGTCTCTTAGCTAGCCATGAAACTATCGAGATATTTGCGCTACGAATTGGGGAATGCAGTGGACTGCTGCGAGCGACTATGGAGGTCACCACTTTGGAAAATCCAGCTGAGATTGGGACTATCAACCCAAGGCACAGGACAAGCGAGCAGGGAGCAGCAGCGGTGGTTGGAGCAGAGGAGCGTCTTCGGATCCTTGAATGACAGCTACCGGCATGCCGAGTCACGATGGGAGTTGTGGACTAGCGGGGTTTGGCTCGTTTCTGGGCGAAACCCTTGACCTGAAATTCCTGGGCCTTCCTTCCCATCATCCCAAGTCCCAAGTTGGAGATACAAGGCTGACACGCAGATTCCGGAACAGGTACTGTACCTACTAATGATGGAGGTCGTATCCCCGTGAGATACACGGAGTATGTTGATGCATTCAGTAAAGATACAGCAGAGACTCTTGCACTGCACCGGCCAATTGATCACGCGATCGACCTGGAATCAAGCTTCAATACACCAGAAGGCCCAATCTATAACCTCTCTGAAGTCCAGTTGAATACTCTCAAGGCCTACATCGAATCAAACCGAGCCAATGGATTCATCCAGGGTTCATCATCACCCGCGGCAGCACCGATCATATTGGCAATTAAGAAGGACCGCTGCCTACGACTGAGTGTGGACTACAAACTTTCAATTGAGCCACTTGTGAAATACCGATAGCCTCTGCCATCGCCACATCAATCGCTGCCACTCGACCGCCTTCCACCCGTGGACGCACGGTCAAACCGAATGGCAGAACCAAACGATGGAGCAGTACTTCCAAGCTGTTTGCAACTACAAGCAGGACAACTAGGTCGAATTATTACCGCTGGCGCAGTTTGCCTACAACAACTTCATCCACCATTCCACGCTGATGACACCCCACTGGGCGAACTACAATTACCATCCTACGATGCAGTTTAGGCCTCCCAAAGACCCCACTTTCATATGACAGGCACAGGCAGAATCGAGGATGGCAGGTGTGGAAGAGACTCACCGAATTCTCTGGGAAGACATAATCAAGGCAGAGGAGTGACAAACACAGTATGCCGGCGGCAAAGAGATGATTTTTGCGGTTGGAGACAAAGTATGGCTATCGACCCGGCACTTGAAAACATCCAGGCCTTCAACGATGCTGGATTACAAGCACACAGGACTGTATATGGTAAGTAAGATCATCAATAAGAATGCTTACAACCTAGACTTACCGAGTACAATTCGGAACAACAATGTTTTCCATGTGTCGCTTCCCGATCGTTCCACACGGCCAGTCGGAGGTCAGCAATCTTCAGAACCGCACGCAAGGATACTCTAGAAACCATGGGAATGGGAAGTCGACAGCATACTCGACTCTAGGCGGTGCAATCGTAAGCTGCATTATCTTGTCCACTGGGCTGGTTACAAGCACATACGCACCAGCTGGAACCTGGCGGAACACCTTGAAAACCCCTGAGACCTGGTTGATGAATTTCACCAAGAGCGTCCGGATCGGCCACGGGAGTAGGGGTATAGAGTCTGGGGCAGAGGTACGGTGGACATGGAGGCAGTTTGGAAGTTACATTGTACTTTGTTTCATCATTTCCGTATCATCGCGTTTGAATGGATTCAGCCCGGTATACATGGCGTCGGCATTGGTTTTACCACTTGCCAATGTAGGTGGAGTATCCCCGTTCCCTGGATCCGCCGAAAGGTCGCCATTGAGCGTACTGATCGGTTGTGGGACTTATGGGTTCGTACTATTGCGTCCGTAGGATGATTGTTTCATTCTTTGTTTCCCTTTCCTTCTTTTCTCTCATATACTGGCTTTGGCAGCCCAGGAGTCTGCGCCTTGAGACGAGGATGATGTAACGGCGACACGTGACCCGAGGCCGGGTAAGCGCCATTGTATATCGAGCGCCGCTGCGACACTTAGATCAGTATCGAATATCTTACCACTATACTCTCCATCTATACTCACTCGCTCAGGTGTGCAACCGTATACCATATCATACGTCCGCAGTCAAACGTAGGCGTACGTGTCCTTACAAAAAGGGTGATCTGGGAACACAGAAGTAAGTGTCGATTTTTGGTAACAAACCAGTCGATGGCATATGCTTTCCTCTCCTGCTGAGGGCATCAAGACGGTGTATCATGTACCATGTTGATGAGGAACACCACTGGCTTTGCCTGTCTAGGTCAAGCCTAGACTTCTCGGTCAACCATCCTTCTCTTGACTTCCCCCGCTCTGTCCTATCCATCCTGTCCAACTGATTCAAACACACAACCACTCTGAGAATCAATCTTCCACACAATTGGCTGTACGAGTGCGTCCACATTGACTGTCATCGCCCTTGAGTTGTAGGATAATGCTTCATCATTTTCGTGTTGTCTCTCCACTCCGGGCTTCGCTTCTGCCAAATAATTCGGCAATTAATCAAACACACACAATATACTCCACAGCGGAGGGTGGAGCATCATGACATTGCGCTCGAGGTCTCAGAATGAATGCAAAATCCCATCCATGTTCATGTCAGATGGATGTATCGCCAATTGTTGCTGATGCTCATCGGACCACATAAATGCACAATTATCCTGAACTTTCATGACATTTTCCCTTCCGGTGGGCATGAGCTTCCCGCACAGAGATATCACAACTGTTGCCCATCACGGAAGTGTATCAGAACCAAACTTTCACTTTTCGGCAAAGTTCGGAATATATCTGGACATGCACCTCAATTATGTGGGATTACTCTTGACCTACTCAGAGCAAGTAACTGTCTCCCACAGAATAGTCCAGAACTTTGACACCAATTTGGGATATTAAGAGACTCCTTGACAAAATGGCATCTGGCCGAGACTCTCATTCCTCTTCGCTTACTGCGGAGACTTGTCAGCATGGATGGATGGCTGCTAGCTTCAAGGTGGGAACGACAATTTGCTCAAGAGTGTAAGGCAATATATCCATATATGGCCGCATATGTGAGTATATCAGATGATACTGTTGCACAGGTGGATGCGGCAATCTAGTTCTGTTGTTGATAGGTAAAATCATTTCTCGGAATCTCACAGGGATTGCAAGCCAGATATATCATGTTTTGTTTATTCAGCCGTGGGCACGTCTCCTGCCATTGGCCAGAACCCAATCACAAATGCCATTACATCACCTGACTCTCATGGAGCAGATCCGCTCAGCTGCCACATACGTATATACCAAAAGAAACCCCACAAACAGTACCACAACCAATATGTACACATCTGCAAAACTCTAGAAGTTCCACAAACATTTAGTGCCGTGTGAGCAGCCTTACAGCCGACTTGGTGCACTCGGAAACTCCAACGCTGATGGTAGGTGGCAATAGCCAATGCCAAGGCCATTTCACCGGCCCGAGGTCTATACGGCAGTATGATACCCCCTTATAAATGCTCAATCCGGCTCTGCCGAGTCCGCTCACTGTCATGGTTTCCACTGATGCGCTCGGTGAAACTCATTTCCAAATGGCTGGCCACTACCGCGATTCTGCTCAGGATCCCAGCACGTGCCAATGCAACTGTAAGCCATCCACTGTATAACATATTTGATCGTCTAGTAGGGTAGCATAGAGTCCAGTATCGTAGTGACTTACCATTCGTCGCAGCCATCGACAATTGTCGGCTGCGCTTGGGATAGTGGGTGCGCACCTGAAGGAAGTGTATAGCGCTCCAGAAATGAGACTTTGCAGATGATGTGTTTCCGGATGGTATGTGGAATGTGTAATTTGTCTGCATTCTAAATTATCACCTTGCTTATCTTGCACGGTTCTGTCCGTTCATAATTCGACTGCTTCTATGGTCTCATCATCCGAAAATGCCACATCGAAACCCGGACCGTGTCTCCAACCTCCACACACCCTCTTCGCCCAGGTCATATTTTGTATGATGTCCTCGAGCCCTATGTAAGAACTTACAGATAGCTTGTTGAGTCTCTCCCATGCAAGGTGAGACAGTATCTGCATGGATTGCCAATTTCAGGTTGGATGGTTGCTTCCCGGCCTTCAACTGCCTCACCGGATGGTGGTGGTAATGTGTCCAGAATGGTGTCAACTTTCCTGATGTGTGTACCACATCATTGTAAGCTAATTCAGCAACCATCAAGAGTTCGACCCAATTGTGCTGCAGGAAGTTGCAGAAAGCCTGGAGGCAGTATTCCATTGTGAGGATTTGACGCTCTCTCTGCCTGTCCGTCTGTGGTGGGAAGCCAGTTGGGAGCTGATGGTCGGTGTTGAAGTGAGTATATATCCGGGTTCAGACCTAGCGTATACAGTGGGTGCCGCAATCTATCCGTATGAAGTGCCGGAAGCCACATCTGAACATGACATAATTGAAAAGTTGCGGGGCACTATCAGTCAGTTGATATTCTGCTGGAATGGTAAGTACATTGATCATTGTCAGTCTGTCCAATAGCAGGACGGTTCCGGTGTCGTCCTATGAGATTGGATTTGCAATGTCACTAACAAAATGCATTGTGACGCCTTCCCATGGCCGTGATGGTATCTTCCAGGAGATGTTGATCAAGGACCTAGTGTGCCAAGGGGCTTTGACTTGGTGGAATACATTGTAACTGCTGACATAATTATGTACATGTGAGTCCATGGCTGCCTTGTAGAAATCCCTAGATACCGGCTCAGCAGTCATAGGATGTTGAAAATGGCCGGAATCACGCTCAGATGGAATAACACTTATTACTTCTCTGTGCAGAGATTCGACCCCAGGTATATATATCCTCCAATTTCAACTCACAGCGCATGTGCTGACTCTCCGTTGGTTATCATATCCAGCCATATCTGATCCAGCTGCAATTGGCCACTCAGCGAGCTTCACAGAGACTGCAACAGCCAAAGGATCAGAATTCTCCGCCCTGAAAATTGCTGACATGATATCATGGTATGGTTCCACTGACATGGTTGCCCATAGTCATACCACTAGCCTTTTGTGGAACATCTCGTAGTGGGGCAGTCTGTATGAGCCATTGATGCAATTTTCATTACCTTCCACGTGCTCTATGACACAGTTGTGAGCAAGGGGTATTTCTGACCACCAGGCTTGGCGTTGGGACAGAACTTTCAATGTCTGGAGGTATTCGACATTCTGGTGGTGGCACCAAATAATCCCATTGTAATGGGTGCGATCCAAGTAATGTAGTGACTGATTTAGTGTTTCCACGATGGCCAATTGCTCCGGATCATAACTGTCATACTCCAGTTCAGCTGCAGAGTACTTCCCGGAGTTGAATGTCACCAGCCTGAGAACCCTGACAATATGCTGCTGATTGACAATCCCGGCATGCATTAATCCAATCGTGAACATTGCGTGTGAATTCTGCTGTGCCCGTTCAGAATTCTGGACGAGCGGAGCCCCAGTGGACAGCTATTGTAGTTTGTGGAATGGTAACTCGGCGTCCAAATGTCGATTGCCAGTTGCATTGGCCATCCAATTTCTTGTTGCATGAAGTCTCGGATTGCTGTGGTAATACCACCAGTGGAATGGTTACCTAGGACTATGTCCGCATGAATCTTTGGTAGAAGATCCTTAATACAAGATGCATCTGGGCGGCTGTAACTGATTCCGGAATCAGCCAAGCCTCGACTGCGGAGATGCAGTCCAATTCCATGCTGAGTCCATTGGGAGTGATTACAATCCCAAACCAGGGTACTTCCTAGACTCCGATCTGGCACTTCTTGTCTGTGCAATAAAGTCAGCCAAATCTGAGTCGCTGAAGGACTTGTCGCACATGCTATACTGTGACCAACTGGTGCGCGTACCAAGCCAGCATTGCGGGTATGGGCACCAAAAAGCGGTCGGTTTGGTTCCAGACCAATTCAAATACCCCACCTGCTGGGTCTTGGCAGGTGAAACCCGTACCCCTCCCTGGGAAGCAGCACGTTGTGTTGGGTGTGGCTAGAACAGTCGGTCTCAATCTCAAGTTCTACCTTTTGGTTTTCATTATTTGTTGTGGCGGACAGATTCGCTACTGATAATCGCATAATATTGACTTCTGTTGGTTGCTGTCTATTTGAGATGTAATGACTACGTCAATTATGCACACACACAGCTGTTCTCTCCCATCACCAAACTGAAAATCAGCCTCAATGGAGGGTAAACAATTGTTGGTCGTGTATCCTGGGTTTTCTGAGTGGTAATTGGTTCCAGACAGCTATATTCAAAGTGGTGGCCATTTTCATAGGAATCAGAGAAATGAGAATTATCCCAGCCCCATCTTGAAAATGAGCTTCAAGGGATTGTCAACAATTATTGGCCTTGCATTATCGGTAATTACAGGGCAATCTGCCTGTTATTGTTCACATCCATTGTTTTGACAGTTTTTGTATGCTGGAACGCTCATGAACACTTGCGGGTATGGTTATAGATGAAATAAGTAATTACAGTTGTGGAGGCTGACACGGGGAAATCCCCTGCACATCTGCCTATACAGGCTACCCACTCCATATTTATTGATGTTTATGATACATCATCACACTGAGTACCAAAGACGCACAAGAGAGATTGTTGACCCTCCATTGACACTCACTTTCAGCTCGTGTAGGGAGGATATCACTCTCTCTTGTGGCAATCAAGGCCGCCAGTAATTTCTTTATGACTGAATGCAACCTATCTCTCTTCAGATCACCCAGCACGGAAGACCAACAATTTTTGATGCTTGTTTGACATTCATTGTCATGATGCAGCACGGAGCGTATCGGGATATATTTTGCCTACAGATGCACCCAACGCTTTGTTGAGCCACAACAATGACCAAATTAATTCTTTCGTACCTGACGTCCGGGACCTAACATGGTTGATGTACCACTGCAGCTCATTTTGCCCCTGGCTAATCCGCAATATGCAATCAGTTCATTTGACATAGTATATTATGGACATTGTTTTGGTAGCCTTTCAGTCATTTCAGATGATATTCTCCCGGGTCACTACATCTTTCTTTACTAATACAGATCTTTATATCCTCTCAAATATACTTTACTTTGTTCCGTAATTGTAGACAATACTATGTTGAAAACTTTGTTTCCTTTCTATCAATGCTAGTTGTATCTGCCAGGTTCGCTGAATAGGCTGCTATGGTCTTCTAACTGAATGTTGGCTGCATTACCACACACCCAATCGTGTACCAACCAGCGGATGTTCTTTCATCACTCAGCATATCTGGATTATAATCTGTCTGGTGCTGGCCATCCTGGGGATATGCTTCAAGATTGCAAAATTCAGTGGTGGAAAGTGCAACTTGTGAATGAACATATATAGCTGGCAAAGTTTCAGGGTGGGAACTTTGAGCTCCATGATTGTCACCGGGAGGTGCAGTTGGGAACTCAGGTAGAGCTGACATCTGTTTGGGTGTAGGCTGTGCGAGTGCTTCAGGCCCCGCTGCACCTATGTCTTTGATCCACCAGCTTGTGTGCGGATCCATTTTGATGTCATTTTGGCAGGGAAGGCAACCATTCGGTTGGTTTTGATGAAACACATCCGGCTGTCCTTGTATCACAACTTTCCTCTCGTTATGCCCAGAAAATTCAACTTGCAGCATCATCTCTCCGTGGATTCTGGCGCAAGGTTTCTCCTTCAGCTATGGTTTTTCCTTTATTGTGGCGCATACAAACCCTCCTTTCCCAGGTGTGGCCATATTCAGGTGCAGGTGCATGTCAGACTGTTCCAGTCGGATCCCACCTCTTGGCCTTGCCATTACCGCAGGGATGATGAAAACGGCTAACTAATCAATTGCTGCCTGTAACAGTGAGAGTCGGATACTTCTGCAACCATGAACCTGTCTGGGACCTCCTGGAAGGTGATTACTGCCTATTTGGGCTACGCCGGGGGATGCCTATGACGGGATTTATCGAACAAAAATCCCAGAGTTGACAACACAATGATGTTCGAGTGTGCTGACTGTGCGGACAGATGCCTGAGTTGACTGTTGAGGTTTCCCCTCACTGGTAGTGGTGGATTCATCCACCACGTGACCTCATATACCCGCTGTACATTATCAGTTAGTTGACGGCCATTTACCCAGATAAGGATATACACAATTCTAGTGTTGGCAACGGTTCCAAATCCCCGGTTCAGTTCCGGGTCAGGGGTGGAACCAAACCGGACAGGTTTGAATGTTGCTTTACAAATTGATAAACACAACTGCGTCACAAACCGTGGGTTTTTGACACGGTCCATCTTCGAATTTATCTGGCCAATTGATTAATTGAGTACTGCTTGGGTCGTATAATGATATATACGCAGAGTATGACGTGTTCGAAGCTCTTTTTCCTCCCGCTCTCCGATATGTAATCCGATCAATATTTTTTCAGTTACAGTGCAAAATGCACAATTTTTGAGTGATTTTCGGCATAATTTAAGAGTGACTCCACCAATATTGATCGTATCACAAATCAGATAGCGGGAGATGAAAGAGCAGGGAAAACTGCATATTTAACATATAGAACATTTTTTGATACAATTAGAACTCAAAAACTTAATTGGAGCTAAAAGTTTTGAGTTGATGAAAATGAGGTGCGACTGTTCTAAAACCCCGACTTAAAAACCGGGGTTCCAGGTGTGGTTTAGGTTTGTTACCGCTGATCATTGGGAGGAGTGGGTACTTTTCCCGTTCGAGACCTGCATGGTGGCCTGGTAACTATGAAATGTTCCTAACACTACTCACATCCCATTGCATGTCACTTCTCATTCCTGCAGTTGCTGGTTGCGCTGACAATGGTTAAATGTACATCGGTAGTCATACTCTCGGTTGCGGTATTGGCCGCTTCACGGTGCAATAACTGGTGTCAGGGTTGTTGCCATGTATCTTCAAGTGCTGCAATGGATGAAGTGAAAGTCAATTGTCTCATTCTGGATACACTCTCACCAAGCTGCAGAATTTCTGTAGCCGTTATTCACTGTTGTGAAATTGGACCCGACGATGATTACCCAACGAAGTGAAGAATTCACATGACTATTTCAATAGCTTGATGTCAAAATGGAATAAGTAACAAACAACGCGAACGTACTACTTGTGATGAATCCTGATAAACACAGGCGCACATTGCAGATGATTCACATCGTCCCCCGACTTACAGTAAGTCGGTTTAATGTTTTGTGTTGTTTACATTAATAACAAGAGGTTATCTACAACCGGAATCACTCGACTTCAGGTTATGAACAGGTGATTCCTCGACGGAAAGATCATATAGTGAGGTATGTCCGTACAAATCGTGGCGATATTTCATCAAACTGAGTCTGATAATCTTGAAATGTTGTACAGTTAGCATCACCGTTTGTAAACGTTCCAAACAGCTACAACACTTACCAAATACGTTTCGAACTGGAACCGGACCGTTGCAACAGAACTTACCACAGGATAGACCCGGGACCTTCCGCTTGGGCCTGTCTCCACTGGTGATCCCGCAATTGAGCGGAATGTTTGGTGATATGCCACAGATACCCAATGAATATTGATTGGAATACCAATTGCAGAGCTGAGATTTCAAGAGCTCCTAACAGTGCATCATTCTCTTACAGACCCTGTCGCGAGATGATCAGAAATCTAATGCTTAATCAGACCCAAGAAAATAAATTTCACTTCATGGATCTGGAGTACGGTTTCAACCAGGCCCAGAACCACCGGTTTTCAGTCCAGTCCAGATAATACCCCGCATTATTCAGCCCTGGCGGTTCCTTTCCCGGTCCGTGGAATTGGTTCTGGTTCTGACCAGGACCAAACTCGGGTATTGCGCATCTGTTGCTAACACACCAGCAAAATGTATTTTAGTCACTGGAATACTCCTGGAGTGTCTGAGTGGATGTGGAGTGTAAACTTCAATGTGTCAATTTCAGGAGAGTATCAGACCCTAGGAGGGCGTTCTGGCCGGCCTTCTGAGTAACTGGGATCTCTTATGACTGGTACAGGGGTACCATGGGAGTGATTGTGAGAAGTTTGGGAACACCTCGGAGCACCAGGGAGAACTCTGGGAGCACCTGGGAGCACCTGGGTGAGCCGACAACAAGTCTGTGAGCGCCGGCAACAAGCCTAGGTGTGCCGGCGACAAGCCCAGCAGCATCTCGGATCCCAGTAGAGCAGTCTGGGAACAATATGATCTTTGGGAACACTGCAAGTGCACCCGGAAATCTTAGCTACTATTTATCGTTCAACGATTGTTAAAACTCATGTATTCTGTCTGCATTCTCATTTCTGTGGTGATGTATCTACATAGCTACTCATCAACACACAGTATATCTGCACTAGCTGCATGCGGTGATTCAGCGCAATTTGCAGTGCGCCTGAAAATGACGATGGAGTGAACTCAGAGATTCACTCCGAGGCGGTGTGCAAGTGAGTTTGGAGATGCACTTGGGGGCCATAATCCAGCGAGTTTGGAGATGCACTGGGAGGCCGTGATCGAGCGAGTTTGATGATACACTTGGAGGCTCCGATTGAATCAGTTTGGAGATGCACGTTGCGGCGGTACTTGAGCGAGTTTGGAGATGCACTTCGAGGCCATGATCGTGCGAACTTGATGGCCATAATCGATTGAGTTTGGAGATGCACTTGGTGGCCGTGATTGAGCAAGATTGGACAAGTACTTGGAGGTGGTCAATGGACGGCACACCGGGTGCTGAGACTCTATTCATCAGTTAGTTTACCCGCAACCGTGGGAATATAAAAATGTGTCTATACCATTCAGCTCTCATGGAGAGCTGGCTGATGGCGGTCGATCATGCATGGAGGTACGCCTGAAGCTGAAGCTACATTCAGCGGTCACCTCCTAATCATAAGAATGAAGGGAAGACAAACAATGTTGGGTGGATGCTATAATCGGTGTATGCTGTACTCGTTGTCAAGTCATGATCATGGCATGGAGAGATGAAGAGGGATGACTTAGCTTTGTGTTTTACGATGATGGTTGAGGTGTGCACGAGACAGAGAGTGATGGGGGATGAAGATAAGAATGATGTGGAGGATACGAGCGGATATGAGAAATCATGGGTACGACTCACCTCATTGTGTTGGGAAGACCTCATGTTGGTGTAATCACACGGCAGATCAGGAATCGTAGCTGCGGTATCAGGGATGGTCAATTGACTCGCATACGAAATTCTTTTAAGTCCCAGTTTCTCACGATGATTTTCCCCATCTCCTCTCAACGCTCTCTTTCTCATCCTCAACTCTACCATCGCCTAAGAACGCGAAGTTACGTCATCCCTCTCTATCTCTCCTTGCCATAATGAAGAGTTAACACTGAGTACAGCCTACACTGGGTACAGCATACACCGAGCACAGCATACACCGTGTGAAGCATACACTGAGTACTGTATACACCGCGCACTGCGTCATCCCAGCATCAACTCACTTCCCTGCCCAGCCAGTCGCTCATCTCTCGGCAGACCCTGTTGTACTCGATTCTCTTCATTGCCACAATTACGAGTTATCCGATGAATAGAGTTTAGCTCCCATCACGCCTCCCTCCCGATCTTCCGCCTCCAGATTGACCCTCTCCAAGTTCTCCTCCAATCCCGCTCCATCATGGCCTCCAAGTGCATCTCTAAACGCACTCAATCATATTCTCCAATTGTATTGCTAATCCCGCTCAACCACGGCCTTCCAATTTGTCCGAGCACAGCCTCCAAGTGTATCTCTGAACTTGCACGATTACGGTCTCCCAGTGCATCTCCAAACTTGCGTGATCATGTCGTCCAAACTCGTTCGATCACGGCCTCCAAGTGTATCCCCAAACTCGCTCGATTACGTCCTGCAAGTTCACTGGATCAAGGAGTCCAAGTGCATCTTCAAACTCGCTCGATCACAGCCTCCCGGTACATCATCGAGGAGCGATAGCCGCATGTCCGAACATACAGAGGTAACGGAGGTGGAAAGACTGACAAGGAGTATATATTTGGCAGACCCCGGAGTAGATAGGCATCATGCCTTTTCCACCTCATCTTATCATACAATGATAATACACACTCTATCTTTCGCAACTTTTGGTCTCAGTCCCTCTGTCCATGATAACGTGGATCGACGCAATCGCTTGGGATCCTCAACGCCGGTTAGTATCATATCTTCTCATGCGATTCCAACGCTCCTCGAACCAGAACTACTCGTTCTCATGGATTCAGTTTGGAGGTTGCTAGTGTTAGCGACGGTTCCGGGTGGGAACTGCCCCGAAGCACCCAGTCCTGGTCTGGAACTGCCAAACAACCCGACCAGCTCAGCCTTGGCGGGTTTGTTAACCAGACCGGATATATACCCGCGGTGTTATCGCTAGGTTGAAACCAGACTGCGGTTCCATCTTGCGGTTCCTACCACTTTGGCACCAATTTGGCTGCAATTAAGTATTTGAGTTCTGATCATATCATGACAAGATCAGTACGTAGATTTTGCATTGTAGGACGCTCTATCACCTCTTGGTTTCTGATTTGCGATCTGACCAATATTCGTGGAGTGGCTGTGAGATAACGGCACATTTTACGCGAACATCGCGGGTCTGTGATTGCGCCTCCACGGATATCAGTCGGATCGCAAATCTGGAACCGGGAGGTGAAAGAGGTTCTAAAACTGCATAATCTACGTACTGATCATGTCATGATACAATCAGAATTCAAATACTCAATTGGAGCTAAAGTTGTGATGTTGAAATGCCGGGTTTTTTGTCGTGAAACCGGCCCAATTGCAACAGCCTGGGTTTTTGTGTGGTAAAGCCCATTGCAATGGTTCGGTTCCGGTCCCAACCCTAACCCGGAACCGTTATCGCGGGTTATAACCGTTGCTAACACCAGATGTCGCGACAGTTGCGGTGCAGTGTTGATAGTGGGCTCTCTGCTCTCCAGCTCCATCGTTTCACTCCAATGGCATCCAAATGGTGCCTCTCTAAAAGTTCTTTCCATGGGCGTGGCCTGGTGCTCCTCAGATTATGCTCGAGTACCATCTGCGGCCAGATTGACTGTAAGTCTATACAGAGAGAGACTGAATTAATGCATGCCATATTATGATGTAGCAAGTCTTAGGACTGCCGCAGATCTGCGCAGAGGTCCCAGGAGCTCCACAATTTGACTATCCTAGATGGAGCATCCTTAATGCACCTCCATAACTGCACGTGCTTTCAGGGGCACCTGAAAATGCTCTTGCACAGTCTGACAGTTCATTGCTAAGCTCCATGGGGGTCTGGGAGCTTCTGAAAGTACTTAGAAGCACTGGTGTCGTTGCCCACAGTGTCAGGGAGGATTGCGTGTGGCTTCCGGACCGAATTACATTTTGCTGATGTACTGGTTACTGTTACCACTCCGATTCGAGTGATGGTCAAAACGCAGACTTTACTTTGTTCAAGTGCATCAAACATACCAACCTTGACATACAGGCCATCGCTTGCCTCCATATGCTCCACAGCTTACAACATCCGACAACTTACCCGACAACAAAATCAACTCAACCAACTGTGGTGAACGCTTCCCAATAGCACTTTGTGCCACTCCCAGTGGAGATACAGGAGAAACTAATGACGCAACCCACCACACGATGTCATCAACCGGATAATGAGATGAGGGTCGCAGATGTGGAATGTGTCCGAGTCCTTGGGTCATTGCGAAGCTTACAATCCAAACAGAATCTTCCTGTTGAGCATACAAATGAAACACAGTTTCTAACCAACAAATACAAAGAGAAATGGATTGAGGATTATGTTTAGAAAGAAAGCCCTGTGGCAAAATAGAGAGTTGAAGATGCACAGACAGCACTTGAGCAGGAGCATGAAGAAACAAGAAATGCTTAAAATGTGGGATTAACATCCAAAAAGCCTGAAAAAACATTTGAAGAGTTGATCAGTGCTAACGGGGATTGGCTGAGTGATCTTGCAAGTTGTGATGTTGAGGAGGATGTGGATGATGCAGATGATGCAGATTCAGAGCTGGGCAAGCTGAGGGAAGGTGGCAAAACGGGCTGGTTGGTGGGCAATATATCCTAACCAGCACAACGGTGCTTGGTGACATTGCGGCAGCACCAGATGAAGATTGCCAAATCGACACTGCCAGGATGACGGTACATGGCCAACTAATGCTTCGAAAGTCATATGAGGTATGACACGACCATATTGATTGTTCTGGCAGTCAGTAATCTGCAAACAAAAGAAATTGCAGCCATGCCAACTCAGGCAGCATTTAATCAAGTAATGCAGTATCTTCATCCCGTCCCCAGAAAATCACTCATGCCTTAAGAGACTTCTTGACCAGGGAGTGGACATATGACACTAGGTTCAACCAAGCAACAAATGAACAAACAGATATTGTGTCATTCATCATACATGACCCTCAATCCCTCACCAACTAATTGAACAAAGCCTGCTGAACTAGTTAACTTCTACCTTGGCATATTGACTCCCAAGCTAATCACCAAATGGAGGTTGGGATTTTGCGATGAGATGGTGACCGCTTAGGCTTCACCTGGTGGATAGAAAGCCAAATTTTTGATTTCGAAATCGTATCTAGTAGTGTTAGCAATGGGTCCAGGTAACAGGCCAGCAGTCAGGGTTTTGACTGCCGGTTCAGCTTGGCTTGGTTTGAGACCCGGACGAAAACCCAATGCACTGTGTGTTGGCAGTGTGGTGACACAGACCGGACATCAACCCACGGTGTTTTGGTTCGTTCAACTTTGGCTTCAATTAACTCTTTGGGCTTTGGTCATATCCTGACATGATCAGTATGTAGATTGTGCAGTTCTGACTGCTCTGCCACCTCCCGATCTCAGATTTGCGATCGAATTGACATTATTTGAGTGGTAGTGAAATATGGGCAAATCTCGAGCGAAATTGACATGTGTTTGATAGCGACTCAAAGAACAATAGTCGGATCGCAAATCTGATATCTGGAGGTGAAAGAGCAGTCAGAACTGCACAATCTACATACTGATCATGTTACGATACGATCAGAACTTAAACACTCAATGGGAGGCAGAGCCATGTTGAAATGCCCGGTTGTTTGGTGCTAAAACTGGCCTAATAGCAACAGTCCGAGATTTTGTGGGCTAAAGCCCATTGCAAGTGTTCATTTCCGTTTCGAACCCTAACCGTGAACTGTTTTAGCTGGTTGGAACCGTTGCTAACCCTAGTATCTATTAGAACCTTTATCCTTGTAACTATTTTGCTATGTGACAGCTTGTTCTTGATTTCAGTCACCAAATTGTGAGGCAAGATAATTCATCTATGGCTGTGCGAATGTTGTATGCAGCGTGTGAAAGTCACAGACTTTGAATCAGGCCGTAAGATGACCAATGAACTCAATATTGTCTGTCCATTGACTGTGAAGTGAGGAAGCAAAACTCAATGATTGAAGAAATTTGCTAACAAACTTTGGGACATTGATGTCATACAAGTCGTAGAAGGAGCGGCCAGTGCTCAGTACAAATCTGTCTGCATGATGACTATTGTGCAGCTTTCTTCCAAGTATCCAACTGTATAACTCTCTGCACAGACCTGGTTCACATGGTTGAGATATTCAAAATTGCTTCTTGTATGTCATGGAAATTGAGGAGAAAGAGAGGGATACAGAAAGGTGAGGAAGTTGGGCCATTTTAATCAGGAACTGTGAATGAACCCACATGCCCTGCATCTCCGCCCGAATGCGTGGGAATCCGATGCAACCGCAATATTCATCACAGAGATAATGTCAATTGTGATTGATCAGAAATTAACACGCCACACTGCATCTGGATGCCAGTGATGATACAGAGACAGGCTATATTGGATGACAATTATGTCTATACAAATAGTGGTATACAATTACAAAGACTATGATAACTGCTCGGATGTTCCCAATATATCCATCTAAGCAAAATAATAATATTCACTCAAACACATGTAGTAATCAATGGGTTGCATTTTCCCATACTTCCAAACTGATTGTCTTAGCTAGCGTCATCGCTAATGATGCAAGCAACATACTTGTGGCCCCATCCTGATGATGAGGGTCAATCGAGGGTAATTGATTTCTGTCCATGCATCTTGAATAATCGAAGGCCTTTGACACAACATTAATCCATAATCCAACTATTGATTGCCTTTCTAGGCACACATACTGGGGAACACATCCCTACTATGTCCCAACAATGAGCTGCAACAGAGTGCCAATGGAGGGTCAAAGGACAGTCAACAGAGCATCACCAGAGTGGCAATTGAGTGGGTACAATTTTTGGTGTTGCAACCTGCATAATCCAATTGCTCTGCATCAACAATAACCCATAATCGAGGTATTGGACTCGTATATAGGTTGAAATGTAACTAACACATCAAAACAAACCAAGGTTCTGTCAGGAACACCTGGGTGTTGCTGATGGCCCTGACGGCTCTGAAGGAACCTCGTGCCCTGTGACGGAAAATGAGACGGGTCGCATTGCATATCTCCCTCGCGGCGGCTATTATACCATGCCTCTCATTCATGTGAAGCATCATGTTGTATATTACGCTCGCCGCACCGGCGTCTTGCATCCGTTACATTGCGTCCAGAATGTGGTGACATATATGCACCATCAGAACGATATGTGTGTTACACCTATCCCAGGGCTCCACTTACCTTTTAGCCGTTTACCCAACGCCAAGCACTGTTTATGCTTTTCACTGGCCAGGTGCCACATTGTACCTCTCCACTATTGCTATTTATCGGATGCCGCACTCTGTCATATATCTTGAATATTGAGATGTTGTCACTTATTACAATGAAGTCTTCATTTCACATACATCCCTTGACATTGCATCTGCTTTGCCATTATCGGGTTTTACAGGTCTGATGTATACTGTCCAATCATCACACTCTGTAGGACTATACCATCACTACTCCAAGGACTTTGGTTATCCATCATCGGTTTGCAATGCTTCGTCGTTCACATCCGCATCCGCATCCTTGCCATCGTCGCCCTCATCCCCGTCCACATCACTGGTTCCCATGTCAAACCTCTCGAGTTCAGTTGAGGCCCATCGTCGCTGGCTGGCGGTGGCGATGGCATCGATCACGTTGATTTCATCACCAACATCGTCGTACTCCTCGCAGCCCCCTGGGATGCCGAAATGCAGTTCATCATCCGTACAATTGTTGTGTATCCGGATGGTTGGGTCAGTTGTCCTGATCTCAGGTTTCTCAAGCGCCATCTCGGAGGTCAAATAGTCAGGATGAATAGCGTTGTCAACACGCGTTGCCTCCGTGCAGATGACCACAGCAGGTGTTGGGTTCTCTGCCTGTTGCATCTGATGGCTGACTGTCGCAAGAGTGTTTTTACACACCCTCTGTTAGTAGCTCTCCAGTAGTGTGTTACAGGAAATCACAAAGAATGCATCCGGGTCCGCAATGCCACACAAGGGTAACAACTTGCGACCGGTTGCAGCGTAGCAGGATGCTTTCTTACCACCGTCATTCTTGTAGTTGAAGTAGTTCGAGCAATCAGGTCTGTACGCTTTCAGATTTGACTTGGAAGCTTTCAGATGGACACCTTTGTTCTTTTGTCACTCCAGGAGAGCATGGCGCAATAGAGTGCAGGTCAACATGATTATTGGAGACGGTATATGACCATCCTTATCGTCAATCATGGAATCATAACATCCATCAGCACACTTACCGAGGTTATTTGCCTGGTGATAAAACTCCATGCAGATAATCACCAGGATTGCTTCCACGAGGAAGTGAAGTGGATGATTGCCATTCGTTAGCAGCTTTCGACACTCGCTCCTTTGGATTTGCAGAGCATACACCACCTTCCACATGCTTTGCGACAGGAAAAAGGAACTTATTGTCTACCAGAATGGAATCAATGGATTTCAAACGCAATGCGTCGGATTCAAAGCGGTAGAGATCATCAAGCTCTGCTATATAGTCCCTTGCTGATTGAATAGAATGGGATTTAACTTTGTTGACTTGTGCTCGAACCTGGTTCAGGATTGAGCGTGTTATATCCAACGTGGGCCATTGCTGCAGCATACCGCTTTCAAGATCTTCTTTGTGTATGCCTCAAATGCTATGGACCAAATGTTGTTTTGCTGCATAGCAGTGTTGAAGTACTTCTCTATTATCTGCCAGTGTGGGGCTTCAGCTAATACTTTCGCAGCGCGTCGCGTTGCATAACTTACCATCACCATGTCACCTGCACTCATAAACAGCCGTCTGTTCCACATAGAGAGCTCCATGAGTCTGCCCATTGAGATACAAGAGGTGTCATGTCTGACTGACCAAATCGATGAATGCTGTGAATGCCAGAGTCCACTGATTGATTGTGTAGACACTGCCTGCGGTTGCAATTGCCACTGCCTCTGGATGTGATTCCTTTCGGTAGCTCGTGTTCTCAGTGCTTTTGTAATGGTCGCTCAGGCTTCTGCATCAGGGATGCGGTAGGCCGGTTCTCAAGACCGCGGAACGGAGTGGGAGTGCTAGCAATGTCGGATGCGAGGCTGGAATCAACACGACGCGTGGAGTGTGTCTGTGAGGTTCCTCCGGGTGCGGGAACACTACGACTGCCTGTTTCCGGAGTGGCCGTTTATGTCGTCATCGAGCGTCGCTGTTCCGCGGAAAGGGTGGACGTCACTCATTCAGTGAGATCTGCCACGCCAGAATTGTTCAGCGAAGATGGAGGGGTGGGGTTCTGACCAGGGATTGTAGAGTCTACGGAAGTCCCTCCTTGAGAGGAATCCCTCTCTCTAGCCAGTGTGGAAACGCGTCTCTTAGCAGGGAGAAGCTGAAAATTCCCCGACGGCCTACCCTCTTGTTGTTTCTAAACAATTCATACAACCAGAGTTGTGCCAGGGTTAGGACTTTGGGAAAGCATAGTCTGATATAGATGTTCCACGTTGAGAATGTAGCCATATTTTCCTCTGCATGCATATGCAATGAGTGGCGAGGTAGAATCCTATTTGAGCGACCAGGGAGGGATTCGAAAGAACAGGCAGGCACAGTGTATACCGCGCTAGACTCTAAATCACTATTGCCTTAGATGAAACTCGGGGACAAGATCCCTTCAAAACCATTCAATTATGCAGTTAACTGCCATCAGATTGAACTCAGATTAACCTCAGCATTGATATTCAGTGTTACAGCAACTTCTGAAGGTCTATTTGCACCGGTTGAAGGGTCTATATGCCTTCTTGGCGCGATTCTCATGGAATTGCACCTGTTCTAGGCGCAATACAACGAACCATCGATTGTGTATATCTTCAGATTCGCGATGGGAATCCCCCTTTTGCAGAGCTAACAGCATTGCAAAGCGAACAATGACATATTGTGTATTCTATGACATCAGTTGCGTGTGCTTCTCCCACTGCTAGGTGTTGGTAGCGGTGTTGGATGCCTGCACATTTGGGACAACCTGGAAACTACTCTGTTTTCTCCAAGATGCACTAGGTCTGAGCGGTGAACATGATAGGTGATCCAAAGGCAACGCCCGGCCATGTAAAGTGTCCTCTGTGCGAGAAATGAATCTCATCTCGAGGCTTATCGTTCATGAGGTGGCTGGTGATCCTCCAAGATGAACACTGCGCCGTTTTGTTTTTGTTAACCAACATAACTAAAAAGTTGAACCAAGAAATCTCCGGAACTCGAGTATATATATCCCTTCTTCCCACCTGAAACTCCTTTCCCATCCCTGCCATATTATTTGCACCAACAGCATCCTGATCTCGAAATCATGTGACTTGCGCAAAACAAGGCCTCTCGTTCCAAAACACACCCGATAACCCACACAACTTTGTACTTTCCCTGACTTTCCCTCTGGCATTCCTTCCGCTACACGCAACTGTATCATAATGCTAACGTTTCAGATTTCCATTCATTTTCAACTCACAGCTATGTCAGCAAAGGGCAGCAGCAAGGAGAAGGGGAAGGCTACGGCAAAGATACGGACATTGAGTATAAATTGACACCTGCCATTGAATCGGGTCCGTATAATGTGATTCATCTGGCAACATATGTGTGTACTCATCCGGATATACATGTTTCGTGGCGTCAAGACTGACAGGGCATGGGACCTCTTTCATGATATAATCCTTCTTGATACTGTCACAACTCGCCACATTTCACAATTCCAGCTGATGTAGCCGCACTGCAGGAGCAGGAGTTTGCCTTTTCGGGTATCTTGAGCTGCTTTCCACTCATATGTGTGGCAAATGGTCGACTGCACCCGCAACCTAATGCACAATTGGGGGTGGAAAACCCCGCTGTCTTCAGAGATCAAGTCGATCGCTCCAAGCTGCAGAAAACCAGCTCGGGGAAGGTTACACGGACCATCGAGCGTTTCTCTTGGTACGGTAGCGATGATCCCACGGGGAAGATTGAGCCGCCAGGCTGCTGGCAGTACAAACCAGGCGACCTCATGGCCATTAGACCACTGAATTGGAACCAGATAATCGACGAAGATGATGATGATGACAACTGGGTGGATCCCTGAGTGCCGACCGGTGGTAGGAGTCTTTCTGCATCAGCAAACACACTAGTATCCGTCAGAAACAACCGGGAGTTCTGGACCGCTCTGACAGATCTGACAGAACCTCGTACCCTCTGACGGAAAATTACACGCTTCCCGTCGCACAGGCAACGGGCCGCGTTGTAGACTTACCTTCAGTACTTTGCGCCTGGTATCCGCACCATCAGAACGACACATCTGTCACACTCTTCGCAGGGGCTGCGGTTATGCTGTAGCGGTTTACACAACAGCTGGCAATGTTTATGCCTTTCTTTGGAAGTTAGCCACATTGAACCTCTCCGCTATATCGGACGCCTCACTCGCCCCATATATGGTTAGCTTTGAGAGTTTGTCACATTGTGCAAGACAGTCTTCGCTTCGGTTACATCGCTTGCCGTAGCATTTGCATTCCCATTATCGTATTTCACAAGTGTGGAATATACAGGTCAATCTTCACACTCTCTAGTACTATGCCCTTACTCCTCCACATTCTGTGTTGATCCATCATCGGCTTGCAATGCATATTCCTCCTCAGCTGCGTTTGCATTGTCGCCATCCTCGCACTCATACCCGTTGACATCACTGGTTCCCAGGTCAGACCTACTATGCCCTCAGTCCTCCACATTCTGCGTTGATCCAGCATCGGCTTGCGAGGCTTCTTCCTCCATATCAGCATACTCATTGTCGCCATCCTCGCGCTCATACCCGTCAACATCACTGCTTCCCAGGGCAAACCTCTCGAGTTCAGTCATGGGCCGGCGTTGCCGGCTCGCGCTGGGGACAGCATTGGGCAAGGCGCATTCATCACCTTCAATCTCGTAATCCTCGCTGCCCCCTGGCATCCCGAAATGAAATTTGTCATCGTTGTGATGGTTGTGTATCGGGATGTTTGGGTCAGTGCTTCCGACCCCAGGCTCCTCAAGCGCCACTTTGGAGGTCAAATAATCATGAAGAATAGCATTGTCAACATGTGCTGCTTCCACGCTCATCACCACTGCTGGTGTTGGGTTCTCCACCTGTTGGATTTGACGCTTGACTGTAGGAAGAGTTTTGTTATACACCCTCTGTTAGTAGCTCTCCGGTAGTGTATTCCAGGTATTCATGAAGAATGCATATGTTTCTGCAACGCCAGGCGAGGTAACCAACTTGCGACCCATTGCAGCGCAGCAGGATACGTTCTTACCACCGCCATTCCTGTAATTGAAGTTGTTTGAGCGATCAGGTTCGTCAGCTGCCAACTTTGACTTGGACGCTTTCGGATGAACGCCTTTGTTCTTTTGCCACTGCAGGAGAGCACGGTGCAACGCGGTGCAGGTAAACAGGATCAGTGGGGAGGGTATATGACGGTCCTTGTCGTTAATCATGAAATCATGAAATCCATCAGCATACTTACCGCGGTTCAAATTCGCCCAATGATAAAATTTGATGTAGATAATCCGCGGGATTTCTTCTGCCAGGAAGTCGAGTGGATGCTGGCTCTTCGTTAGCAGCTTTCAACACTCTCTGCGTTGGATTTGGACCGCATACACCACCTTCCACACGCTCTGCTAAAGGACAAAGATACTTATTGTCTGCCAGAAGGGAATTAATGAATTCCAAACGCTCTGCGTTGGATTCAAAGCAGTGGAGATCATATAGCTCTACAATATTGTCACTAGCTGATTGAATGAGATACGATTTAACCTGGTCGACTTGTGCGCGAACCTGGTCCCAGTGTGAGCATGTAATATCCAACGTGGGCCGTTGCTTCAGCATATCTCTTTCAGGCTCTCCCTTGTGCGTGCCTCAAATGCTATGGACCAAATGTTATTTTGCTGCATTGCAGTATTCCAGTACGTCTCTATTATCAACCAGTCTGGGGCTTCAGCTGATGCTTTTGCAACGCGTCACGTTGCACAACTAACCGGCTCCAAGTCACTTGCACTCATAAACGGCCGTCTGTTTCACATGTAGAGCTCCAGGAGTCTGCCCTTTGAAAATGAAAGGCGCATCATGTCGGAGTGGACAAACCGATGAATGGTGCGACTGCTGGTGACCAATGATCGAGCTGTAGACACCGCCTGGGGTTGCAAATGCCACTGCCTCTGTCTCTGATTCCTGTGTGTAGGTCGTGTTCGCAGTGGATTTGTAATGATCGCGCGGGCTTCTGGATTGGGGTTGGGGGTTGCCAGGTTGCCAAGACGGATGAGAGAAGTGGGAGTCCTAGCGATGCCGGATGCGGGGCTGGATCCAACGCGGCTCAACGGGTCTGTCTGTGAGGTTCTGCTGGGTGCTGGTGTGTTACGACTGCTTGAACCCGGGGTGGTGGTTGGAGTAATTGGTCACTGTCACAGTATAGCGGATGGGGTGATATCTGCAATGCGAGAATTGTTCAGCGAAGATGAGGGCGTGGAGTTCTGACATTGGATTCTAGAGGCTGCAGAACTCCCACCTTGAGAGGTATCCCTCTCGCCAGCCGGTACGGAAACGTGTATCATAGCAAGAGGAAGTTGAGCTTTCCCCAAAGGCCCACACTTTTGTTGATTCTGACGATTAGCCAGGCTTTGAACATTTCGTACGACCAGAGATGTGACAGGGTGAGCGCTTTGGGAAGGCATCATCAGATATGGATGTTCGACATTAAGAGTGTAGGAATAATTTCTGCTGCATGCATGTGCAACGGCAGGCGAGGTATACTTCTATTTGAGCGACCATAAAGGGATTCGCCAAAGAAGGGAGGCGCAGTGTAGTCCATGCTAGACTCTAAACCCTGACAATACTTGGGTACAAGATCCCTTCAAAAGCATTCAATTATGTAGTTAACTGCTTACAGATTACACTCAGATTCAACTGCGATTAAACTCAGCATTGATATTCACTGTTACAGCAATGTCTGAAGGTCTATTTGCACTGACTGAAGAGTGTTTATGCGCTCTTGGCGCGATTATCATTGTATTGCATTCGTTCTTGTCACAATTCTTCGAACCATCAATTGTGTAAATCTTCAGCTTCCAATTGCAAATGCCCATTTGGCAGAGCTAAAGGCATTGCAAAGCCAACAATGACGTATTCTCTATCCTATGAGATCAGTTGTGTGTGCTTGTTCCACCGCTAGGCATTGGTAGCCATGTTGGATGGTTTCACAGTTGAGACAACTTGAGAACTACTCAGTTTACTCCGAGATGCAGGAGGTCTGAGTGGTAACAGTGGTATGTGATGCCAAAGTAATGCCCGGCGTTACAAGCTACCATCACCGTGAGTACTAAACCTCGTCTCTAGGCTCCTCATTCATGAGGTGTTTGGTGGTTGTTCAAGATGAATGGCTGGGCAGGTTTATGTTGATTAACCAACAACACGAAGGATATGAATCAAATCGCAGAAGCTCGAGTATATATATCCCTTCTTCCCGCCTACACCTCCATTCCCTTTTCTTCTCTCCTTCACCCCCATTCTCTATTCTTCCCAAATTGAAAACGCCGCCAGCATCCTGGACTATCTCGACATCACGTGACTTGCACACAACACCCCCTCTCTTTCCAAAACACACCCAATAACCTATACAACTTTGTACGTTCACTTTGGGCTTCCTTCCCATATTTTCAACTGTATCATGTTGCTAACGCCTCGGATGTGGATTCATTTTCAACTCGCAGCGATGGCTCAAAAAGGCTGCAGCAAAGAGAAGGGGAAGGCAACTGCTGGGGCAAAAATGCCGACATCGGTTATAAATTCACGCCTGTTGTTGGATCGGGACCGTAGAAAGGGATTCATCTCCCATCTCATCCGTGGCCTCATACGGATATACAATGTTCGCGGCGTCAAGGATGACAGGGCCTGGGATCTCCTTCGTGATGTAATCGATTTTTCATCCAGTCACGAATCGCCACTTTTCACAATTCCAGCTACCGTGGCCACACCGCTGGAGCAGGAGTTCTCCTTTTCGGGAGTGGTGAGCAATCTTCCGCTCATATCTCGGGCAAATGTTTGACAAAACCCGCGACCAAACACACAATTGGAGGTGGGACAACCTCCTTTCCTATGGGGATCAAGACGATCGATCCAATATGCGGACAACCAACCCGGGAAATGTTTACCGCACCGGCAAGCGTTTCCTTTGGTACGGTAGCAATGATCACAGCGCAAATATTGAGCCACCAAGGTGCCGGCAGTACAAGCCAGGCGACTTCATGCCCGTTAGACAACTCAATTGGGATGAGATAATCCACGAGAATGATGATGATGAGAACTGTGCGGATCCTGGAGCGCCGCACAGTGGAAGCAGCCATGCTGGCGATGACAACAACAATGATGACGGGGAAGGTGATGAGGGCACACAGCGCGGTGAGATAGGAACCGGGGAAGGGAAGGGAACAACAGATGGGAATGGGAAAATGAACGGGAACGGGAAGGGGAAGGAAAACGGTAAAGGGAAAGGTATTGTCAAGCAAACCCCAGGGGGAGATGAAATCTCTTGTGCCGTTGCTTTGCAGTTGCAGAAGGAAATGTCAGAGCTAGACTTGGCAACGGAGGGCAAACTAGAGCGGCTATAGTTAGAGCCGGAAGAATCGCCCACCGTGTCAAGTTCCTCACCTGATGATACCGACTCTACCGAGTCGGATGGCGAATATGACTCAGAACATAATTCTGATCTGCATATGCACATGGAAGATGATGTGGACGCGCCGGATGGTGTTGATTCAGATGGCAATGTGGATATGGAAAGGGACTTTGAGGATGAAGAGGAGGAAGATGAAGAGGAGGAAGATGAAGATAAAAGAAAATGAGGAGGAGGAGAAGAAGGAGGATAAGGATGAGGATGATGGCAAAGAACCTCGGATGATTGGCCAAGGAGAGATGGTAAATACATCAGCTGACGATGTAGATACCATGGTAGATGATCAACTAATCGTGCTATCTGAGCCAGCCCAGGAGATCGGCGACCATACCCCACGGCCACAACCTCCAGCGCCTGCCCCATGACCACGAACTCCCGATACTCATCCCCTTATGGGGCTGCAGCATTTGGGGCGTATGACACCGCAAAAACATCACATGGCGGTGCCAACTCTGCAAGAAGCTGAGGCCGCCGGAAACACCCCGCATGTGGATGTGAATCAGCAGCTACTGATTGAATCGGCAGGTGGCAACAGTCTCCCCAATGTCCTTCTCCCTGATGTCCCTCTCCCCGATGTTCCTCTCCCCGATGTCCCTCGCCTGGAGTTGCGCCCACAAGGCCCGGTAGGCGAGGAGTGAACCAGTCCTCGTGTTGCAGAGAAGGCGATGGTTATTACGTTTGGGTTAGGCTCGGGTTCTTGTGTTGTTTTTTCCCTTTGTTCGAATGTATATATCTCAGGCAGGGATTATTATTCGCATCGCGCGGTATTTGGATCGCTCAAGGTTTATTTCATTGATGGGTTTTGTATTGGTTGTATTTTATTGGTTTATTTTATTCATAGGATTATGGGACATCGCGCATGCAGCGTTGTTGCAACTCCTGGTGTATAAGGACCCTCGTTGTGATGGTGTCGAGGCTCAATAAGTTAGCTGAAAGTATCGTGAGCTTACACACAAGACTGATCAAGCCCAGCACCAACTTTCGTCCCTTTCTACAGTGCATACTCCACTCCTCAAGTGACGTCCACAATGCCAGAGAGGACCCCTTTCCGTTGCCCCCAAGTTTCATGCCGAAAGACATTCACCTCAGACAGCTGGCGGCTTGAACATGTCGAATTACACCATTCTGAACACCTTCAAGTTGGACCCCAGAAGAATCTGACGATTCGCAGCGCACCCCGAAGCGTTGAACCCTCTTAGCGTCGTGAATTCAAAGCTAACAAAGGTTCGGACCAAGACTTGGCCGCGTTTCCCTACCTCAAACACGTTCAAAACATCGCAGACTCGCAGTCTCATCCAGCGCCACTGTTGGCGCAAACAGAATCATACCCAGGTGCCAGCGCTCTGCTGATCGATTACATTGCTGAACCATGTGTACGCGACGCTCAGGGCTGCCTTGACACCAACCTACCAAACAATCCCTACTACCCGTTTGCCATGTGTGAAGAGTACAAATATATCCACTGTGGGATCAAGAAGGATGGCATGAAGACGTACTATGAGAACATGTTGAACGAGGATAACACCACTCGGAGTGTCTCAAGTTTCAAAAATGCTCATGGCGTCCAGAAGCTCATGGCTAGCATGCCAAATGATCAGGCCCTCGGGGAGTGAATACTACACACTCTCGAAGGAATGAGATGGAATGACAATGACCAACAACCTATCAAATACTGGAGTCAGGACATCATCAAAAGCATGAGATGGTTGATGCAGTAGTCAGCCGACACCGAGCATCACATTTTCGCCCCTCAGTGTTGCTGTAACAGCAACACACAGCTGATACGCCTCTATACCCAAATCCAGACTGCGTACTGGTGGTGGGAGAGACAGGGAAGGAGAGATACTCGAGGATTATAATGTGCGAATCGATGTCAAGTCAACTCCCAAAGCGGGGGACACACTCATTCCCTTGATCTGCATGTCCGACAGAACAGATCTCTTGAATTTTGCTGGCGACAAGAAAGAGTAGTCTGTATATATGACAATTGGCGATCTATCTTCGAAGATCCGCCAGATGCCCTCAACCCACAGCATCAGAATGGTAGCTCTCATACCAATTCCAATGCTGAACCGGATTATTCCTCAGAAGCTGCTGGGTGAGCAGCTGCGAAGAAATGGGCAGGTGCTGAACGAAGTATTCCGGCGGCTTCTCCAGCCACTCAACTTTGATCAACATCCCAGCGCCGGGATAGGGTATCACAACGTTCTCTGTGCTGATGGCAACTTTAGTCATTGCAAACCTGTTTTAGCAGCATGGCGTGCAGATTGCCCAGAGTGTAGTGACCTACATTATCATGAGCGTCATGTATGTTGTTAGTGCGAGTGTCCAAAGAAAGAACTTAGCGATTATGTGCAACCTGACCAGCAACACCCGCGGCGCAATCACGACTTATATAGAACACTCAGCGATGCCAACACCAAGGCACCTGATGCCGAACTCTCGTAGCGCCTCACTCACAAAGAATTCAACCGCTTTCGACACATTCCCTGGATTGTGAGCGACCTCCCTAAGCCTGACCTCCTTCATACAATGCAGATCGGCATGCTTGACCACCTCCAGAAGTGGTTTGTCCACTTCATGAGGATGCACGAATGGCTCCACAAGTACAACGCAATCTGCTTATCCGTGCCTGCTTACCATGACCTCACAACAAAAAATAAGTCATATCAGGAAGTCTCTCAATGGAATGGGAGGGAGATGAAGGAAATGAGCCGGTTTGTGCTTGCAGTTGTAACCCAGTCTCTACAAGGCGGAAACCACGCTCAGCGTCCAATATTCAATCACGCGATTGAGTGCACACAGGAATTGTTAGAATTCAATAAGTATGGTCGATATGAATCTCACGATGATCCATCGTTGCGCTACACGGAAGACGCCTTTCATCGTTTGAACACCTACAATTATGGTTTCTTACTCGGGAGAGCCGGCAAAAATGAAAAGTCAAAAGCCAATGCCCTGAGAATGGAACTCATGAAGAAGCGAAAGGTAGACGAGGAAACAAATGCTGATAGTTGGATGGGGTCCAAGCAGCGGCGCGAAACGAACGCCTGGCGGGACTATATTAGCCACAAAATAGATGTTTCAACAGAGTTAGATGCTGACAACAACTTTCCAAAGATCCAATCGTTGTCTGATTGGGCCGAACAGATTGGTGGGTACGGAGCCTTCCAACAGTCTTTTGCCGAGAGACATAAACAGGCACATAAAACGAACCTCAAGGACGGTTGTAACGCCTCCAATCACAATCTCAACTACCTGCCTCAGGTAATCACCTTTCAGTGTCGCATCCTCTGCATCGAAATGTGAGAGGACAATGTCCAAGCCCTCGCTCAGCGTCGGGAGAACAGCGCCGCACCCTGCCAAGTCCTCCCATCCGATGCTGATCTGGCTGACCCCCTGAGCCCACAGTCATATGCGAAGCCCCAATTCATCGGACCCCAAGACCGCCGTGATGGAATGCATCCTGACGCTATGATCAAAGACTTCGGATCATTGCTCGACAATACGCAAGACGAGTCTACTGTTAGCAACGGTTCCAAATTCCCAGGTCGGTTCCAGGTCCGGTTGCGACACGGAACCGAACTGTTGCAACAGGTCTTACCACACGAAATCCCGGACCATTGCAATTGGGCCGGTTTTACCACTAACACCCCGCCACTTCATCATCACAACTGTCGCTCCAATTATGTATTTGAGTTCTAAACGTATCGTGACATAATCACTACGTAGATTGTTCAGTTTTAGCCGCTCTTTCACCTCCCGCTCTCAGATTTGAGATCCGACCAATATTGGTTGAGTCGATATCAAAAACCCGCGAATTGGGTGTAACATTGGCCTTGATTTCACAGCGACACATCGAATATCAGTCGGATCACAAACCTGAAAACGGGAAGTGAAAAAGCGACTAGAACTGCACAATCTACGTACTGATCATTTAATGATACGATCACAACTCAAATACTTAATCGGACAGCAAGGTGCCGGAACAGTACAATGGAACCACGGTCCGGGTACAACCCGGCCAATACACCGTGGGTTGATGTCCAGTCCGGGTCACAACCCCTCCAAGGCAGAGCGGTTCGGGTTCCTTGGTGGCTTCTAACCCGGACCGGGGTCTCTGTTCCAGTTCCAACCCAGACCGAAGATTGGTAACACCGAACTGTTGCTAACACAGGACGAAAATCACTGCACGGCATTATACATCGGCACGTGGGAGTTTATAAAGCATAAGAGTCATAACATAACCTATATATCGGATGCACAACTGCACGCAATGGAGCTTTGTTTGACAATGGTATCAAGGTTCAAGTTGAGGGGTTGGAAGGTGAACTGATATCTCAGATGTGTCGATGCACAGAAAGCCAGGGCTAGCGCAGAGGGGATCAATGCAATGACTGGGTATGGGTAAACCAACGCCCAGGGAGGTGTTATGGCGTGCTGAATGGGCATCTCCCTTGGCAACTGCAACGACTATTCAAAATCAAGCTCCAAAACGAGGATAGAGTGTTCGTTCAGTAATGGTTAGCGCTAGCGCTCACCACAATACCTGAAAACCAGGGGAACTTGGATACCGTCTCGAAATTTGTTCCAGTGGGAAAACCACCCGCAGCCGTTGCTTTCCAAGTTTTCAGCGAGGGATTCATTGTCAGCTGCGCGCACATGATTCCAGAGATAGCAACTACTAGTAATGCTGGAGACGGACTGAACACGCGATGGATTGTCAATAGCCATATAGGTGTGGGGACTTGGAATGATGTGTATAATTAGTAAAGAGAGTAGTGCATTCTGTGCGCAGGTGGAAGGAACACAAGGAGAGATTTTCGCAACATCACCCATTGCATGGCAATCCTGATGCAAGCGCATTCCCAGCGAACCCATTCCGACGTATGGTCACATTTGGCCACAACGCCAGAGTGTTTGTTTAAAATAGGTGACCGACAGAGTGAGAAGAACCTGCTAAACGATGATCGGAGGGTGATATTCAACGCGACACGTGGTATTGAGACCGGGCGCGGAGTAACCCGCTACATGGGTGTCTCTGACGGCTCTGACTGAGAGCATCCACTCTGACGGAGCCATTTCGCCCGGACAGAACTATTTTTGGAGGATGTGGCAATGGCAATGACAATGACGACGGCGAGGGTGAGGAAAATACGCAGGGCGGTGAGAAAGGGACTGGGAAAGGGAAAGGGAAGTGAACAAAGAATGGGAAGGGGAACGGGAAGGAGACTGAGGATAGGAATGGGAAAGGGAAGGGGAAGGGGAAGGGAAACAGTAAAGGGAAAGGTATTGATAGACAAACCACAGGGAGAGATGATATCTCTCATGCGGTTGCTTTGCAGTGGCAGAAGCGAATGTCCGATGCAGACTTGGACACGGAGGACTAGCTGGAGCAGCTATATTTAGAGCCATAAGCATCACCTGCCATGTCAGTTTTCTCAGGTGATGAGACCGACTCTACCGAACGCGGACGGCGAATATGACTCGGAACGTGATTCGGATATGGATATGCACATGAGGATTTTCTGGACGCGCCAGACGGTGTTGATTTAGACGGCGATGTGGATATGGAACGGGACGGTGAAGAGGAGGGAGATGAGAAGGAGGAGGAGGTGGTGGATGAGGATGAGGAGGAGGATGAGGATTAGGATGAGGATAATGGCAAAGAACCTCGGACGATTCGCCATGGAGAGATGGTGAATACATCAGCTGACGATGCTCATACCGTGGTAGACGATGAGCCAACCATGCTACCTGAGTAAGGCCAGGAGATTCGCGAGCATACCTCATGGCCGCCAAGGCCGCTCCCCGCCCCACAGGCACCAACCCCAGAGCCTTACTCACGACCACGTACTCCAGGGACTCTGACCATCACTGGGCTGAAGTTGTTGGGTCTTGTGAGGCCGTAAAAACCAAGCCTAGCGGCGCCAAATCTGGAAGGAGCTGAGGCAGCTGGAAACATCTCAGATTTGGATTTGGATCAGCAGACGCTGTTTGAATCGGTAGGTGCCAACGGCCTCCCCAATGTCCCTCTCCCGGATATTCCTTTACCCGCTCTCCCTCTGCCATATGACCATCGCCCTGATATCCCGCTCCCTGAGGCGTGCCCAGATGGCTCGCTAGGCAAGAAGTGAACCAGTCCTCGCAATGCAGAGGAGGCGTGCCTTCAGATTGGGGTCGGGTTCTTGTCTTGTGAGTTTCCTTTGCTGTCATCTATTCATCTCAAGCACTGATCAAGGCACGCGTGGAGGTGTTTTTTTCATTGGGGTTAGGGTTGTTGGCATGTTTGTTTCCTTTGTTCTAATGTATTGATCCCAGGCATTAATTATTACACGTGTCGCAAGGTTTTTGGATTGCTCAGGGTTCATTTTTTATATATTCATAGTTATATGGGACATCGCGCATGCAGGGTTTTTGCATCTTGTGGCGTGTAAGGAACATCCGTTTGATGGTGTTGAGGCTCAATAAATCTCGCAAGTATCGTGAGCTTATACCCGCACCAGACTGCTCAGGCCCAGCACCAACTTTCATCCCATTCTCAAATGAATACTCCACTCCTCACGCGTTGTGGACAATGCCAGAGAAGACCCCTTTCTGTTGCCCCAAATTTTCATGCCAAAATAAGTTCACCTCAGACAGCTGGCAACTTAACTATATCAAATTGGACCATCCTGAACACCTTCAACTTGCACGCCAGGAGAATCTGACTGTTCGAAGCGCGCCACGAGGCGTTGAACCCGCTCAGGGTAGTGAATTCAACATTAACAACGATTCAGTCAAATACTTGGGCGCGTTTCCCTACCTTGAAGACCTTGAACATATCGCCGACTTGGAGTGTCAACCACCTCCACCTCCTCTGCCTCGGACGGAAAGATACACAGGCGCCGGTGCTCCACTGAGCGATTCCATTGCTGAGGCATGGGAGCACGACGCTTAGGGTTTCCTCTAGACAAACCTACTAAATACTCCCTCAATTACATTTGCGACCCGTGAAGACTACAAATATATCGAGCGTGGGATCCAGAGGAAGGGCATGAAGACGTACTATGACAACATGCTGAAGGGAGAAAACACCGCTCTGCTTTTCCCAAGCTTCAAAAACGAGGATGGCGTCCAGACGCTAGTCCCCATCATGTCAGATGATCTGGCTCTGGAGGAGTGGGAACTACACACTCTGGACGATATGAAATGGAATGACAATGACTAACGCCCTAACATATACTGGAGTCAAGACATCATCAAAAGCATGAGATGGGTTATGTGGCAGCCAGCGTTCCCTGAGTATCATGATTACGCCGCTCGCAGTTGCTGAAACAGCGATACGCCTCAGCAACGCCGCTGTATTGAAATGCACACTGCGGACTGGTGGTGGGAGTCACTGTTAAGGAGAGATACCTGAGCATGATGACGTGCTAACCGACTTTTAGTCAACTCTCAGAGTGGGGGATACACTGGTTCCCTTGGTCTTCATATCCGACAGAATGCATCTCTCAACTTTTGCTGGTGACTACAAAGAGTGGCCTGTATATATGACAATTGGCAATTTATCTTCGAAGGTCTGCCAGTGGCCCTCAACGCACAGCGTCATAATGGTGGCTCCCCTGCCGATTCCGATCAAGAACTGCAATATTCCTGAAGGGTTGTCAGATGACAACTTCAGGCGTTCCAAACCAGTTTTAGCAGCATCGCTTGCAGATTACCCTGGTTATAGTGACTTACAAGATCTCAAGCGGCATGTTTGTGTTTGGTGCGATTGTCTAAAGAACAAACTCGGAGATTATGTCCCTCCAGACAAGCTACACCCCCGGCGGGTTCACAACCTATATTGAACGCTGAGCGGTGCCAACACCAAGGCAGCCAATCCCCAACTCTCGTCGCCCCATGATTAGTGAGGATTCAAAGTGTTTTGACATATTTCATGTGTCGTGAGAGACCTCCCAAAGCCCGACCTCCTCCATACAATGCGGATTGGCATGCTGAATCACCTCCTGAAGTTCACATTCCACTTCTTGAAGGCACATGACCGGCTTGACAGGTAAAATGCAATATGGTTTCTCCGTGCCTGCCTACCACGACCTCACACCAATAACTATGTCATATGAGGAAATTTCCCAATGGAATAGAAAGGAGATGAAGGAAATAAGCCGGTACCTGCTGGGAGTTGGAACCCAGTCTCTACAAGCAGGAAGCTGGGCTCAGTGTCCCATATTCAATTGCGCAATTGAGTGCACACAGGCATTGAGATAATTCTATATGTATGCTCGATATATATCTCACGATGATGCATCATTGAGCTACATGGAAGACGCCTTCCGTCGTTTTCACACCTTCAAGGATGTTATCTTACTCAGGCGGGCCGGAAAAAAGGCGAAGGCCAAAGCCAATGCCCTGGGAACAGATCTCTTGAAGATGCGAAAGTTAGACGAGGAAACAAATGCTGAAACCTGGACGCCATCCAAAAAGTGGTGCAAATGAATGCCTGGCAGGATCATATCGGCCACGGAATAGATGTTTCCAAGAAGTTAGATGCCGCCATTATCTTTCCGAAGATCCACTGGATGTCTCACTGGGTTGAACGGATTCGTTGATATGGATCCTTCCAACAGTATTCTGCTGACAGCCATGGCCAAGCTCATCAAAGGAATCTCAAGGACAGTTGGAATGCCTCTAATCACCATCTCAACTACCAGCTGTGAGTGATCATCTTTCAGCTTTGCAGTCTCTGCTTCGAAATCAGAGAGCTCAATCTCCAAGCCCTCGCTCACCATCGAAAGAATAGCGCTGCCACATGCAATGTCCTCCCATCAGGCACTGATCTGGCTGCCCCACTGTGCTCCTAGTCATGTGTGAAGCCCGAATTCATGTGACCCCAAAACCGCCGTGATGGAAAGCACCCTGACGCTATGATCAAAAACCTCATAGCATACCTCGACAATTCGCAACATGCAACGCACCCCGTGACATTATACAACGGCCTGCGGATGGTTGTCAAGCATAAGAGTTGTAACCAGACATATTTATCGGATGAACAACCAAATGCAATTGGAGCTCTGTATTTACCATGTCATTAAGGTTCAAGTTGAGGGTTTAGAAGATGAGGGCATATCTCAGATTTGTTGATGCACAGGCGGCCAGAGCTGGCGCCGTGGGTACCAACAGAACGACTGGGTGTGGTTAATGCAATGCCCAGGGAGATGTTATGTTGCGCTTAATAGCCGTTTCCCATGGCATCTGCAACAATTATTCAACATCAAGCACCTGAACAAGGATGGAGCTTTCATTGAGTTCTGGTTCGCCCTGCCGCTCACCACAACACCTGAAAAGTCGGGTATCTTGGATCCCGTCTCGGAACTTGTACAAGTGAGCAAAGAACCAGCAGCAGTTGCTTTGCATTTTTTCAGTGTGGGAAACATTCTCGGCTGCACGCACGTAATTCCAGAGATAGCTACTAGTTGTATGACAGGAGACCGATGGAACGAGCGATGGATTGTCAATAGCCACATAGATCTGGCGACTTGGAATGACATGAATAATGGGTAATGTGTGAATTGCATTTTGCACACGGGTAGAAGGAACGCGAGGAGAGATTTTGGTAGCCTGACACATCGCAATGCAATCCCAATGCAAGCGCATGCCCGATGATCCCATTCTGATGAATGGTCACAGTTGGCCTTTAACCCCAGAGTGTTCATTTAAATCAGGAGTCCGACATAGCGACCAGAAACAGTGAAACTGGGATGGGACAGCAATATGCAATGCAACGGATGGTATTGACATCGACAGAAAACATTTTCGTCCGGGCGGGATGGCTCCGTCAGAGTGGACGCACTCCGTCAGAGCCGTCAGAGACACCCCGGTGGCGGATTACTCTGCGCCCGGCGTGAATACCAGGCGTTGCGTTGCATATCGCCCTCCGAACAGAGTTTCGCAGTTTCTTCTCGCTCTGTCCGTCTCCTATTTCAAACAAACACTCTGGCGTTGTGGGCAACTGTGACCATATGTCGGAATGGGTTCACTGGGTACACGGTTGCATCGGGATTGCAATGCAATGGGTGACTCTGCGAAAATCTCTCGTCGCGTTCCTTCTAAATTAATCTCGAGGAGGGTAGGAAGCAGGTGAGAAGATATGATACTACCCGGCCGTGAGGATCCACGCAATTGCGTGGATCCAAATCCCGGACAGAGCAAGTGAGACTAAAAGTTGAGAAAGAGAGAGTTTGTTTTTTCATTGAATGACAAGATGAGATGAAGATGAGATGCTGTCTCTCTACCCCGGGGTCTCCCGAGTATATACTCCACGTCGCTCAATCCACCTCCGTTACCCTTATATCTCCGTACACCAACCGGCACTCCTGAACAATATACCTGGAGGCCGTGATCGAGCCAGTTCTGGAGATGCACTTGCAGGCTGAGATTGAGTGAACTGAGAGATGCACTTGGAGGCCGTGATCGATTGAGTTTGGAGATGCACTGGCAGGACGAGATGGAGTGAACTAAGAGATGCACTTGGAGGCCGTGATTGATCAAGTTTGGAGATGCACTGGGAGGCCGTGATCGATCGAGTTTGGAGATGCACTTGGAGGGTATGGTCGAGCGAGATTGGAGGAGTACTTGGAGGCAGTCGATTTGGAGGGAGGCGCGACGGCAACTGAGTCTCTATTCATTGCTTAACTTGTAATTGTGGGAATGTAAAGAGTTGAGTACAACATCCGCCGAGAGATGAGAAACTGGTTGGGAGCTGGAGACTGTCTATCTTGGGATGATGCTGTACTTGGTGTATGCTGTACTCTGTGTTAACTCATGATTATGGCATGGAGAGATAGAGAGGGATGACTTAACTGCGTGTTCTTAGGTGATGGTAGAGTTGAGCACAAGAAAGAGAGAGATTGGAGGAGATGGGGAAAATCATCATGAGAAACTGGGACTTACGAGAAGTTCGTGTGCGAGTCATTTGACCATCCCCGATACGGCAGGTACGAGTCCCAATCCTGCGCGAACTGACACCAATATGAGGTCTTCCCAACCCAATCAGGCAAGTCGTACCCCTGATTTCTCATATCCGCTCGTATTCTCCATATCGCTCCCATCTTCATCCTGCATCTCTCTTTCTTGTCCACAACTTAACCATGATCGCAGAACACAAAGTTAAGTCATCCCTCTCGATCTCTCCATGACATGATCATGAGTTGACACCGAGTACAGCATACACCGAGTACAGCATACACCGAGTACAGCATACACCGAGTACAGCATCCA
>Ga0307515_10002237_pt1 | contig 42440 bp, 32 predicted proteins | sample 17_EM_MG_FD_194513 | JGI IMG/M metagenome (GOLD analysis project Ga0307515, IMG submission 194513) | Populus trichocarpa ectomycorrhiza microbial communities from riparian zone in the Pacific Northwest, United States - 17_EM | ecosystem: Host-associated > Plants > Roots > Unclassified | place... | reverse complement strand
CTTCAGCGTGCTGGCAGTGCACGCGAATCACGCGGTCTCCCTCGAGCAGTTGGTCGCCGAGGTCTGGGGCGAGGACGCGCCCGCCAGCGCGGCCGGCAATGTCTATACCTATGTCTCCGCCCTGCGCCAGGTCCTGGAGCCGGCCCGGGGCCGCTGGTCGGCCGGGCAGATGCTGACGTCCGGCGGTGGCAGCTACTGCCTGCATGTCGACGAGCAGGATATCGACGTCTTCCGCTTCGAAGCGCTGCGCGAGCAGGGCAAGCGGTATCGCGCCGGCGGCGACCGGCTGGCCGAGTGCGCGGCGCTGGAGGCCGCCCTGCGGCTGTGGCACGGCGAGGCGCTGGCCGGCGTGCCGGGGCCGTTCGCCGAGGCGCAACGGCTGCGCCTCGCCGAGTTGCACCTGGCCACGGTGGAACGGCACGCCGCCCTCCTGGTCGAGCTCGGTCGCCACGATGAGGCGATCGCGGTGCTCCGGGCCCTGGTGGCGAAGCACCCGCTGCAGGAAAGCCTGTACGCGACACTCATGAACGCGCTGCACGCCAGCGGCCGCCCGATCGAGGCGCTCAACGTGCACGACCAACTACGCGACGTGCTGATCGAGGAGATCGGCACCGAGCCGGGCGCCGCCCTGCGTACGGTGCGCAGCCGGATCCTCGCCGACGTCGAAGCGCCACGATCGGCACCCGCCGCGACCCCGGCCGCCGACCCGGCGTCGCTGATCGGCCGCGTGACAGAGATCGACCTGCTGCAGCGGGCCGCCGCTGACGTCGCGGCCGGGCGGGGCGCGAGCCTGCGGTTCGAGGGGCCACCGGGCATCGGCAAGTCGGCGTTGCTGCACGTGGCACTGCCCGGCGAGACAGTGGCCGGCTGCCGGATGGGCTGGGGCGTCGGCGACGAACTCGCCCAGCGCATGCCGCTCGGCGTGCTGGTCGAGTGCATCGAGTCGGCGAACCGGGGCGACGCCTCCCGCGGGCTGGTCCGGCAGCTTCTCGATCTGGCCGCGGACGCGCTCGACGACTCCGACGTCGACACCCTGCACCGGGCGGTCGAGCTCATCCGCCACGCCGCCGCCGAGGCGCCGCTCATCCTGATCGCCGACGACCTGCAGTGGGCGGATGCCGCCTCGTTGCGGGTCTGGGCGGCCCTGCACCCGCTGACTCGGACGTTGCCACTGTTGCTCGTCGCGGCCGCGCGGTCCGGGTCGGACGAGCTGGCCGGCCTTCCCGCCGACCGGGTGATCATGCTGCCGCCGCTTGCGCCGGCCGCGGCCACCGCCCTGATCCACGCGGTCGCCCCGGAGCTACGCGACCCCGAGACCATCCGCCGGGTCCTCGCCGACGCCGGCGGAAACCCGTACTACCTGCGGCAACTGGCGATGAGCCGGGCCCGGGACGCGGCCGGCGAGCGGAGCGCGCCACCGAGCGATCTGGTCACGGCGGTCGGCGCGCACCTCGCCCCGCTCGCCGAGGAGACCCGGCAGATCCTGCGGGCGGTGGCCTTCCTCGGCAACCCCTGCACGGTCGCCGACGTGGCCGACGTCACCGGCCGCCGAGCCGAGGAGCTGCTCCGGGTCGTGGCCCCGGCGGTGTCCGCCGGCATGCTGATCGAGTCCGGCCCGCACCTGGTCTTCCGCCACCCGATCATGGCCTGGGTGCTGCACGAGGGAACGCCGACGGCCTTGCGGGTCATGCTGCACCGCTCGTTCGCGGAGCGGATCGCGGCGGCCGGGGGCGCACCGCAGCGGGTGGTCGCCCAACTGCTCGCCGGGCCGGTTCCGCTGGACGACGTCGCCAGCCGCTGGCTGGTGGAGCACCTGGCCGCTCTGTCCGTTCAGGCTCCGGAGGACGCCCTCACCCTGCTGCAGCGGGCCTGGGCCCAGCGCACGCTGAGCGGCGAGGCCCGGATGATGTTGACGCCCTGGCTGGCCCGGCTGCTCTTCCAACAGCGGCGCAACGCGGTTGCCGAGGCCGGCTGGGTGGCGGCCCGCAGCACGGATCTGCAGCTCGAGGCCGAGATGCTGTGGATCGCCGCGTGCTCGCACGAGCGCTCCGGCGAGGCCACGGCCGCGGCCGACATCGCCCGGTCGGTGCTCAGCGAACGGCGCATTCCGCCGGCCTGGCTCGATAAATTCCGCGTCATGATGATGCGGCTCCGGCCCGGGCTGCCCGGGGCGGCGACAATCCCGCACATGAGCCGCTCGATGTTACTAGGCGGCGAAGTCTCTGTTATCGGTTGACGGCCCGGAAGTCTCCACTGACACGATCGCCTGCATCGCGGTACGGAGGTGAAGATGTCTAGCTCCGCGGACGAACGGCTTCGGGTCTCGGTCCTGGGCCCCGTCCGGGCCTGGATCGGCGAGCGCGAAGCCAACCTGGGTCCGGCCCGGCAGCGTGCCCTCTTCGCCGTGCTGGCGGCCAGCGCCAACCGGCCGGTCGACCGGGAGGAGCTGATTGAGGCGGTGTGGGGCGCGTCGCCACCGGCCACCGCGGCCGGCAGCGTCTACACGTACGTCTCCGGTCTGCGCCGGAGCCTGCGCCCGAACCGGACCGCCCTCGTCTCCGGGCCGACCGGATATCTGCTCCAGCTCGACCCCGAGGCGCTGGACAGCGACCGGTTCGGCGAGCTGTGCACCGAGGCCGCCGAGCTGCAGGAGGCCGGCGAGCTGACGACTGCCGCCGCGCGGCTGGACGAGGCGCTGCGGCTGTGGCACGGCGATGCGTACGCGGGGCTGTCCGGCGACCGGATCGAGCTGGAACGCGCGCACCTGGACGAGCGACGGCTCGCGGCCGTCGAACGGCGGGCCCGGATAGTGATGGAGCTCGGCGACGACGGCCTGGTCGCCGAGTTGGCCCGGCTCGTCCGCGCCCACCCGTTGCATGAGCCGCTGCACGAGCTGCTGATGCTGGCCCTGTATCGCGCCGGCCGGCCCGCCGAGGCACTGGAGGCGTTCCGCGCGGCCCGGCACAAGCTCGTCACCGAGCTCGGCGTCGAGCCCGGAGCAGCGCTGCGCGAGCTGCACCAGCAAGTTCTCGACGGCTCGGTGTCCACCGACAACGCCGCGGCGCAGCCGGCTCCGATCGTGCCGACCCAGGTGGTCCGGGCGATCCGGGACGGCCTGGCGGAGCGGCCCCTGTTCGGCCGCGGCGACGAGCTCGCTTCGCTGCGCCGGCTGGTGCAGGAGGCCGCCGCGGGGGTCGGCGCGGCCGTCTGGATCGACGGCGAGCCGGGCATCGGCAAGACCGAGCTGCTCACCCGCGCGTTCGCCGACGCGGGGCAGACCGGCTGCCAGCTCTCCTGGGGCGTGGCGGACGAGCTCGACCGGCACGTGCCGCTGCAGGTCATCATGCGGGCGCTGGGGCTGGAGTCGACGTCCGCCGACGCCACCCGCGCGGCCATAGCTGCCGAGTTGCATGCGGCCCCGCGGCACGGCGAACGGGACGACACCGGCCCGGCGCTCGCCGCCGAGCGGATCGTCGCCTACCTCCGGGCGGTCTGCGCGGCCACGCCGCTCGTGCTCGTCGTCGACGACATGCAGTGGGCGGACGACGCGACCGTGCTGCTCTGGGAGCGGCTGGTCGCCGCGACCCGGCGGATGCCGCTGCTCCTGGTCGCCGCGGCGCGACCCGAGCCGAACGGCCGCGAGCTGGGCCGGCTCCGCCACACGGTCCAGGCCCAGCAGGGCCGCGTGCTGTCGCTGCAGCCGTTGTCGGCCGAGGCCACCGAGAGCCTGATCGCCGCCGTCGTGGGCGCTCGGGTCGGCCCGCATCTGCGGGCCGTGGTGGCGCATTCCGGCGGCAATCCGCTGTGCGCCCGGGAGATGACCACGGCCCTGCTGCACCGCGGCGTCGTGCAGGTTGCCGACGGGCGCGCCGACATCGACGAGTCCGTTGTCGTCCAGGCGCCGAAGTCGCTGCTCACCGTGGTCCGGACCACGCTGGACTTCCTGACCGAGGACACCCAGGAGATGTTGCAGCACGCCGCGCTGCTCGGCGCGGAGTTCGCCGTCGACGACATCGTCGCGGTGACCGGGCGGTCGCCGTTCGATCTGATGGCGAATCTCGAGGAGGCGCTGGCCGCGAACGTCGTGGTGGACGCCGGCACCGACCTGGCGTTTCGGCATTCCTTCCTGCGGCAGGCGCTGCACGACAGCGTCCCCCGCGCGATGCGCTCCAAGCTGCACCGGCATGCGGCCGAGATGCTGGCGGACGGGGGCAGTCCGGTGACCCGGGTCGCCGAGCAACTGGTCGCCGAGTCGCCCGTGATCGACCCCTGGGTGGTGGACTGGCTGGTCAAGCACCACGCCGAGGTGGTCAAGCGGGTGCCGAAGGTGGCGCATGAGCTGATCCACCAGGCGCTCGCCACCGCCCTGCCGACCCCCGAGCAGCGCGCGACGCTGCTCATCGCGGTGGTCAAACTGGACTTCCGGCAGGAGCTGTATCCGATCGCCGAGGCCTGGGAGGCGCTCGGCGTCGCGACCGACCCGGCGGACCGGGCGGAGATGCGCCAACTGCTCGCCGCGATGCGTTTTCGCACCGGCGACACGGCCGGGGCGATCGGGCTGCTGACCGGCGCGGTGGACGACCCGGCGGTGCCGGACATCTGGCGGACCCGGCACCGGGTTCTGCTCGCCAACTTCCGCCGCGGCGATCTGAGCGACCTGGACCGGGCCGACCGGTACGCGCAGGGGTTGTACGCAGCGGCGACCGCGGCCGGCCTCCGGTACGAGGCGGCGTTCGCGCTGCAGACCACCTGGCTCACCAACTCGATCCGGCGGGACCACGAGCGGGCCCTCGAGTACGTCGATCGCGCGCTGGAAACCATGCACAACTACCCGGCGTTCGCGGGCATGTATTTCGACCTGCTGGACAACCGGATGTTCACGTTGCAAAACCTGGACCGGCTCGAGGAGGCCGAGCGGACCCTGCGGGAAGCCGCGCTCTTCGCCATCCGGCACCGGCTCCCGGCCAGCCTGCAGGTCGCATCGGCGGTGCAGTACTACTGGCTGGGCCGATGGGACGACGCGGTCGCGGAGGTCAGCTCGGTGACCGACGACGCGCCGAGCATCACGTTCCTGGGCATGCGCGAGCCGGGCGCGGTCACCATGTTGTTGCACGGCGTCGCGGCGCTGATCGCCGGGCGTCGCGACGACCCCGACCTCGCCGGGGCGCACCTCGACGCCGCGGACGCGCTCCCGGCCACCGACGCCGAACGGGAAAGCTGCGACTTCCTGCTGGTCGCCCGGGCCCTCGTCGCCGAGCAGCAGGGCCGCTTCGACGAGGCCTTCGCGGTGCTGGATCCGCTGCTCACCCCGGAATACGCCCCGATGATGCTGCGCCACCAGTGGCTGCCGGACACGGTCCGGCTCGCGCTGGAGTCCGGCCGCGGCGACATCGCCGAGCGCGCGACGAAGATCTGCGAAGACGAGGCGGCGAAGGAGATCCGGGCGGCCCGCGCGTTCACCGCCGCCGCGCGCTGCCGGGCCCTGATGGCCGGCGATCCGAAGCCCGCGCTGAAGGCGGCGGCGCACTACCGCGAGGTCGGCCGGGTGCCGGAGTTGGCCACCGCGCTGGAGGACGCGGCCGTGCTGCTGGCCGCGCGGCGCAGCCCGCACGAGGCCGCCCGGTACGGCCTCGAGGCGGCCGAGTTGTACACGATGCTCGGCGCCCGCTGGGACCTGCGCCGGATCCGCCGCCGGCTGGACGAGTTCGGTATCGACTCGAACCGCGGTTCGTCACCGACGGCAGTCGTCTGGTAGCAAGCTGCCGCGGAGATCGGGTCGAGCTTGCCGGACTAACGGGCAGTCGCTCCCGGCCCCGTCGAGATTGTGGCTCTAATTCGTGAACCATCGATGCGATCCCCCCGTTCCGGACATGACCGCGGGCGTGTGTCGATGATCGCTGGCGCGGGCACCAGGGCAAAGGAGCGGTGCGATGAGGAGACCGACGGGCGGCGGCCGGCGCTGGCTGGTGGGCGTGGGGCTGGGGCTCTGCGCGTTAGTCACGCTCGCTTCCTCCGCACAACCCGATTCGGCGTACGCGGGAAAGCCCTTGCCCGCCACGAAGCTCTCCGCGGCCGAACTCAGCATCGTCGTCGACGCCGCGAAATCCTGCCCGACGCTCACGCCGGCCCGGCTGGCCGGACAGGTGATGGCCGCTTCCCAGTTCGACACCAGCCCGGTCGACGCCATCAAGGCGGTCGGTGGTACGGGAACCGCCGGCCTCACCCCGACGGTGTGGAAGCAGTGGGCGCCCTGGGCGGACGCCAGCAGCGGCGACACCAAGGCCAGCATCCTGGCCCTGGCCCACGAGATGTGCGACCTGGTCGGGCAGATCCGGGTAGTCAAGATCACCGGCGACCCGTGGCAACTGGCCCTCGCGGCCCACCGGGTCGGCATGGAATCGGTGATCGGGGCCGGCGGGGTGCCCGCGGGTGCCCGCGAATACGTCGACACCGTCGCTCGCTACGCGACCTGGTACGCGCTCCAGCCGCAGTTCGGCGGCAAGGGCGACGCCGACCCGGAGACCACGCCGGCCGGCCCCCAGGTCAACGACGTCCCCGCGCTGCCGGTCCCGGACCAGTACGTGCCGGCCATCGTGTCGGCCGGGAAGACCTGCGGCGCGATGCCGGCGACCCGGATAGCCGCGCAGCTGATGGCCACGTCCGGGTTCGACGCCCAGAAGCTCGGCCCGTCCGGCGAGCAGGGCATCGCCCAGTTCCTGCCGCAGGTGTGGGTCCAATACGTCCCGCCGTCCGCGGCCACCGCCTGGAGCGCCTCGGCCGCGATCCCCGCGCTGGGCACGACGATGTGCGCCCTGGTCAAGGAGACGGCCGGGCGCGACAAGGACGCGTACGCGCTCGCGCTGGCCGCGTTCCAGCAGGGCAACTCGGCGGTCACCGCGGCCGATGTGGCGGGTTCGCCGGGCCTCACCGCGCTGGTCGGCCTGATCCGCCGCTACGAGGTCGGATACCTCAAGGACGCCCGGCTCGCGGCGCCGGCACCGGCCGCCACCCCGACACCGAAGCCCACCCCGAAGAGCTCGGCCACGTCGCCGGCAAAACCGAAGGCCACGCAGACGACCAAGAGCAAAGCGCCGGGCCGGACGAACCAGCCACCGATCAAGACGGCCGACGGCGACGGTTCGGGACGGGTCTACGGCCCGTACTTCATCCACGACCACGGGACCGGCCGCTGCATCGACATTCCGGGCACCGGCGCGGGGCCCACCGAAGGCCCGATGAATCAGTCGACCTGCCTACCGGCGGCGGACGACAACCAGGAGTTCGGCTTCGTCCCGCGCCGCACGGACGCGGACGGATACCAGCTGTACTGGATCCGTAACGTCAAGGACGGCCACTGCGTCGATCCTCCCGGAACGGGCGCGGACGCGGCCGAAACACGGCTGATGGAGAACGTCTGCCTGGACGACGACAACCAGTATTGGCGGCTGCAGCGGACGATCACCGCCAACGGATTCCAGTACTACTGGCTGATCAACACGGCCTCCGGCTTCTGCCTGGACGTCCCGGGCGACGCGGCCGCCGGCAACGAGACACAGCTCCAGCTGTACCCCTGCCAGCTGGGCAACGACCAGGACTGGGCCCTGATCGAGCGCTCGGAGTGGTAGTCAGCTGGTCGGCGTCGCGGCCGGGCCGGAGCCTTGCGGCAGGTAAACCGACACCACGGCGGTGTTGTCCGGCCGCGTGACGGTGAAGTAGGAGAGCTGCGAGAGCCGGACCGGAACGTCGCCCGTCACATCCTGGACGCTGCCCGTGCCGGTCCAGTTCACCACGGCCAGGGTGCGGCCATCCGTGGTGACGGCGCGCAGCCGATATCCCGCGCCGGTCCGCAGTCCGTTGACCGTGGCGCGGACGTTCACGTTGTTCTCGTGCTCGGTGACGAAGACAGCGACCGAGGCGCCGGTGGTGCTGTCCGCTGCCGTGGCGGCGGCGGTAACCACCTTCGACTCGGCCGGCGGCTGTTCCATGCCGTTCACCAGGGCCCCGACGGCGAGACCGCCGACGGCAAGCACCAGGGTCAGCAGGGCGCCCGCGCCGACCAGGGCACGGGTCCGCCGCGGCCGGCGTTGCGCCGAAGGGCTGGCAAGATCGTCCCGCCGGACCAGACGGAGTTTGTCCGGCTCGCCGCCGGCCGGCATCGGAGGCTTGTTGACCACAAGCTTGTTGACGGCGGGCATCGCGGGCTTGTTGGCCGCGGGCATCGCAGGCTTGTTGGCCGCGGGCATCGCGGGTTTCTTAGCCGCGGGCGGCGCGGCGGAGGGCCCGGCCAGCTTTGCCGGCAGCGGTCCGACTGGTCCGTCCGGGATCGTGCCGTCCGGCCTGCCCCAGTCCGGTCCGGACGGACGCTGCCACGCGGGGTCGTCAAGCTCCGCCGGCTTGGGCCGGGCCGGCGCCGGCTTCGGACGCGCGTCCAGATCAGCCGGAACCGGTGGCCGCGACCCGTTCGAGATGTCCTTCGGCCGGCCGGCCTGGATGAGTGGCCCGGAATCGCCCGGCGTCTCCGGCCCGAAGAAGCGGGCGAACGGCGCCGGCGCGGCCCCGCCCCGCCGGTTCAGCGCGCCGTAGTTGTCGAGCAGCTCGTCGCGTTCGTCATTGAGCAGCGCCAGCGCGGCGATCGCCTCGCAAGTCTCCTCCGCCGTCGCCCGGCATGCGGCACAGGACTGGAGATGACGCTCGATGCCGTCGCCCTGGCTCGGATCCAGCGAGTCGAGGTAGTAGAGCCCGAGCAGGTGGGCCACGTGCGGCTGGTCACCGGCAAAGTCAGCCACCTACATCAACCCTCGCTAGCTCAAGACTGGTCATCGCCACAAGAACGAACGGGCGCACCGCTCGGTTCACAAAACTCCTGATCCTCGGCGACAAGCCGCACAATACCGCCGCCCGCGGGGCCGAGCCAGAGAATCCGGATCGACATGCATGAACCCACCCCTCGCTCGGCGCGTTGTGTCAGTACCCCAAGCGAGGAGTTCCGCGGTGCGTACCCGAACCAAGCTTTTAGGATTTTTCGCCGCCATCCTGCTGGTCCTGGCCGGCACCAGCCTGGCCGCGACGGCGTCGGCGGAAAGCGGACCCGATCTGCTCCCCCTCAAAGTCACCAACAACACCGGCCGCAGCGACCCCCTCCACCTCTATGTGACTGCCAGAAACCCGAGCACCAAACAGATCGGCTACGTCGACGCGGGCGGAAAGTTCACCGCCTGGCCGGCGGGCGCCGTCCCGCCCGTCGCGGCTCCCGACGTGTCGATCGACGGCCCGGCCAACGGCGCCAGCAGCACGCTGCAAATGCCGCACGGCCTGATCGGCGGCCGGATCTATTACTCGCTCGGCGCCAAGCTCAACCTCCTGCTCACCCCGGACGGCCTGGTGGAGCCGGCGGCCTGGTCCGGCGACTCGAACCGTGACGTGTTGTTCGACTGGGCCGAATTCGCCTACGACGAACGCGGCTTCTGGCTCAACACCACCCAGGTGGACATGTTCGCGATACCGAGCACCGTGAGCGTCACCGGCAGTTCCGGCACGCATTCGTCCGGAGCGTTGGTGCCCAACGGCCGGGACAACATCATCAACGGCATGAAGGCGGCCGGGATGGGCGACAATGTCCAAACCCGGGCGGACGGCACGGTGTTGCGTGTCCTCTCCCCGAAGACCGGCCCACAGGGTCCGGCAAACTTCGATTCCTACATCGACAGTGCCTGGCATGCGTACGCCGAAAAGACGCTGACTGTCGTGCCGTTCAGCGACAAGCCCGACACCAAATACTTCGGGCATACCGCCGGCGACGTCATGACCTTCACCGATTCGGCGCAGCAACAGGTCACCTCGTTCACCAAGCCCAGCGCGGCCGATGTGTGGAACTGCGCCGGCCACCTCGACGCCCCCGGCGACCTGGTGAGGGGCCCGATCTCGCGCACTCTGTGTGCCGCGCTGAACCGGGGCACGCTGGGCACGGTCGACGTCCAGCCGAGCAATGACGCCGCGCAGTTCTATCGGAACAACCCGACCAATCAGTACGCGAAGCTGATGCACGACAACATGGTCGACGGCCGCGCCTACGCCTTCCCGTTCGACGATGTCGGCCCCTTCGCGCCGCTGGTCAACGACGGCGTCCCGACCTCCGCCGCGATCACGCTGGGCCCGTTCGTCAGCGGCGGCGGGCCGGCACCTGAGCCCGAGCCCGGCCCCGGTCCCGGGACCTCGACAGGTGTTCGTCTGATCAGCGACTTCAACGGCAAATGCATCGACGTGCCGAACGCCAACTTCTCCGACGGCGTCCAGTTGCAGATGCACGACTGCAACGACACCAGCGCCCAGAAGTTCACCTTCGTCGACGGCACCCTGCGCAGCCAGAACAAACTGTGCGTCGACGTCGACTGGGGTTTGACCGCGAACGGCACCGGTGTCCAGGTCGCCAATTGCTCCGGAAACCCGGCCCAGCAGTTCGTCCTCTCCGAGGCCGGCGACCTGGTCAACCCGCAGGCCAACAAGTGCGTCGACGTCAAGGACTGGAACCCCGCCGACGGTGCCGCCCTGCAGATCTGGGAGTGCGCGGGCACGACCAACCAGAAGTGGCGCAAGGGCTGATGGCTCTTAGCAAAGTCGGCAAGGCGCTGAAGGCGGCGGAATCGGCGAGGACGCTGACCAAACCGGACACGACCACCATCCTGATCTGGGTAGTCGGCCTGTTTCCCAGCTGGCTGGTGCTGGGCGCCCTGGCCTTTGTCTTCCTCGTGATAATCGTCTTGCTACTTGGAGTATCGGGTTCTTCGTCGGTCCCCGATCCGTCCGCGTCCGGCAACACGATCGACTTCATTAGTGCGACCACCGGCGATGGCAAGGGCACCTTCGCGGCAGACAAGGTGCCGAAGGACCTGGTGGATCCGCTCAAGAAGGCCGGCAAGGAGTGCGATCTGATCAGCCCGGCGGTGCTCGCCGCGCAGATCGAGGTCGAATCGAATTTCGACTCGAACAAGGTCGGGCCGAACGGGGAGACGGGCATTTCCCAACTGCCGCCCGATGTCTTCACGAAGTTCGGCAAGGACGACGACAACAACGGCAAGGTATCCGCACTCGATCCCACCGACTCGATCTTCGCCCAGGCGCGTTACCTCTGCGCCTTGGGCAGCGACGTCAAGAAGCTGCTCGACGACCAGACGGCCATCGGCGACCAGCTCACCCTGACCCTGGTGGCCTGGGACGTCGGCCTCGACTCCGTCAAGGAATTCGGTGGCCTGCCGATGGTCGACCCCGGCGCCTATCCGTTCCAAGTTCGGGCCTTGTTCTCGAAGTACCTGACCGACACCTCCGAAGAGCCGACGCCCGCCCCGTCCTCGCAAGCGGCGCCGGCTTCGGCTCCACTGACCGAAGCACAGTTCGAAGAGATGTTCCCGGGCCGGAACCAGTTCTACACGTACGCCGGGCTGGTCGCCGCGATGGACAAGTTCCCCGCCTTCGCCGGCACCGGCGACGACACCGTCCGCAACCAAGAAGTGGCGGCGTTCCTGGCCAACGTCGACCACGAATCCAGTGGCCTGGTGTTCGTCGAGGAGGTAAACAGGTCGGCCTGGGGCAACTATTGCGACGCCGCGCAGTCGTACGGGTGCCCGGCCGGCACCACCGCCTACCACGGCCGCGGCCCGCTCCAGCTCAGCTGGAACAACAACTACAAGGCGGCCGGTGACGCGCTCGGCATCGATCTGCTCAACGATCCGGACAAGGTGAAGAACGACCCGGCGGTGGCCTGGCAGACTGCCATGTGGTTCTGGATGACCCAGAGCGGAGCGGGCTCGACGACCCCGCACGCCGCGATCACCGGCGGCGGCGGGTTCGGGGAGACGATCCGCAGCATCAACGGGGCCCTGGAATGCAACGGCGGCAATCCGGCTCAGGTGCAGAGCCGGGTCAGTGCCTACCAGCGGATCACCGCGGTGCTGGGCGTCGAGCCCGGCGACAAACTGAGTTGCTGACCGGGTCGGTCAGATCAGTCCCGGCAGGCGGTCGAAACGCGACGCCGCACCGGCACCTACCCGCCGGTGCGGTTCGCTTCGCGCCCATTCCCGGTTCTGGCCGAGCAACGCGGTGACGGCCTCACCGTCCCGGGAAACCGGGCGCGGATCGATCGTGCCGTCCCGCTCGATCTCGTCCACACTCACCTCGCGCAGGAGGATCGCACCGCGCAACCGGGCCTCCGGCAGTCGCAGCTCGAGAATCTTGAACAGCGTTCCCGGGCGAAAGAGCACCCGGTCCTCAGCACGCGCGTCATCCGCGGGTTCCAGCACCGCGGTACGAGCGGCGGTCATCGACCAGATCAGGACGTTGGTATCGCCGGGCTGCTCGGCGCACGGCCGGGTCAAGGCGTGCACGAATCCCCAGTCGGTGATCACCCGGCGGCTCTGATAGATCTCCCATTCCCGCGAGGACGGCGTGCGGGCGTACGCGACCGGGCCGACGAACCTCGGCAGCCGCTCCAGCGCGGCCGCGACGACCTCGGCGAGCTTGCCGTGCGGACCGTCCTGGCCGGTGCGCAGCCGCTGCTCGACGACCGCGCCGCCGGAGGTCAGGTGCCAGCGCAGCGCCATCGCCGCGACCAGGTCATCGTCCGGGTCCGCCGCGGTGCGCAGCTCCGGGCGCTCGGCCAGAATCCCCTCCGTCTCGTCGGCGAGCGCTTCGACATCGCACGACGGATCTATCAGCGCCAGCGTGCGCCGCAGCCAAGCCAATGATTCGCGCACCGGCGCCGGTTCGAGAGGGACCGGCGGCGGTTGAAGCACGACGGGCGGTGGCGTTGGCCCGTTCCACCGCTGCACGGCCGGTGGCTCGGGCTGCAAGATGCTCTCCTCCGGCGTCGCCCCGATCAGGTCCGACGCGGCCCGGACCACACTGCTGACCCGGATCGCGTTCAATTGCTCCGCCAGCCGGGACGCGACCGCACGGAGCGACTGCGAGCGCCCGTCGTCGAAGACCACCGCGCAGTGCTCCGGGTCGGCCGGCACGGCCCGGACCCGCTCGGCGTTTGCCGGCTCCTGCGGGCCGCGCACCCACAGACCCGCCTCGACAATCTCGACCAGCACATCCGCGGCCACCCGATAGGTGCGCTCGGCGATCTGCTCGCCCAGGTCCAGCGGCAGACGATGGCTGAGAACGACCGGTCGGCGCGGCAGCGAGAACGGCATCACACGCGCCGCGAAGCCAAGCTCACGGGTGAACGTCGGCCAGCCGATCCGCCCGTCGCCGAGCACCGTGTGGGTGGCGTCCGGATAGGGCGCAGTCAACGGCAGGCCGGAATAGCAGACCACGTTGGCGTCCAGAGCGTCGGCGAGCGCCTGCCCGACCCGATCACCGTCCGGTGTGGACACGGGTCCGAAGTGGACGAAGCGCAGCCGGGCCGGGATGTCGCCGCTCTGGTCGTCCCACCACCGCCGCACGTCGTCCAGCGAGATCGGGGCCGCGCCGGGGCAGCCGAGCACGACGGTCATCGCGTCCCGATGACCCGGCGAGGCGTTCGCCACCAGCGGCCGGTGCCGGTCGAGCAAGGCCCTATCGTCCGTGCCGCGGATCCAGAGTCCGCCCGGCAGCGGCTCGGCGGCGCTAGCCGGGCTCAGCTCCCGGGTCTCGGCCGCAGCCGCATCCCAGATGGGTGCCGGATATCGTTTCGCGGACCAGGACGGCGGCTTGCCGGGGCGAAACTTGAGCCAGCCGCTCTCGGGTGACGAGTGCACCAGCACGATCCCCGACGCGTCGACCGTGAGATCGCCGTCCGGCGCATAAACCGTGCACCGCAGACGTTGCGACAACCATTGTGCCGCCAGCCCGGCAACGCCTTGACCCGCGCGGTGGGCAACCAGCCGAACGCCGCGCCGGCGCCGGCGCGGCCAAGTCCGCACCAGCGCATGCCAGATCGCAAACGGTACGCCGGCCGGCAGGTCGAGCACGACGATGTCGTTGTCCGGGTCGGGCGGTATCCGCAGCGCAAGGCTCCGCGCCTCGTCGCTGATCGGATCGTCCAGGTGCAGCACAAGAGCGCTGCCGACCCACTGCTGCAGCACAGCACCGGCCGCAGCGGCCTGCTCTCGCCGATCGAGCGTGCCGGTCACCCCGAACTCCGCCGGACTCGTCTCCCGCCCCGCCGCTCAACCGTCTGGCTGGCCCACAGGTACGCGGCCGTCGGCTCCGCTTCCCCGGCACCGGGCCGCCGCAGCATCCGGACGGCGATCGTTCCACCGGCCGCCACCGTGATCAACGCAAGGATCAGGGCGGCCCAGATCAGCGTCATCTGCCGCCGTCCCACGCGGGCGCGACCGGATATTCCGCCGGGCTCAACGGCGACCTGCGGTAGCTCGGCCGGCGCACCCAACTCGCCGCGGCGCGCTCGGTGATGGCTGCCACCTCGGCCTTCGCCGCCTTCGAGATCGGCCCGGCGTTCGGCTCCTGGTACCAGGGACGGAGCCGGATGAGCGCGGGCCGCACCCCGGTGGCGAGCAGCAGCGCGGTGCCCTTGGGCAGGGCCCGGATCTTGTCGGCGGGCAGCACTTGCTCCTGCCGGTACGACACCGATCGGGACGATCCGTCCCGGCCGCGCGAATAGCTCGGCGTCTTGACATCGTGCTGACCGACCAGGCGAGCAACCTTGTCGACGAAGTCGGCGTCGTCCAGCCCGGCGCCGAGCAGCTTGACGGTGGCGGCGCTCCACAGCGCGTCCATCCCCGGCTCACCCCACACCCGCACGCCCTGCCGATAGCTCTGCAGCAGCGTCACCACGTTGATCCCCCGCGACCCGAGGTGGCTGTACAGGTCGGGCAGATCGCTGATCCGGCAGACGTTCGCCGCCTCGTCGAGCACCGCCGTCATCGGCGGATCCAGCCGGCCGCCCATCCGCTCGGCCGCCACCACCCCGGCGCGCATGGTCGCGTCCGCGAGCCCGGCGATCACGCCGGCCGCCGAGCCGCCGCCGTCCTTGGAAAGCAGATAGAGCGTGTCCCGGCCGAGCACGTGCTCGTCCGGAATGAATTCGGGCCGGGTCGGATCGGGGCTGACCCAGGCGACGGTGTCCGGGTCCAGCAGGCAGGCGATGCACTGCCGGGCGGTCTCGTAGATGCCGTCCCGGGTCTCCACCGCCCCTTGCACCGTGCCCTGCAATTGTTCGGCCATCGCCGGCATGCCGACCTCGCGAAGCAGGTCGACCGGGGTCCGGTCGGCCGGATCGGCGAGCCAGCCGAGCAGATCGGGAACGGTCGACGCGCTGCGCGACGCGGCGAGAAACAATGCGGTCAACGTGTTCTGCGCGGCCGAGATCCAAAAGTCCTTTTTAGACGAGTCGTCGTTCACCGAGGTGACGAAGTGGCCGGCCAGCCGGCGGGCGCCCTCGATGGTGTCGCAGCCGGAGAGCATGTCCCACCACATCTCCCGGGGCGCGTGCGCGATGCCCTGCGGATCGAACGTCCAGACCTTGCCGACCTTCATCCGCTCCTGCCGGGTGACGGTGAAGACATCCGACTTGTTCGAGGTCAGCAGGACCGGACCGCGGGCGCGCAGCAGCCGGGGGATGGCGATGCCGGTGGACTTGCCGGCCCGCGGCGCCATCAGGTCGAGCTCCACATCCTCGAAGGACGAGCGCAACTCGGGACCGCCCGGATCGAGGTCACCCAGCAGATTTCCGGTGTCATCGGGATGAAGGTGCCGCACGCCCTTGAGCGAGGGCCGCAGATCGCGCGCCCGCGCCGCGATCGCCTTCGGCATCATGCTGTGCATCTCGCGCTGACCCGCCAGCCCCTTGGTCCGCCCCGCCAGCACCCGGCCGGCCTTGCGGGCGACCGCCATCGCAAGCAAGGCCACCAAGATCAAGATCAAGACCATGCCTCCGTACGCGGCGTACGGCGACGCGCCCGGCCAAACCTCGGCGGCCGAACCGGTGAGCACCTTGCCGTAGACGCCAAGCGCGAACGGCGGCGAATGCCAGCCGCTGCCGGTGATCGCGGCGCCAACCGTGCCGCCCAGCCAAATGACGCCGAACACCACAACGTTCAGCACCGCCAGCCCGGGGATCAGCCAGGCCACCGCCTCGCTGCCGGTGCCCCCACCACGGGATCCGCCGCTCATGCCGTGCCCACCTTCCGCATGCCCTCGTGTGCCGCCTCGATGCGCTCGTTCACGCCAGCCCCAGGTCCTGGGCGTTGAGTACATGGGTGTCGCCCTCCTCGAGCCGAGGCTGCGGACCGTCGCCGGCCGCGAAGGCCGCCTCGGCCGCGGCCCGCTCGGCCGCGACCCGTTCGGCGTAGCCGTTGGAGACCCAGCGGGTGTTGGTGTCGTGCAGGCGGCGCTCGGCGTCGGTGATCGCCACCCGGATCGGGATGCCGGGCCGGCCACCGACCTTGATCAGGAATCGGCCCCGGCCGGGCGGCTCCTCGTTCTCGCCGTTCTGCGCCCAGCCCGGTGGCGAGGACCACGACGAGACCAGCTCGATCTCGCGCTGGGACAGACCCACCACCTTGCCGAGTTCCTGCATCTCGGCCCGGGGCAGCCCGGCACACGCCACGATGCCGGCGCGCTCGACGAAACCACGGGCCTTGGCCTTGTCGGCCTCGCTGCCCAGCGCCTCGGCGTCCTTCAGGGTGTGGGTGATCTTCGCGTCGGCCAGGCCGAGCGAACGGTTGAGCCGGGTCAAGGCGTCGATCCGGTCGACGATGCCCGAGGCGGCCCGCATCGGCCGCCACAACTCGTCGAGGACCGTGAAGAACCAGCGCCGCGGCGCGAGGCCGGCGTCGGCGAGCGCGTGCGAAGCGGCAACCGTGCCGAGACCGTCGGACCAGGCGGCGAGCATCGCCGCGGCGGTCAGTTGGCCGTCGGCCTCGCCGATCCGGGAGATGTCGATGCACACCGCGGTGGCGTTGGGGTCGATGTGCGTCGAGGTCGGCGACGCGAAGGTGCCGCCCAGCGGACCGTCGAGAATGCCGAGCAAGGATCGGTGCAGCGGGTCCACCGCGTCCCGATACCGGGACTCCTGGCCGCGGTCCAGGGTGACCTGCCGGACCCGCGGCGGCCCCTCTTCCAGGACCTGGAGCAGATCGGTCAGATGAAAGGCCTGACCCGGCGGAGTCCCCTCCCGCAAGTGCCGCAGGCAAGCCGACAGCACCGACTGCTCGTGATCCGAGATCGGCTGGCCACGCACGATGGTGAGCAGTGCCGCGACCATGTTGAGCACGCGGCCGTGCGCCTCGGCCACCAGGGTCTGGCCCGCCGCTCCGCCGATCCGGAGCGCCGCGGCCCCCATCGCGCCCGGGTCCAGGACGTTCAGGCCGCCCATCCCCCGGCCGATGGAGATCACCTGTCCGCCCAGCGCGCGCACGGTGTCGGCGTAGTCCGGCTTGAGGTCGCCGAGCACCAGCGGCACCACGCCCTGCGCGCTCAGCCCGATGAGCATCCGGTTGATCAGCGTCGACTTACCGAGACCGGGCATGCCCAGCATGAACAACGACGGGTTGGAGATGTAGCGGGCGCGGGTGAACCAGTTGAGCGGATCACCGCAGACAGTCGCGCCCGTGGCGAGGTGCTGACCCAACGGCACGCCAACCATCGGCGCGCCCGATCCGGCCGCGAACGGCCACAGGCCACACGCCTGCACGGTGGTGGCTCGCCACATGGTGGGCGGATCCATGCTGGCGACCCGGCCACCGCCGACCGCGTACGAGCCGCGGTGCGGAACGCTGTCGTCGCGGTTGGCCCTCGCCAACCGGTCCCGGTGCCGCTTTTCGGCCGCGTGCACCTTTGCCAGCTGCTTGTTCGCCTTCCGCCGGGCTCGGGGCGTCTGCTTGCCGACCTCGTCGGCCTCCCGGTCCTGCGCCTCCGCCGGCGGGACGACGAGCCCGCTGAACGCGGTGTCGCTGCCGGACGCGCCCCGCTCCCAGCCCGCGCCGAGGTCCACGACCCGAACCCGGGTGCTCGGGGCGGTCACAGCGCCTCCTGCAACTCGTGCGGAATCATCGTCTGCTCCCACGGCAGAATCCCGGCCGGCAGGCCGCAACTGAACGCCGCGGCCTGCATCCGGTCGGCCGCCCGCATCGAGAGGCGGGTCGCACCCAGCAGGTTGCGAACCGTCACGTTGGCATCGGCGAGTTCGTCGGCCGAGTCCACGGTCACGGTCACGATCATCGAGAACTCCACCAGGCCGGCGCCCGCGGCCTCCTCGGCGGCGGTCTGCTCGGCAGCCTCCACTTCGGACGCTGCCCGGGCGCGCACCATGCCCCGCGTCGAGGTGGCCATGAACTGCGAGGAGCGGCGGTCCGACTCGACGATCTTCGCCGAGGTGGCCGGATCGATCGGACGGTAGAGCAGCGCCACCCGCTTGCGGCGGATGTCCTGCGCGGGCTCGAGCAGGCTGCGCAGCACGCTCGAGCGCACCGTGCCGCGGGGTGCGAGGGTGAGCAGCCAACTGCGCGAAACGCCGGAGTCGTGGTGGTACGCGTTCACGGTCTCCAGCGAGGCGGCCGGACCGGAATCCGCCCACTCCAGCCCAGTTCCGCCGTGCTGGGCGCGGACATCGAGGACGTCCGCCGCGACTGCCGGGTCGTACGCCACCCGCACCACCTCGGCGATCCGCTCGGCCGACAGCGGTTCGGCCGAGCCGCCACCCGCACCGACCAGCCCGATGAGCAGACCGTGCAGCCGCAGGGACAGATCGGTCAGGATCTCGGCTTTGCCGCGCTTGTTGCCGCCCGCGAGGCCGTAGGTCAGGGTGATGTACGTGTTCATCTCCGAGGAGGCGGAGGGATAACGGTCGACCACCTCCTCCATCACCGCGCGCGCGGCGGGTGGCGCCCCCGGCGAGATCCGGGTGAGCACCTCGGTGGCGAGCCGGGTGCCCGGATCCGGCGCGGTCTCCACGATCAGGGAGCAGCCCCGCAGCCCCGGCTCGTGGGCGAGCCGGGACAACCAGTCGCCCCACATCGCCACCCAGATGTCCACCTGGTCGGGATCGACCAGCGAACCGCCGTCCGGCTCGCAACCGAGCACGACGGTGTACAGGTTGCGATAGCGGTGGTGCAGCACGCCGAACGGCCGGTCATACGGGTCCCGGCCCTCCAGCATCGTCACCTTGCTGAGCATGCCGGGCGGGCGGAACCGGCCACCGGGCCGAGTCGACAGCGGGCCCGACACGTACAGATGCTGCTTCTTGGATTTGCGCCGCGACCATCCGACGCGCAGCGCCATCACGTTGTAGACGTTGCGACCGTCCTGGGTGCGAATCGCCAGCGGCCCCACCACCGCGGCGATCGGCATGGCCACCACCATCGCGGCTTGCAGCGAGAACAGCGAGGCCAGCAGGATCACGACGAGCCCGCCGAACACGCCGACCGTGCCGATCAGGCCGAAGGAGCCCAGCCCGGCCTTGCGGGGCCGGCGCCAGTTGCCGTAGGTCCGGGTCTTGATGGCTTCCGTGGTCATGACGTCCCGTGCCCTTTCTTCGTCACGCTAACTACCGGTTGCTGTCGTCGTGGATGCCCGGCAGGGCACTGGTCGCCGCATCGCCGGCAACCTTGGCCGCGGCTTTCGTTCCGTCTTTGGCTGCCACAATGGCTCCCGTGGCGATTCCGCCCGCCAGCCCGACCGCCGCGCGCCCAGCGCCGGCCGCTACGCGCCGGCTAAGGGACCGGCCGTTCGAGCCGCTCGAGCCGCTCGAGCCATTCGAACCGCTCGAACCGTTCGAACCCGACGAGCCGGATGAGCCCGATGAGCCCGATGAACCGGACGAGCCGGAGCCGGACGAGCCGAATGCGCCTTTCAGCCTGCGCCCAGCGGCGTTCATCGCCGGCGCGGCGACCGCACCGGTGGCCTTGCCGGCCACACCGGCCGCCGCCCCGGCGGCGGCCATCGATCCGTCCGACGATCCCAGCGCCGCGGCCGCGGGGACAACGAGCCGGAGCAGGGCCGGTAGCGCCACCCCGGAAAGCAGCAAGACGCCGCAACCGGCGATCTTCTGCTGGCTGGCACTGGCACCGGTCGCATTGATCATCACTGCGCCGGCGTACATGACCAGGCCGACCGCCGGTTTGAAGACCAGCCAGGCGACCATCCACGCGATGTGCTTACGCCACCAGGAGCCGCCCCATTCCGTCATCGAGGCCGCCGCGGCCAGCGGCAGGGTGCCGGAAAGCAGGACCATCACGCCGAGCCGGATATAGAGCAGGATGATGTGAATGATGCCGGCGATGATCAGCAGCAACCCGATGATGATCAGCAGGAACGCCGTGAGGCTGTCCGTGCCGCACTCGGCGATCTGCTTCAGCTCTTCCTTGACACCGGCCTGGTAGAGGTAATTGGTGTAGTCGTCGCCCAGCTGGGCGAGCCTGACGATGACATAGGTCGAGGCGCCGGCCACCAGAATCATCCGGGCGATGCCCTTGATGGCCGTCGTGCCGGCCTGCCCTTTCCGCTCGATCGCCATCCGGACGGCCGCGAACAGCAGCGACGCGACGGCCAGGGCGACCACCAGCCAGTTGATCTGCAGGCCGATCTTGTCGATGGCGGCACTCTTGTCGCCGTCCTTGCCCGGGAAGGTGGGGATGTCGGTCGCGATATCGGCGAAGAGACTGATGGCCGCGGAGAGGATCGCATTGGCGATCTTGCTGAGGATGCCGTCGATTCCGCCCTCGAAGAATTCCGCCACTGGCCCGAACGTCCCGAAATACAGCGGGTCGCCGGTGGAACAGCCAGCCATCTCACACCTTCCACATCACGAAGCCGCCATTGGCCGTAACGGCGGTGAGCGGCGTATGCAGATCCCCGTCCGAAAGCGCCTGCAGTTTCCAGTCGCCGCCGTCCCACGCCACCGTGAAATCGGTGACGCCGTAGAGGGCCGGCAGCTGCTTGATCAACAGACGGACGGTGGCCGTGTCCGGCGAGTACGACACCAACATGAAGCCGGCCACCGAGCTCGCGGTGTACTGCTGGGGCGCCTGCGGCTGGGACGACCGCATCGCCACAAAGACGTCGCGTGCGATGCCCGGGACGACCTGCTGCTCGGTCACGGTCCGCCAGTCGTTGCCGCTCATCTGCCGGGGGATGACATTCGCCGCCATGACCGCGCCGATCGGGGTGTGCGCGAAGCACCACAGCACCGGGCCGCTGGTCTGCACCGGTCCGGCCGACGCGGACAGCGGGATGTTCGCACCGTTCAGCGGCCGCCAGGTCACGTCGCTCGGCGGCCGCACCGGTGCGGCCTGGTCGGTGTCATCGGTATGGCAGCCGCCCGGCCGGGATCCGTCGGGGCCGACGCCGCCGGACAGCGGACCGGTTTCAGTCGGCTGCTCGGCGCTCTTCGCCGCCGCATCAGGACCGCCGCTGAACGCGACGACCACGCCCATGCACAACACGACCGCGACGAAGGCGGCCGACCACTGCCATCCGCGTTGTTGCCAGAACGGCCGGTCGTCGGCTTCCCCGGATTCGGAACGATGCTTCATCGGCTCGGTCCGTTTGCGGAGAGCCGCGACCCGTCATGCGGCGCGGTCACGACGACTTGCCCCCGCTGAAGACGAACGCCACGAGCGGGCCGGCCACTGCGACCAGGATGCAGCCACCCAGCACCATGCCGAGCCGGCTCATGTGTTCCGAGCTCTCGCCACGCTTGTGGGACATCGCCATCATCGCCCCGGTGACCAGGACGCCGGCGACGCCCGCCGCCGTGCCGGCCCAGGCGATGAGGTTGAGGGCGACCTTGACCATGTCGGCGAGCTGGCCGGGGGCGGAACCACCGCCGGTGGGCATGGGCACGCCGGTGGACACCGGAGCCGGGTCCGCTAGGACTTGGCCGAGAACGACATCGTGCAGAGTGGACAGCAACATCTCTTCTCCTAATAGAACGGTGACACCCGTCAAACCACGTGCAGGAATTCCACGATCGGCCCGGCCGTCGCGCCGAGAATGCAAGCGACGCCGACCAGGATGAAGCCGCGAAAGTGTTCGCTGAATTCGCCCGGCTCGCCGCGCCGCAGCTGCAACGCCATCCCCATGCCGGTGACCATGAAGCCCACCACCGCGGCCGCGCTGACACACCAGGCGAGCAGGTTGAGCAGATTCATCCCCGGCTCCATGCCGGGTTCACTGGCGACGTTCGCGTGATCCATGCTGTAGGGAGCCATCGGCGACGGGGAGAAGGTGAACCCCGCCTGGTTTGCCGGGATGTGACAGTCCACCTTGCCCCCGGCGGTGACGCCGGTCGCCGTGCACTGATGTCCGCCGGTCATCTCGTAGTCGTTGTGGGTATGTTCCCCATAGACTTCGAAGTCCAGATAAATCTTGTCGCCCGGCTTGGCGTCAATATAAAGCGTAGTTGTGTCGCGTGCGTGCAATTTCCCGGAGCAATGCCGTTGGGTATGTTCACCGCTGTCCCCTGGGGGGTACGTCAGGGAGGTTTCGCTCTTGACGCAGAACCTAGCGTCCGCCCCGACATCGTTCTCGACGTCCAGCTTGTACTTCCCGGCGTGATCGCCGGTACAGATGTTCTCGACAATGACCTGGCACTTGTCATCCGCCAATGCCGGCGTCGACGCGAACACGCCCAGCCCGACCCCCGCCATCGCCCCCGCGACGACCGCGCTGACCCACCGCCACCGCCTCATCGCCCGGCACCTAGCTGCGTCGCCTGGATCAGGCCGCCGACCCTGACCAATTGCCCGGGCAGCCGATCCACCGTCTTGCCGAGCCGCCACTGCGGAATCCACGGGACGCGCTGCACCGGCACCACCGAGCGCAACAGCCGGATCCGGGTCAACAGCGGAACCGGCAGCCGACCCGGCGCGTCGGCCACCAGCACCAGCGCGAGCAGTTCCATGCCGACCGGATGCCGGCCCTCGCGGATCGCGTTCAGCGCCCGCGAGGCCGCGCGCAGCCCTTGCTCGTGGGTACGCGCGAGCAGCAGGATCCGGGCGGGTTCGCGCCGAGCGGCGTCCGGCCAGCGACAGCCCACGTCGACCCCACCGACCACAGCGGCCAGGGTGGTGGCGCCCGCGCCGCCGTGCGTGGCCACCCAGCAGACGCCGTCACCGGACAGCCGGTCGGTCGGCCCTTGCCGGCCTTGCCGTGGCTGGCGTGGCTGCCATCGCACTGCGGCATCCGGTCGGTCCATGTTGGACACTGGAGGCGGCGTGACATTCCGCGGCGACCGCGGCGGCGCGGCGACCGCGGCCGGATGGTTCGCCGGACCGTCCATATGCCGCTGCCGCGGATCGGTTGACGGCGAGGAGGTGGCGCTTGTCAACATTCCGCTCCCTTCCTCGGACCGCGAGTCGACGCCGTCGCGGCCCTGTCAGCCCGCTACAACGGCCGTCTGGTGAGCCAGGTTCACGGCTTCGCTGATTTCGTTCGGCGCTGCCCGACCGATCCGCCTCCGTGCACCGAGGACGGGAAAAATCGCACCGAGGCTGAACCTCGCGATGCGCTGGCCCGTCGTGCCGGTGTCAGCGTCATCCATCGGATGGAGAAGGTGCAGCAATGCCACGTGACAGACACAGCGAACCGAACATCCCCTCAGCACAGCGGCAGGGGCGTGCGCCGCGCCGCCAAGCCACCGCGCCGGTCCAGGGCAATGCCTGGACCAGCAGCGCCCAGAGTTCGGCCGCGGCCCCAACCCCGACTCCGAGCGCTTTCCCGGGCAACCAGGGCTACGGCTTCAACGGCGGCAGCCAGCCGACGCAGAGCACACTGCAACAGTTCGGGGGGTATGCCGACACTGTTGCCAGGGAAGCCGGCGGGGCTGTCTCGGTGTTCGGCTCCGGTTTCGGGAACGCCTATGTCCAGGGCGCGGGGAACCTCATCGGTGCGTACGGCGGCGGGTCCGACGCGTACGCCGGGGCCACCAACCCGGCGGGACCCGACGCGGCCGCGGTGGCCTTCGGTGTGCTGAGCGGGGGCGGCGCGGTAACGAGCGGCGTTTCCACCATGCTCGGTTCCTCGGCCGGCAACACTGCCGGGGCCACCGTGACGGCCATTGCCGCCGGCGGCAAGGCAGTCAAGGGCCATCACGAGAAGAACCGGACGAAGGTTCCTCGAAAAGGAGATTCGGTCGGCAACGGCCATTCCCCCCACCGGCAGAATTCCGTGCCGGGGTCGTCCGGCGCGAACGTCACCGGTGGACAGGCACGGAGAAGGACAGGGGGATCGGGATCGGGATCAGGATCGGGTCGCTGACCGTACGCCTTCCGGCGGCGTAGCGAGCTAGCCCGGGTCCGGAAGCTCAGGACCCGGGCTAGCATTCTTGCGGCTATTGCGTGGCACCATCGATGGTCATCCAGGAGTGTCGACGTACGGCGCTTCCTTGGCGCGGTGAACGCCACGCTTGCAGCCGGCGAACGGGCCCGACGGGGAGCGCAGCGAATTCATGATGGGGCCGAGGAAGTCCCGGTGCCAGGTGGCCGGGCCGGACATGTTGGATCCCGGGCCGGTATGGTCTTGCCACGCCATCCACAGTCCGTGCAGCTGCGCCACCGCTTCCGGATGCTCCCACCAGCGCGGGCACCACGGGGCCGACGACGTCGCCTCGCGCGCATAGACGGGCACCAATAGCTTGTTCACCCAGATGCTGAGCTCATACAAGGCTTGGCCGTAACTCGGACCGTCCTTGTACAGGATGAAGGCCGGCGGGGATTCCTCCTCCTCCGCGCTCGACGAGTCACCTGCTCGAGTTTCGTCCTTCTCCGGCATGCCGTTCACCACGTCCGATCGGCTGCGGCGGGCCCGGCCATGGCGCTCAGCCGGACCACTTCCTTGGGCAGCTTCTTCGGCGTCCGGCCAAGGCGCCACTCGGGAATCCACGGGATCTGCCGCATCCGCACCGCCGAGCGGAGCATCCGGATCTGCCGGCGCAGGGCTTGCGGCAGCCGACCCGGCGAATCCGCCACCAGGACCAGGGCGATCAGTTGCAGGCCGTCGGGGTGCCGGCCTTCGCGCAACGCGTTCAGTGCCCGGGAAGCGGCAAGAATGCCGCCGGCGTGGGTCCGGGCCACCAGCAGCACCCGGGCGGGTTCGGCTTGGGCCGGGTCGGGCCACCGGCAGCCGAGGTCGACGCCGCCGAGCACCGTGGTCAGCGTGCTCGTGCCGGCCCCGCCGTGCGCCGCGACCCAGCTGACACCGTCGGGAGACAGCGATTGCCGCAGCGGTGGCGGCGCTGAAACGCCGGCCCGGCTTTCGTCAGCGACGGGCGGCCAGGGCTGCCTCGGATAATCGCGAAGGGACACGAACCGCTGCCCGGGCGCGCCGTTCGACGCGTTCGGTCCGGACGGCTGCGCCACCGGAAAACTCATTTGGGTCCCTCCCCTTCCCACGTTCCGTCAGTTAGCCACAACGGGCACCTCGCTGCGTGGGTTCACGACTGGGGCGAGTCGTCCGTCCAGTGGCCGCCCGGCGCGGGTGGGCCGCTGCCGACCACCACGTACGCCGGCGGCGGTCGGTTGGTCACGTCGGGCTCGTCGTCCGCGCCGTTGAGCAGCATCCGGCGTACGCGCAGCACCAGCACCACGGCCGCGGCGACCATCAGGATGATCGTCACCACCAGCACCGTCGTACGCGTGCTCGAGCCGGACGATGCCTGCCGCACCGTCTGCGGCGGGTCCGAGCCGGCCACCGCCTCCTCGGCCAGCACCTTGGTGACCGACACCGCCGGGTTGATGAAACCCCAGCCGAATTCGCCGTCCGGCGGGTCGTTGCCGCTCATCTTGTCGGACGTCACCTTGATCCGATGGGTCACCTGCTGGGCGGTCAGATCCGGATACGCCGCGCGGACCAGGGCCGCCTCGCCCGCGACGAAGGCCACCGCGTAATGGGTGCCGCTGCCCGCCACCGAGCCGGCGGTCATGATGCCGAGGCTGCCGACGTTCACCCCCGGCGCCACCACGTCCACGCCGCCCCTGAGGTAGTTGGCCGCCGGCTGGCTGTCGACGCCCACGCCGGCGACGCGCAGCACCCCGTCTCCCGACGATGCGTTCGCGGTCGATGGCGCGGAGTCCGGAGCCGCGCCGACGACCACCACGACGTTGTGCGCGACCGCATCCGCGATCGCCTTGGCCACGCCGTCGTTGGTGGCGTCGACGTACGAGCCGAGCGCGATGACCGTGGCACCGGCCGACATCGCGGCCGTGATGGCGGCGGCCTCCTGGCCCACCTGCGCCCGCGGTGTGGTGGTGACCACCCGCACCGGCATGACCGTGGCGTCGGGTGCCAGGCCCGTCAGGCCACCGCCCTTGGGCTGCTGCGCGACGACCAGCGCGGCCATCGCCGTTCCCGAGCCCAGGCAGTCGGTGTCGCCCCGGCCCTTGCCGGCCACCACGTCCATGCCCACCGTCACGTGGCCGGTGAGCTGTTTGAGGCTGCCGTCCACTCCGGAGTCGACCACCGCGACGAGTTGACCCTTGCCGCGGCTCTGCGGCCACGCCTGACCCGGGGCGAGCCGCAACTGGGCCCAGTCGGACCTGGTGCTGGACGCCGCGGTGGCCGAGCATTTTCCGGTCGTGGCGGATCCGGTCGGGGTCGGCGCCCCGCTCGGTTGCACACTCGGGCGCCCGGTCGGCGTCGCCGTCGGGGTGACCCCGCTCGGCTTGCCCGTCTTCGTCGGCGCGGGGGTGGGCGCCTTGTCGGGCAGGACGCCGTACTGGATGTTGGGCCCGACCGCGTCCCACGGCATGACCAGCATCCAGCCGGCGTGCAGCCGGGCCGGATCGGTCAGCACGGAGCCGTCCGGCTGCTCCCGGCCGGTGTTGAGGTTGAATATCTCGGTGGATCGGGCGCCGCTGCCCAGGAACCGGGCGGCGATCTCGGTCAGGTTTTCCGCCGCGCCGTTGTAGGCCGAGGTCACCGTGTAGTACTTGACGTATTGCTCGTCCGCTGCCGCGGCCGTGGTCGCGAACAGCGCGCTCGTCGTCATGACCGCCGCAGCGGCGGTCAGGCAAACCCGCGCTCCGAACCGGTTGATCCAGGACATCGATCTTCCTCCCCCCGACTCGCTATCGGGTCAGCAGCCACTTCTGGTCTTTCGCCACGGTCTGCAGGTCCCACTGCTCGACCAGGTAGCCGTTCCAGGTGCCGTCCGCCATCGGTGCCGTGCGGTCGTCGCCCAGCAGGTCCATCGCCTTGCCCGAGTGGTGGTTGATGATGTGCCACTGGCCGGCGCCGGCGTCCTTGAGCGCCCACTGCTGGTTGGGATCCGCCGGATCGCTGTCCAGTTGCACCAGCTTGGCGCCGTTGTCCGTGGAGGCGTTCTCGACGCCCAGCGACTTTCCGCTGAACGCGTTGGTGATGACGACGTAGCCCGCGTCGGGAGCCTTCTGCAGGCGCCAGAACTGGTCTTTGGCGCGCTGGTTCTGCCAGAGATCGACCCGCGCGCCGGAGGCGGTGTTCGTGTCGTCGCCCAGCAAATCGACGATGGCGGCACTCCACCCGTTCTCGAGCTGATAGGACACACCCTCCTCGAACGGCTCGGCAGCCGCCGGCGGCGGCGGAGCGGTGGTGGTCGCGGTGGGAGTCGGCGTCGCGGTCGGCTTGAAGGTCTGCGTACGGGTCGGCTTGGGCTCCGGTTTCACCGTGAGCCGGGGGTCCTTCTGGTACTCCGGGACGAATTCCCGTACCGCCGTGCTCAGCTGCGCGACATTGGCTCGGGGCAGCCCATTGGCCTGCCGGATGACGTCGAGACCCCATTGAAAAGCACCCAACGCCAAGGTGTACGGGTCAGCGCCGTCAAGCCCGGTGAGCTGGTCGACCAGATCGCACATCGTGGCGCCCAGCACCGGGATCGCGTCATGCGGATCCCACACCGAGGCGGCGGACGACGGCCGATACTCCGCCCACATCCGCGGCTCGAATTGGGCGATACCCTGGGCCCCGTCCGCGGAGCGCAGGTTCGGATCGAACTTGGACGCCGCCATGAGCTGGGCGGCCACCCGCACGGGCGTGATGGTGGGGCACAGCCGCCCGGCGGCCTGGACGTCGGCCAGATACTCGGCCGGCACGGCGGTAACTTTGCCGGCCGGTGCCGACGCGGTAGGCGTCGGAGTCTGACCGACCCGGAACGGGTCCTGCCGGGCGTACCACTGGGCGTAGGCCGCGACCTTGTCGACGTACGACTTGGCGCCGGCCGGCACCCCCTTGGCCGCGATCGCGGCGCTCAGCCCGGCCCGGGCGGCGCCGACCGAAGCCGCCCAGAGGTCGCCCTTGACCTTGGCCTTGCGCAGCTGACCGACCAGCTCGCAGGTGCGGTGGGCCAACGCGAGGATGTTCGCCTGCCGGTCGGTGCGCTGGGCGCCGGAGGACGGCCGCCAGCGCTTCCAATCGGCGTTGTCCAGCCCGGCGATGCCGGTCCCGGCGGCTTCGGAGTCGAAGCCGGAGGCCGCCATGATCTGGGCGGCCACCCGCGGTGGGGTCAGGGTCGGGCAGGAGAGGGCCGCGGCCACGATGGTCTCCACGTCGGCGGCCGGCACCGGCTTGCCGGCGAGCTGATCGGGGTCGGCCATCGCCGAGCCGGTCTCCAGCGCTACCAGGGTTGCGCAGCCCAGGACCAACACCAGCGCCGCCGCGATCTCCACCCGGCGGGTGGCGAGGGCCGGCAAGCGCTTGCGGCCTGGGCGCCGCACGCTTCCAGTCTCAGTCATCGATGTTCTCTCATGCTTCTTTCGGCAGATCAGGGGTTCACGGCTGCGCGGTTGCGTCCTATGTGTCCGGTGGCTGCCGAGCGGCGATGAACCCGCGCTCGAGCAAGGCCTCGCGGAGTGCGCGAAGCGCGTAGAAGGTGCGGGACTTCACCGTGCCGGTGGGCACGTCGAGCAACTCCGCGGCCTCCAGGACGGAACGCTCCTGGAAGTAGATCTCGATCAGGATGGTGCGCAGCCGCTCCGGCAGCGAGGTCAGCGCGGCCCGCACCTCTTGCCCGTCGAGCAGCCGTTCGATCTCGTCCTCGGTGTCGGCGTGCGCGTCGATCCGCTCGTCGAAATACTCGGCCGGGCGCGCCTGGGCGACCCGGACGTGATCGATCGTGATCCGCCGCGCCACCGTGAAAAGCCAGGCCCGGCTCCACTTCCCGTCGGCGTTGCGCGCCTCCGGGTTGCGCCACGCGCGCACCAGCGTCTCCTGGAGGATGTCCTCGGCCCGGTGCACGTCACCCTTCATCAAGCGCGTGATGTACGCGAGCAGAACCGGCCGGTGTACCTGGTGCAGGTGACGAAGCGCCGCGGACTCCGACGCGTCGATCTCCTCCCCGGCCGGCGGCGGGACGGCCGGGGCCGCTCCCGGGTGCTCGTTCACTCCACGGCTCGACGGATGGGTGTAGGGGCTGGGCATCGCTTGTCCGATCCGGGAGATGATTCAGTCTTCGTCCGGCCGAGTTCGGTCTCTTGGCATGCCGCGATCCTCACACCGGTCCCGGTCGATGTCGCGGGTTCGGCGTACAGCAAGCCCGAAAGCCCCATCAATTAGGGGAGTTCGGGCCCAACTCCGGTCCGACCAAAGTCGATCAATCAGGCTCTCGGTCCACACAGGAGATTGACAGCTTTGCCACACCGATCAGACGATCTTGGGCGCGCGGGCCCGCCCGAGCCCGAAACATCCATCGATGTTCGTCTACTTCAGGTACTTCCTTCTGGCGATACCGGTTCGCTAGAGTCCGTTAGTGCGTGAACGTGTTTGAAAGATGCACGTCAATCCGCAATTCCCACTCCAGCACGCCGCATTGTGACCGGGAGGGGCACGTGACCGAACATTTCCGCTCCCGACGCGCCTGGCCGCGCCTGTTCGCGCTGGTCGCCGCGGCATTGACCGGCTACGCCGCCGTCCTCGTGGTGGCGAGCCCCGCGCTCGCCTTCGCGCCGAAGACGCCGCCGCTGAGCACGCCGTGGACCGGCCAGGTCAGCACGACGAGTCCCCTCCCCGAATACCCCCGGCCGCAGCTGACCCGCCCCGACTGGCAGAGCCTCAACGGCATTTGGCAGTTCGCCGCCGCGGCGAATCTCAATACCCCGCCCACCGGCAGCACGCTGGCCGAGGAGGTGCTGGTTCCGTACCCCATCGAGAGTGCCCTCTCGGGGATCATGCGGCATGAGAACTACATGTACTACCGCAAGACCTTCACTGTTCCGGGCGGCTGGGCCGGCCGGAACGTACAGATGAATTTTGGTGCCGTTGACTGGCAGTCGAAGGTCTGGGTGAACGGCGCACTGCTCGGCACGCACGAGGGCGGCTACGACAAGTTCTCCTACGACGTGACGAGCGCGCTGCACGCGGGGAGCAACGAGGTCATCGTCGGCGTCTGGGCGCCGGTGGAGGCGCAGGACATCCCGGTCGGCAAGCAGCGGCTCAACCGCGGCGGCATCATGTACACGCCGTCCTCCGGCATCTGGCAGACGGTCTGGCTGGAGCCGACCGCCGCGGCGCACATCACCCGGCTCGACACCACCCCCAACGTCGCCGCGGGCGCGCTCGACCTCACGGTGCAGGGCGCGAACGTCAGCGGCCAGAGCGTGACCGCCCAGGTGCTTTCCGGCGGCACGGTGGTCGGCACGGCCACCGGCAGCGTCGGCGCGAACATCCGCGTGCCGGTCCCGAACGCCCGCCTGTGGAGCCCGGACGACCCGTTCCTGTACGACCTCGCGGTCACCTTGACCAGCGGCGATGCCGTGGGCGGCTATTTCGGCATGCGCTCGCTCGGCAAGGCCAAGCTCGGCGGCACCCTGCGACCCACCCTGAACGGCCGGTTCGTGTTCCAGCTCGGCACGCTCGACCAGGGCTTCTGGCCCGACGGGCTGTACACCGCGCCGACCGACAGCGCGCTCAGGTTCGACCTCGAGCAGCAGAAGGCCATGGGCTTCAACATGGTCCGCAAGCACATCAAGGTCGAGTCCGATCGCTGGTTCTACTGGGCCGACAAGCTCGGGCTGCTGGTCTGGCAGGACATGCCGGCGCTGGCCAGCGGCAAGGAGCCCTCGACGGCCGGGCGCACCCGGTTCGAGAAGGAACTGCGGGCGCTGGTCGACCAGCACAAGGGCATCACCTCGATCGTGCAGTGGGTGCCGTTCAACGAGGGCTGGGGCGAGTACGACGCCGGCCGGATCGCCGATCTGGTCAAGAGCTGGGACCCGACCCGGATGGTGAACCACGACTCCGGCTCGAACTGCTGCGACTCCGACCCCGACCCGGGCAACGGCGACGTGATCGACGACCACGACTACGTCGGCCCCGGGCTGAGCCGGCCACCGACCGACACCCGGTTCGCCGTCAACGGCGAGTACGGCGGCCTCGGCCTGCGCACGCCGGGCCACGAGTGGCCGACCAGCGGCAAGTTCGCCTACGAGTGGCTGGCCGACTCGACCGCCCTGACCACGCGCTACGTCGGGATCACCGGCAAGCTGATCGACCTGATCACCGGCCAGGGCCTGTCCGGCTCGGTCTACACCGAGCCCACCGACGTCGAGGAGGAGCTCAACGGCTTTTTCACGTACGACCGGCAGGTCGCGAAGATGGACCTGGCCCGGGTGCGCGCGGTCAACCTGGCGGTGCTCGGCGCGGCGAACGGCACCGTGCTGCCGCTGGGCAAGCCGGTCTCGCTGCGGGTCACCACGCCCGGCTACACCGACCGCTACCTGCGGCACGCCGGCGGGGCCGCGGTCACCTCGGTGATCACCGCGAGCAGTCCGACCGTGGACAAGCAGGACGCAACATTCTACGTCCGGCCGGGCCTGGCCAACAGCGCGTGCTACTCGTTCGAGTCGCGCAACTTCCCGGGCCAGTATCTGCGGCACCGGGCGTACCGGGTGTACCGGGAGGCGAACGACGGCGGGAGTACCTACACCGCCGACGCCACGTTCTGCGCGCGGCCGGGGTTGTCCGGCGGCGGCACCTCCCTGGAGGCCTCGAACATGGCCGGCTACTACCTGCGGCACCGCAACGCCGAGGTCTGGATGGACCCGAACACGGGCGGTTCCTACAACGACGACGCCACCTGGAACGTGGCCGGCGGCTGGTGGCGGAGCGGCGCCGAGCTGCCGGTCGGCGCGACCCGCTCGTTCCGGGTCACCACGCCCGGCTACGACACCCGCTACCTGCGGCACTACGACGGGCTGGCGCGTACCGACGTGATCACCACGAGCAGTTCCCTGACCGACCGGCAAGATGCCACCTTCACCGTACGAGCGGGGCTGGCGGAGAGCAGTTGCTACTCGTTCGAGTCGGTCAACTTCCCCGGCCAGTACCTGCGGCACGCGAACTACCGGCTACAGAAGGCGGCCAGCGACGGAACAACGACGTTCCGGCAGGACGCGACCTTCTGCGCGCAACCGGGGCTGAGCGGCGGCGACGTCTCCCTGGAGTCGTACAACTACCCCGGCTACTTCTGGCGGCACTATGCCGCAGCCGTCTACATCGCCACCAGCGGCGGTGGTAACACGTGGGACAGCCCGAACAGCTTCGCGGCGGACGCCACCTGGAACAACGAGGCGCCGCTGGGCTGACCCGGCGGCGCGGCCGGGACGCCCGGAGATCAGTGCAGCCGGGCCGTCCCGAGGATATGTCCCTGTTTATCGGCGATGGCGATCGCGCTGACATTGCGCAGCTGGATCGAACTGGCACCGGTGACCTTCGCGCTGCCGGTCGGCGTCGGGCCCCAGACCGCGGCCTGCTCGACCTCGCCGTCGGCGTTGCGGACCTGGCAGTAGAACGGGCCGGCGCCCTGCAAGCGGGTGACGTTCAGGGAGATGGCGACGCCCCACAGCTTCGGGGTGAGCACCGCCTCGCCGGACAGCCCACTGCCGGTCGCGGACTCGAACCTGGCCGTGACCAGCTGCGGGCTGGGCAGCACCTGCGGCGTCGTGGGGCTCCGGTTGCTGGTCAGCACCCCGATGCCGATGGCGGCCGCGACCAGCACGACCGCTGCGGCGGCAAGCCAGCGCACCCGCGCCACGCGGCGATCCCGCGACCGCTCGGCGCGCATCTTGCTGAGCAGTCCCTCGATGCGGGCGGCGCTGGGCCGGGCGGCGATGGCGACCCCGACCGGCCCACCCGGGCCACCGCCGCCGATGTTCGCGTCCGGGAGGCGTTGCAGCAGCTCCGGGATGGGCGACAGGCGGTCCAGCTCCTCGCGGCACCGGTCGCAGTCGAGCAGGTGCGCGTCGAGCCGGTCGGTGTCGGCGTCGTCCAGGCCGCCGAGCAGGTAGCCACCCAGCAGCATCCGCAGCTCGTCGTGCTCGTCGGGCTTGTCGATGTTCACCGGATCACCCCCATCTCCTCGAACGCCGTACGCAAGGCACGAACCGCGTAATACGCCCGCGACTTAACTGTGCCCTCGGGGATGCGCAGCCGAGTAGCGGTGTCCGCCACGCTCTGCCCTTCGTAGTACATGGCCTTGACCACGGCCTGGTGATCCGGGGACAGCCGCTCGAGCGCCTCGGCCACCAGCCAGCCCTCGACCAACTGGTCGACGCTGTCGGCCGAGGGCACCGACTCGACGGCGCCCTCGTCGGCGACCAGCCGGGGCCGGCGCTGCTCGGCCCGCCAGGCGTTCGTCACCACGTTGCGGGCGATGGTCAGCAGGTAGGAGCGGGTCCGGCCGGAGCTGTCGGTCTCCAGATGGTCGATGTGCCGCCAGGCCCGCAGCAAGGTCTCCTGCACCAGGTCCTCGGCGCGGTGCCGGTCATGGACGTAGCGCGAGATGAAGCTGAGCAGGACCGCGTAGTGCTCGGTGTAGAGCGCGGTCATCAGCTCTTCGTCGGGGCTCACCCGTCGTCTCATGCCGCATTTCCCCTCGTCGGCGCACCTTGTTGTACACCAAGGGGAGCATGGCCGGTTCATCGAACCGGGTGTCGGAAAAACGCTGCCCGGCCCCTGACGGGACCGGGCAGCGCATGGATAGAGAGCCGGTCAGCACTTCCCGGGGCCGCCGTACCGGAAGGTCCGGTCGGTCGACTGGAGGGTCGTGTACAAGTCAGAGGTCTTGCTGACGGTCAGCGCCACGGTCGGGCCGTTGACGTAGGTCACGCTGCTGATCTTGGCCGCGGCGGCGGCGACGACGGCGTCCTCATCGTCGGGCTTCTTGCCGTTGCCCATCTGGGTGCACGGCGTGGTGGTGGACGCCGCGATCTCGCCGTAGACCTGGACGATGCCGCCCTTGGTGTAGTTGCCGCTCCAGACCTTGCCCGGGAAATAGCCGATCCACTCCGAGTCGAACGCGACCCACCAGTTGCCGTCGGAATACTGGATGCCGAATGCCTTGACCACGTCGGTGGCCAGCGTGGCACCGGGGGCGATGGACGCGCCCGCCAGCGGGACGAAGTCACAGGTGTTGTAGCAGGTCGACTTGCCGTCGATCCAGTGGTAGACGAACAGGTGCGTCTCCTCGTCGCCGTTGGTGCTGCGGTCGACGGTCCAGCCGATCTCGACGGCCTGCTTCGTGTCGGCGGACTGCACGGCGATCTCGGCCAGCGAGTGCCAGTCCGCCGCGCCCACCGTCGGCTTCGCCACCGTCAGCAGGGCGCCGACGCCGTCCACCGTGGCCTCCTGCTTGCCGATCGTGTAGAGGTAGTTGACGTTGCCCGTCCCGGTCACCGGCTCGGCCGCAGTCGGGGGCAGCGGCGGAACAGCGGTCCGGGACTTCTTCAGCACTCCGCTGCGCTGGCTCTCGCCCTTCGGCCCGAACGGCGTCACGTCCTGGTCCGCCGGGTTGGCGATGTCGTTCGCGGCGGACGCACCGGACGCGCGGAGCGCCGCGCTGCTGGCGCCGTCCTTGCCCTTCTTGATCGGGCGCGGCTTGGCGCCCCAGGGCAGCAGCGGCGGCGGGGTCGGGACCACGGCCGCCGGCGCGGCCGGCGTCTCGGCGGCCCCGGCGTTCATGGTCGAGACGACACCCATGGCACCGACGGCTGCTAAAGCTAGGCCGGCGGCGAGCAAACCGCGGCGTGAGATCGACACGTGTCCGTCCTCGTTCATTTGGGGGAGTCGGAGGCGGTGGGGCGAGGGGGGAACCTCCGGCACCGTTCTCAGCGGCGAGCCGACCATATAACGTTCTCGATTCCGAACGCGCCTGCTGACCTGGTTTTCCGCCTTAACGGCTGACGCCGGGGACCGATCTCATGAGGCCCACTCCCACCGGCCGCACGGAGCGTGTCCATACGGTCGCTCTCGGATCTATTCACTTTCTTTTCAGAAAGAGGCAAAGCGGTTTGAGACTCTTTCGGGTCTAGCGTGAATCCATGGCCGGGATCCAGGTCCAAGTCCTCACCGCGGACGGTGTCGAGTCCCATGCGATGTCCGAGGTCGAGTCCCTCCTCAAACGCGACGATGTACTGATCTGGGTGGACATTCCGGAATGCAGCGACGAGGCCGTCGCGCTCCTGACGGATGTGCTCGGCTGCCACCCCTTGGCCGTCCGCGACTGCATGCAGCGCAACCGGGTCCCGCGGATACGGATATATCCGCATCAGCAGTTGTTGATATTGCACGGACCCGAGCGCGGGCCGTCCGGACATGTGCATTACATCGAACTCGATCAGATCATCGGCGACAAATACCTCGTGACCGTGCACGGGCCGCTCAATCCCGCCGTCGACCCGGCCGTCGCGGTGCGCGAGACCGAGGCCGTACGCCGCCGGCTGGTCGCCGGGAAATTGCGCCCGCGCTCGCCGCACGAACTCTCCCACGCGGTGGTCTCGGCCCTGGCGCACCGGCTGGAGTCGTTCATCGAGGAGCTCACCCACGAGGTGTGGCAGCTCGAGCAGCGGGTCACCGGCGGGCACATGGGCAACCCGGAGGAGTTCCTCGAGGAGCTGTTCCAGGCCCGCCACGGCCTGCTCGCGGTGCGCACCATGGGAGCGCTCGGCGCCGAGGTGTACGGCCGGATCGGCGCGCTGCCGGACCGGGTCGGCGAGGACGACCTGCGGCTCATCACCGACCTGGTGGACCAGCTCAACCGGATCCGCGGCCTGGCCGACGGCGAGCGGGAATACCTGCAGGGAGTGATCGAGTACTACCGCACCCGCGCGGACACCAAGATGACGATCGCGGCCGAACGGCTGGCCGTGATCGCCGTGGTCACGCTGCCGATCACGGCACTGTCCTCGGTCTACGGCATGAACATCATCGTCAATGAGCACACCCAGTTGCCCCAGCTGATCGTCATTCTCAGCATCATGACGGTCATGTCCATATTGCTGCTGACCTGGGCAAAACGCCGCGGCTGGTGGTGACCGCCGGCAATCCACCCCGGCTCCCGCGCCGAACCCCCGGTGGTCGAGGAACAACCCTGGGGGTGGATGGCCGTGATGGTGGAGCTGGGTGGGCCGAGCGCGGCGCAGGACGTGGTGGGTGACCGGTACCGGCTGCTCGAGGTGATCGGCGCGGGCGGCATGGGCACGGTCTGGCGGGCCGAGGACGAGGTGCTGGGCCGGACCGTGGCGGTCAAGGAGATCACCACCCCCGCGAACGTGTCCACGTCGGAGATGCTCGACCTGCGACAGTCCACGATGCGCGAGGCCCGGGCCGCCGCCCGCCTCGACCACCCCGGCGTCGTCCAGGTCTTCGACGTCATCTGGCGGCCGGGCCGCTCGTGGATCGTGATGGAGTACGTGCCGTCCCGCTCCTTGCACGACACCGTGCGGGAGGACGGCCCGATGAGCCATCAGGATGCGGCCCGGATCGGCCTCGGCGTCCTCGCCGCCCTGCGCGCCGCGCACTCCGCCGGCGTGTTGCACCGCGACGTGAAGCCGCACAACGTGCTGCTCGCCGACGACGGCCGGGTGGTGCTCGCCGACTTCGGCCTGGCCACCCTCAAGGACGCCGACCCCGGCGAGTCCGGCCCGCTGCTCGGCTCCCCGTTCTATCTGGCGCCGGAACGGCTGACCGGCCTGCGCACGGCCGAGCCGTCCGACCTCTGGTCACTCGGCGCCACCCTGTACGAGGCCGTGGAGGGGCGGCCGCCGTTCCGGCGGAGCAGCACGACGCAGTCGCTGTGCGCGCTGATGACCGAGCCGCCCGACCCGCCGGCCCGGCCGGGCCCGCTGCACGCGGTGCTGAGCGGCCTGCTGGTCAAGGACCCGGCCCAGCGGCTGACGGCCGACCAGATGGAGCCGCAGCTGCGGGCGATCACCGACCGGGCGGTGGGCATCTCCGCCGTGCCCCGGCCGCGGGAAGTGCCCCGGCGACGCCGGGCGCCGGTCATCAGCCCGGTGCTGGCCCGCAGCGCCCGGTTCGCGGCGGCCACGGCGGCGGTGCTGCTCATCGGGACTTCCGGCGCCGCGCTGGTGTTCGGCCGGGAGACGGGTCCGGCGGCGGCGATGGCGGCGACCATGGCCACCGGCCCGAGCCCAGCGGCCGGGACCGCGACGACCTGCGATTTCGAGAACGGGGCGCGGGTCACGGGCAGCCCGACGGCGGGCAGCTACGCCCTGCCCGAGGGCTGGCTGTGGCACACCGACGCCACGGGCTATCAGATGGCGGTGCCACAGGGCTGGACCCAGGTCACCGACGGCAACGTGTCGTGCTTCCGCGATCCCGACGGCAGCCGCTCGCTCACGGTCGACACGGGCGCCCGGTTGACCGGTTCGCCGCTGGCGCACTGGCAACAGGCGGAAACCGCCGCGCTGGCGAACGGATCGCTGCCCGGTTACCGGCGGATCGCGCTGGCGAACCGGCCGGGCGGGGCGGAGTGGGAGTACAGCTGGCAACCGGCCGCCGGGCCCCGGCAACACGAGCAGCGGGTGCTGCTCACGGCCGCCTCCGGCCGGACCTACCTGGCCGGCTGGAGCACGGCCGAAGCGGACTGGTCCGCCGGCTTGGCCGGCCTGCAGCTGATCCTGGCCAGCCTCGCCTGACCCTCTCCCACACTTTGGTACGCGTTTGACGGGCGATTTGATCACGCGCGAGCATGGGACCGTGCCGCGTCACGAGCTTCTCCTCACCGCGCGCCGGGCGATCGACCTGGCGCGCTGCGCCAGCGCGCGCTGTCCGCGCTGACCTGCGCCTTTCCGCCTTTCTTCGGCCCACGCAGGCGCACTCCCCCGGATCCAGCAGTTTCTCCGCCGCCTCTTCCGCGCGTCGGGTTGACCGGCATTCGTGTGGCGGTAAGCCTATAGAGTTGATAGGTCTTGTATGCAAAGCAGGGAGCTTACGTTGTCCGACCATCTGGCCATCGCCGCCCGTTACGCCGCCGCGCCGGAGCAATGGCCGGTCGCGCCCCGGTTCAACCCGGTCGACCGCTGGTATCACCGGCTGGCCGAGGCGACCGATCACGAGGTGTGGCTGCTCACCTGGCTGCCCGGTCAGGGCACCGAGATCCACGACCACGGCGGCTCGGCGGGCGCGTTCCAGGTGGTGTCCGGCAGCTTGACCGAGGACACGGTCATCGCGGATCCGGCAACGTCGACGGGTTCGCGGCTGCCCCGGATCGTCGCCCGCGAGCTCGGCGAGGGAATCGGCCGCCGGTTCGGCGCCCGGCACATCCACCGGATCACCAACCGCTCCGGCCGCCCCGCGGTCAGCGTGCACGTCTACGGCCCGGCGCTGCGCACCATGACCCGCTACCGGATCGGCGCGGCCGGCCTCGAGGTGCGCGTCGTCGAGCAGGCCGGGGTGCAGTGGTGACCGGCACAGCCCTGGCCCGTTCCACGGCCGAACCGCCCGCCGGCGCGCAGAGCATCGACCAGTTACTCGCCGCCGCCCGGGCCCGGCTCACCCGGCTCAGCCCGGCCCAGGTGCGGGCGGCGATGGCTCGCGGGGCGGTGCTGGTCGACATCCGCCCGGCCGCCCAGCGGGCCGAGTTCGGCGAGATCCCGGGCGCGATCGTGATCGAGCGCAACGTCCTCGAATGGCGGCTCGACCCGCGCAGCGACGCCCGTCTCGACTTCGCCGGCAGCTACCACCTGGAGGTCATCGTGACCTGTCAGGAGGGCTACACGAGCAGCCTGGCGGCGGCGTCACTGCAGGATCTGGGCCTGCACCGGGCCACGGACCTCGACGGCGGCTTCGCCGCGTGGCGCGACGCGGGACTGCCCACCACAACCGTCAACGGGTAGCTAGCACGGTGTCCGAAGGGGTAGCCCGCACGGATTCGGCGTGGCCCGCCCGGTCCTAGCGTCGAAGGCATGAAGCTCATCGGCACTGCCTTCCTCTGGATCCTCGGCGTCTTCCTGATCGCTCGGGCGGCGGTCGAGCCGTTCGTCATCGACCTCGGCGACCCGGCCACCTATCGCCTCGACTGGGGCGGCCCGCACCTGGCCGGCGTGCTCGCGGTACACATGGGCCCGGGCATCATCGCCGCCGCGTTGATGACCCGGGCCGTTGTGCGCCGGTTCAGTGGCCGGCGCCCTCGGGACGCAGCTGTTTCGGCAGCAGGAACGCCAGCCCGAAGGCGAGGATGATCAGCGCGAGCGCGACGCCGACCGAGCGCACCGTCGCGTCCCGGAAGCCGGCCTGGACCGCCTGCTGGGCGTACGCCGCGATCTGGGGTGTCGGTTGCGCGGAGCCGGCGGCGCGGCAGGAGGCCGGCTCGACCGCCGGGTCGTCCTCGCTGACCCGGTCGGTGAGGCACTCGCGCAACCCGGCCACGATCGCCGGCTGCTGCGCGGCCGGCACGGACGCGGCAGTGAGCTGCGCGCGCAGCCCGGCCGCCGAGGTGTCGACGTGGTGGCCGACGGCACCGGGCAGCAGCGCGAAGAAGATCGTGCCCAGTACGGCGATCCCGAACGCCCCGCCGAGCTGCTGCACCGAGGTCAGCGCGCCGGAGGCGGAGCCGGTCTCCTCGTCGCTGACGCCGGCGAGCACGATGCCGAAGAACGGCGCCATCGCGAGCCCCATCCCGGCGCCGAGCACGAGCAGCGCGGGGATCAGCTGGTACGGGTTGATCCCGGCACCGGCCAGCCACACCGTGACACCGACGCCGACCGTGCCGAGCCCCATGATCACCGTGCCGATCAGCAGCAGCTTGCGGCCCAGCTTCTCGGCCAGCCCCGAGCCCGCCGCGACGAACCCGGCGACCATGCCGACCGCCTGCGGCAGCGTGGTCAGGCCCGCCTTGAGCGGCGAGTAACCGAGCCCGACCTGCAGATACAGCGTGAAGATCAGGCCGATGCCGACCAGGGCGGCGAAGAACACCAGGCCGACGGCGAGCCCGCCGGTGAACGACGGCCGGCGGAACAAGCTCGGGGTGACGAGCGGGTCGAGGCCGTTGCGCTCCCGGCGCCCCTCGTAGCTCCCGAACACCCCGAACACCACGAGGCCCAGGCCCAGCATGGCGAACGTCCAGGCCGGCCAGCCCAGCTCCCGGCCCTGCACCAGCGGGTAGAGCAGCAGCACCGAGCCGGCACCGGCGAGCAGCACGCCGAGCACGTCCAGCCGCGGCGTGCGCTCGCTGCGGAACTCGGGCAGGAACTTCGCCGCGCCCAGCACGGCGAAGACGCCGAGCGGCAGGTTGATGAAGAAGATCATCCGCCAGCCGGACCCGAAGTAGTCGGCGTCGACCAGCCAGCCGGCCAGGATCGGCCCGCCGACCGCGGACAGGCCCATCACCGGCCCGAACGCGCCGAACGCCTTGGCCTGCTCCGACTCGGCGAAGAGCCGCTTGATCATGCCGAGGCCCTGAGGCAGCATGACCGCCCCGAACAGGCCCTGGATCGCCCGGGCGCCGATCAGCACGCCGGGGCTCCAAGCCAGCGCGCAGAGCAGCGAGGCGGCGGTGAACCCGGCCGCACCGATCATGAACATCCGGCGCGGGCCGAAGATGTCGCCGAGCCGACCGCCGGTGAGCAGGCCGATGGCCATGGACAGCGTGTACGCCGCGCCGAGCCACTGGATCAGGCTGAGCGAGCCGCCGAGCTCGGCCCGGATGACCGGACCGGCGATCGTGGTGACCAACGCGTCGAGCAGGTCCATCACCTCGACGGCAAGGATCACGAAGAGCGCGACCCACCGCCATCGGTACGGCGTGGATTCCGCCGTTTTCCCATCAAGCAGTTCGACTGACATGTCTTCCCCCGGCTCCAGAACGGTGTTCGTCGTGTTCGAACACTGTTCTACGCGGCGAACGACGTTCGAGTCAAGTACATTGTTCGCTGATGACCGACACCGAACTCCCCCTGCCGCCGTGGCGCCGCAGCGTCCCCAAACGTGCGAACGCCACCCGCCCGCCCCTGTCCCAGGAGCAGATCGTCAATGCGGGGCTGCGCATCGTCACCGAGGAGAGCGTCGAATCGGTGAGCATGCGGCGCATCGCCGCCGTGTTCAACACGAGCGCCTCCAGCCTCTACGCCCACGTGGCGAACAAGGAGGAGCTGCTGCAGCTGATGTTCGATCAGATCTGCGCCGACATCGCGATACCCGAGCCCGAGCCGGCGCGATGGCAGGAGCAGATCAAGGAGATGGCCCGGGCCGGGCACGCCCTGATGGTGCAGCACAACGACATCGCCCGCACCGCGCTCGCGACGGTGCCCACCGGACCGAACGCGCTGCGGATGTCCGAGGGCATGCTGGCGATCATGCTGGCCGGCGGCGTCCCGGCGCAGATCGCGGCCTGGTCGCTGGACCGGCTGTTCCTCTACATCGTCGCGGACGCGTACGAGGGCTCGCTGCACATGCGGAAGATCGGCGACGACAGCTCGCCCCGCGAATACTTCGAGGAATTCGTCCGCCAACTGGCCGAGTACTACGAAAGCCTGCCCGCCGACCGCTTCCCGAACATCCGCGCGAACGCCCGGATCCTCACCTCGGGCGACGGCGATCAGCGCTTCGAGTTCGGCCTGGACCTGATCATCGACGGCCTGGAAAAGTACGTCGAGAAGTGACGGCTATCCGGCGATCGCGTTGCGGCCGCTCCACTTGGCCGCGTAAAGGCGCTCGTCGGCGGCCCGGAACAGGGCGTCCGCGGTCATACCCGGGCTCAGCGACGCCATCCCCACGCTGACCGTCAGGTGCGCGTCCGGGAGGATCTCCGCCTTGGCGACTGCCGCCCGGATGCGCTCGGCCACCTCGCGGCCCGCCGCCGCGTCCCCGCGCAGGAAGACGACGAACTCGTCGCCCGCGTACCGGACCGGGATGTCCTCCGTCCGGCAGTGCGCCCGCAGGATGACCGCCACCTCGCGGAGCACCCGGTCGCCGGCGCTGTGCGAGTACGCGTCGTTCACCGCCTTGAAGTGGTCCAGATCGATCAGCAGCAGGACCAGCGGCGCTTCCAGCCGGCCGGTGTCGATCCGGCGTTGCAGGCTGTCGAACCGGCGGCGGTTGCCCAGGCCGGTCAGGGCGTCGCACATGATCTCGCGTTCCGCCTGCTCCCGGGCCGCCTCCAGTTCCTCGCGCTGGCGGGCCTGGCGCAGCATCGACAGCCGTTGCATGCGCAGCCGCCACAGCTCGCGGACCTGGTGGTCGACCGCGTCGAAGAGATCCCGGCTGGACTGGCCCGCGTCGAGCTCCAACGCGGTCAGGGC
>Ga0307515_10002236_pt1 | contig 42446 bp, 34 predicted proteins | sample 17_EM_MG_FD_194513 | JGI IMG/M metagenome (GOLD analysis project Ga0307515, IMG submission 194513) | Populus trichocarpa ectomycorrhiza microbial communities from riparian zone in the Pacific Northwest, United States - 17_EM | ecosystem: Host-associated > Plants > Roots > Unclassified | place... | reverse complement strand
AGGTTGGTGCCACCGGCGATGAACTTCATCGGCGGGTCGGTGCCAAGCGGCTCCGGCCCCAGGGCGTCGACCATCACGGGCACCTGGCGGATCGCCCGCAAGGCGTCGTGGACGCTGCCGCTTCGGGCGTATTCGAAGCGGTTCACGTGGGTGCCGTGCCGGGCACGTTGCGTTGCGCGGCCTCTTCAGCGGCAGGCCGGAAGCCGGGGCCGAACAACACGCTGCCCACCGCCTGCACGATCTGCGGGTAGGCGCCGCAGCGGCACAGGTTGCCGCTCATCAGCTCGCGCAGGTCGGCGGTGGTGCGCGCCTTGCCTTCGTTGACGAGCCCGACCGCCGAACAGATCTGCCCCGGCGTGCAGTAGCCGCACTGGAAGGCATCGCACTCGATGAAGGCCTGCTGCATCGGGTGCAGCTCGTCGCCTGCGGCCAGGCCCTCGATGGTGGTGATGCTGGCGCCGTCGCGCATCACGGCGAGCGTGAGGCAGGAGTTGATGCGCCGACCGTCGACCAGCACCGTGCAGGCGCCGCACTGGCCGTGGTCGCAACCCTTCTTCGTGCCGGTGAGGTCGAGCTGCTCACGCAACAGGTCGAGCAAAGTGACCCACGGCTCGACCCGCAGCGCATGCTCGCGGCCGTTGATCGTCAGTTGGATGGGGTGCTTCGCGGGCGGCGCTTCGGGCTGCGCCTGCAGTGCGGCGTCGTCGCGAACGGTGTCGAACAGAACGGCCATGGGAACCTCGTCGGGAAGCTGTGCACCCCAACAGCAATGCACGTTCCGTGCGAACGGCTCTCTCATCAGCCTCCGTTCAGAACCTCCTCAGCCTGTTCAAGCCGCCCGGGGCACGAAGGCACTGCACCAGCCGGGGCCGGCGACCTGCTTGCCCGCAAAGATGGCGCAAGGCGCCATCGGCGCCGCGGGTGGGGCCTGGTAGAGCTGGCACGCCGCACAGCGCTGACCCGGCACGTACTTCGGAAACTTGGCCTTGTCGACGCGCGCTGCGTCGGCCACGTAGCCGAGCGCCTGGGCCTGCGGCTCCGCTTCGTTCAGCACCGGTGCCGGCGTCTGCGCGAGCGATGAACCGCAGGCGAGCGCCAGGCCCGATGAGGTGGAGAGTCGAAGAAAGCGGCGTCGCGTCGTCATGACATTTCTCCTGGCGATGGCGTGGAGTCAGCGAGAGGTGCGGTGGCAATCAAGCCCGGTTTCGGGGCTCAGGGCTTTCGCGCGCACTTGGCCGCAAGCAGGATTCCGTAGATCCCCGCCAGGCCGACCAGCGCGTACACCACCCGTGCGGCAGGTGTCATGGTTCCAAAAATTGCAGCAACTAGGTCCAAATTGAGTACGCCAACGAGGCCCCAGTTGACGCTGCCCACGATCATCAGAACGAGCGCGATCCAGTCGAGCGCGTTGAGGTGCATGGCTGGCACGCGGTAGTCATGGGTCGAGGCAATCGAAGGGTGAGACAAGGCCATGGGAAAACTCCTTTGAGGCGGACGAGAAGCAAGGGGTCAAGGCAGCCGGCGTGCCGCACTTCTCTCGTCAGGGCGCTTGGCTGGCGAGTGCCCGCAGCGCCGCTCGCAGGTATGCGGGTTGCCTCCACGAAGCAGATCACCCCGCACAACCGGCACAGGGGCTGTACCGGCAGCGATGCGGTGGTTCCTCAATCAAGGAGATGCGAATGAACGCCACGAAGAAAATTCGCCGTAGCGAACGTCGCTCCGGTACCCGCATGCGCTTCGCCCTGGGCGGCGCGGCCGCGGGCATCGCATTGCTGAGCGCGCTGCCGGCACAGGCCCAGAGCGCGGGCTTCATGGGGCGCAACTCAATGATTCCGTACACCTCGTCCGGCTACATCGGCGCCAACGGCGGCCTGTCCGACTACCGAGGCGGCTGCGCCGCGGGCTTCGGTTGCGACGACAGCGACCGGGCCTTCAAGATCTACACCGGCGGCATGTTCAACCAGTGGATAGGCGCCGAACTCGGCTACCACCACTTCGGCACGGTCGACCGCAACGGCGGCAGCACACGCGCCCATGGCATCAACCTGAGCCTGGTGGGCAACTTCCCGATCGGCGAGCAGTTCATGGTCTACGGCAAGCTGGGCACGACCTACGGCCGCACCCGCAACACCTCGACCGTTGGCGCGTTCAGCGGCACGGGCACCGGCTGGAACGGTTCATGGGGCTTCGGTGCCGGCTTCAACCTCACGCCGCAATGGGCCATCGTGCTCGACTGGGACCAACACCGCTTCGAGTTCCCCACCGGCAAGGATTACGTCAGCGCCACCACCGTCGGTGTGCGCCTCAAGTTCTGAGCGCGCGCTCCGACCATGAAATTGCCTGGATGGAAGCCGACCTTGCTCGTGGGCGCGGGGCTGCCGCTGGCCGCGTCGCTGGTGTTGCAGACGGTCAAGGTCGTGCGGGCTCTGCGGCTCGGCCGTGACATCGTCTCGGCCGCTTCGCCCTTCGAGCAGCGGCCCGCCGAGCCGTCGTTGCGGGTGTTGATCATGGGCGACAGCACCGGCCTGGGTGTCGGCGCCCAGGCCGGGCAGTCGCTCGCCGCCTTGCTGGCCGCCGACCGCCCCGATGCCGAGGTGCTGAACGTCAGCCGCAGTGGCGCCCGCCTGGGCGACATCACCCACCAGCTGCGTCAGCTGCCGCGCTCCAGGGACAAGGAGAAAGAACGCTGGGACCTGGTGCTGCTGCACGCCGGCGGCAACGACATCTTCCGCGGCACCTCGCCCGCGCGCATGCGGCGCGACGCCGAGGCGCTGCTGTCGAAGCTGGTTCCACTGGCACGCCACGTGGTGTGGCTCGGGCCTCCCAACATCGGTTTGCTGCCGGCGTTCGTGCCGCCGTTCTCGTGGCTGCTGTCGCGGCGCAGCATGCTCGCCTGCGCGCTGTTCAAGCAGTGCGCCGACCGCTTCGGCGTGCGTTTCGTCGACTTCTGCGAGCCGCGCGACAAAACCTTCTTCTCGGCCGACCCGGAGCGCTACATCGCATCAGACCAGGTGCACCCGACCGAAGAAACCTATCGCCACTGTTACGGGCTGCTGAAGCAGAGCCTGCCCGACCTCGATTCGCTGCGGGCAGCCGTGGATGCCGCGTCCGCTGGCATCCTGGATGTCGATCTCGTCGAAACGCGGCAGGTGGGCGCCCGCCCAGCCAGTCCCGCCGCCGACCCCGCCCTCAATCGAAACACGTTCTCAGAGACTGGCCCGCCGCTTGCTCCAGCCGGCTAGTAAAGTTGGCTGGTGGGGGTGGCAAATGAGCGTGGAACGTGTCGACTTTTCCGAGGTATTCACCTTGGCGGCCCGGCAGGTGGTGCCGTCGGTGCTCGCCAAGTCGCAGTCGTTTTCTTTCGACTACCGCGGTCCGCGCATCACCTTCCCGATCAACGTCTCGCGGCTGCGTCGCACGCTGCACCGCGTGCTGTGCGGTGCCATCGACTGCCTGCAAAGCGGCTTCGTGATGTTCATCGCCGAAGCCGAGGTGCAGGGCAACGATTGCCGGCTCGTCGTCACGGCCGCCGGCAGCGGGCAACCGTCGAGCGACGAGGCCATCGATGCCGTGCTCTACCGGCTCGAGATGAAGGCAGCGCCGCCTCCCTTGCTCGCGCGCAATGCCCGCACCGCGTCGGGCCGCTGCCCGATCACCGGCGCCCAGCTCGAGTTCTCGTACCTGCCCGGCGAAGGCCTGCTGTTCCGCGCCACGTTCCACCCCGCTGACTTCCAGGTGCTCGACGACGACGGCGAGGCCCCCGGGCCTTGGGGCCCGTCGCGTGCGTGGCTGGTCAGCTCGGAAGATGCCGCTGCCGATTCGCTCACCCGCCGCCTGCAGCGCCTGGGCTGGGCCGTCACGCGCTTCGACTCGTGCGCCCACGTGCAGGTGCACCTCGGCCAAGCCAGCAGCCGCTCGCGCAAGCCCGAGCTGGTGGTGATGTTCGAGTTCGACGGGGCCACGCCCGAGGCCGCCATGCGCCTGCGCGACATGCTGCCGGAAACGACCAAGATCGCCTACTCCGTGGCGGCCGGTTCCGAGCTGCTGCGCAACCCCGAGTCGCTGCCCGGGTGCGATGTGCACATCCATCCGTTCAGCCCCGCGGAGCTGCTGGCCTACACCCACGCGAGCAGCAGCTTCCGTGCGCCGCGCTCGGGTGACACCGCCCTCTCGCCGCTGCTGTTCACCGACCGCCCGCTGGTGCTGGTGGTCGACGACAACGAACTCAACCGCGTGGTGGCCTGCGGCCTGCTCGAGGCCCTGGGCTACGAAGCGACCACTGCACAGCACGGGCTCGAGGCCATCGACCAGTGCCGCCGCATGAGCCCGCACGCGGTGCTGATGGACATCGACATGCCGGTGCTCGACGGCCTGGACGCCACACTCGAGCTGCGGCGCCTGCAGCGCGTGGGCGAGATCCCTCCCTGCGCCATCGTCGCAGCCACCGCCGCCAACTCGCGCACGCAGGCCGACCTCTGCTTTGCCTCGGGCATGGACGGCTACCTCGCCAAGCCGCTGCGGCTGCCCCAGCTGCGCGCCGAGCTGCGCCGCGTCACGCTGCTTTGATCCTCCAGCTTTAGAAGCAATTGCGGCAACTCGCGGGAAACGCGGGGGAGCACGCGGTCGCCGCACTGTGTGCAAGCCCTGAGCACTCGGGAATGGCGGTTGCCTGCGACATGGGCAAGCCGACCGACGCGTGGCTTCGCCCGCGTCGAAACCTCTCAACTGCCAGGAGAACACCATGAAATCCAAGTCATCCACGCTGCTGGCCTTCGGGGCCGCCCTCTCGCTCTTCGTCTGCACGCAGGCCTTTGCGCGCAGCGACGCCAGCTTCATGAAGCAGGCGGCCGAGAACGGCAACGCCGAGGTCGAGGCCAGCAAGCTGGCGCAAACCAAGGCCAAGCGCCCTGAGGTGAAGGCCTTCGCCGACCAGATGGTCACCGACCACACCAAGGTTGGCGATGAACTGAAGCAGCTTGCAGCGAGCAAGAAGGTCGATCTGCCCACCGAGCCGTCGGTGATGCAGAAGGGCAAGCTGAAGATGATCAACACCGGCAGCGACGACAAGTTCGACGACCGCTACGCCAGGGAATTCGGCGTCAAGGCCCACGAAGACACGATCAAGCTCTTCCAGACTGCGGCCAAGGAAGCGAAAGACGCCGACGTGAAGGCTTTCGCGCAGAAGACCCTGCCCTCGCTGCAGGGCCACCTCGAGATGGCACGCAAGCTCGCCGGCAAGAGCGGCAGCGGCAATGCGGCCGCGGGCAAATCGTCCAACCACAGCAGCATGCAGGGCGAAAGCGGAGGCAAAGCCGGCACGCCGGCGAAGCCCTGAGCGACTTCGCTGCTGCTCCCGACGCTCGGTGCGCAAGCACGCCAAGGAGATCGCCATGACAGACAACAACGCAGAAAGCCGCCCCTTGGCGGTCGTCACCGGAGCGTCGTCCGGCATCGGATACGAACTGGCCCGGTGCTGTGCTCAGAATGGCTTCGACCTGCTGATCGCCTCCGACGAGCCACAGATTGAAGAGGCCGCCAACCAGCTGCGGTTGCTCGGCGCCCAGGTCGAGGCGCTGCAGGTCGACCTGGGCACGGCGCAAGGCGTCGACCAGGTGGTTCGCGCCGCCTCGGGCCGCGACGTGAGCGCGCTGCTGGCCAACGCCGGGCACGGGCTCGGCGACTCCTTCATGGAACAGGATTTCGTCAAGGTGCGGCATGTGATCGACACCAACATCACCGGCACCGTCGACCTGATCCACCGCATCGGCTTGCGCATGCAAGCGCGCCGCGAGGGCCGCATCCTGATCACCGGCTCGATCGCCGGCTTCATGCCAGGGGCGTACCAGGCCGTCTACAACGCCACCAAGGCCTTCATCGACTCGTTCTCGTTCGCGCTGCGCAACGAGCTGAAGGACAGCGGCGTCACGATCACCTGCCTGATGCCGGGCCCGACCGACACCAACTTCTTCGCCCGTGCCGGCATGCTGGACACCAAGCTCGGCACACAAGAAAAGGACAACCCGGCGAGCGTGGCTCAAGCCGGCTTCGACGCCATGATGAACGGCGAAGGCGATGTGGTCGCCGGCCTCAAGAACAAGCTGCAGGCGGCCATCGCCAACGTGACGCCATCGGCCGCGCTGGCCGAGCAGCATCGGCACATGGCCCAGCCCGGGACGGCAAAGAGCTGATGTCTCGCGCGTCGCGCACGTGCGCCGTGCTCACGGCCCCACCGCAGCGCGCAGGCGGCTTCGCGACAGCGGCAGATCGCGAATGCGCACGCCGGTGGCGTCGGCCACGGCGTTCGCAATGGCAGCCGCAGCCGGGCCTTGCGCGGCCTCGCCGGTACCGAGAAACGGCTGGCCCGGCCGGTCGATGATGTGCACGTCGAGCTGCTCGGGCACCTGCGGAAACCGCAAGATCGGGTAGGCGCCCCAATCGAGGCTCGTCACGCGCCAGCTGTCGAAGGTCACCGCCTCCAGCGTGGTCCAGCTGAGCGATTGCACGATGCCACCTTCCATCTGGTTGCGAATGCCGTCGGGGTTGACCACCTCGCCGCTGTCGACCGCGGCCACCACGCGCAGCACACGCAGCTCGCCGCTGTCGCGCCGCACCTCCACCTCACAGGCGATCGCCGCGTAAGCCGCGAGGTTCTTGTAGCGCGCAAACGCAAAGCCGCGGCCGCGCATCGGGCTGCGCTTGAACCGCGCCCAGCCAAAGCGGTCGGCGGCCAGCCGCATCACCTCTTGCGCGCGCGCATCGGGCATGTGGCCGATGCGAAACACCACCGGGTCAATGTGCGCAGCACGCGCCAGCTCGTCCATGAAGCTCTCGATCGCGAACACGTTGAGGTAGGCGCCGAGTGAGCGCAAGGCCGACACACGCAGCGGCATCTGCGGCAAGAAGTGATGCACCACGTGCACCTGCGGCAATGCGTAGAGCGGAACCGCGTTGCGGTCGCCACCCCCTTCGGGTTGCGGCAGCGGCTTGGGCGGCGTGGGCGCGAAGGGCTTGGCCAGGTGCGTGGCGGCGAGCAGGTCGCCGGCACCACCGGGCCGCGACGAATGCGTGCTGCTCCAGACCTCGTAGTTCCAGCTGGCAACGCCGCCCGTCGCGTCGAGCGTGGCGCGGGCACTCGCGATCATCGGCGGGCCGAAGGGCTCCCACGCGTGCTCGTCCTCGCGCATCCACTGCACGCGCACCGGCTTGCCGGGCCAGGCACGCGCCAGCAAGGCGGCATCGGCCGCCACGTCGTCAGCGCCGTTGTGTCCATAGCAACCCGAGCCCTCGGCGTGAATGCAATGCACGCTTGCCTCGGGCACGCCCAGCATCTCGGCCAGTGCCTTGCGCAGCGGGAACACGCCCTGCGAGTGCGTCCACACCGTGGTCTTGCCGTCGACGAGGTGGGCCACCGCACACGATGGCCCGATCGACCCATGCAGCATGTAGGGCCGACGGTAGGTCGCGCTGACGCCTCTGGTGCCAACACCCGCTGCGGCTGCCGGCGCGCGGCCCTGGTTGCGGATCACGAAGTCTTGCGACGGCGAGCGCCGCACCGCGTCATACACCGGCTCCACGTCCTCCAGCGTCGCCTGCTCGCTCCACTGCGCGGCTTTCTCCAGGGCCCGCATCGCGGTGACAGCCTGGTACTCGCGCTGCGCGATCACGGCCAGAAAGCGACCGTCGCGCACGACCTTCAGCACACCGGGCATGCGCTCCACCGCCGCTGCATCGACCTGTGTCAACGAAGCGCCCGGGCTCGGCGGCCGCACCACGCGCCCGTGCACCATGCCGTCGAGGCGGATGTCTTGCACATAGGCTGCGCCTCCGCTCAGCTTGGCAGGTATGTCGATGCGCGGAAGCGGCTTGCCGGCGACGGTGTGCCTGGCCGGGTCGCGCAGGCTCGCCTGCGGCGCGGCCTTCACATGCAGCACCTGGCCCGCCGTGAGCAGCTCTTCGTAGCGCACGCTCTGCCCACCACCGCGGACCACTCCGTTCTCCACGCTCAGCTGCGCCACCGGCAGCGCGAGGCGCGTGGCGGCCAGGCCGATCAAGATCGTGCGAGCCTGCGCGGCTGCATGGCGGATGGCAGTGCCGCTGTCCTGCATGGAATGGCTGCCTGCGGTGTAGCCCTCGTCGGCCGTCCGCTCGGTGTCGGCCGTGACGAGCGAGACGCGCTCCGGCGCGATGACGAGCTCTTCGGCCGCCAGCTGCAGCAGCGCCGTCTTGATGCCCTGCCCCAGCTCGACCTTGCCGGTGAGCACCGTCACGCGGCCGTCGGTGCCGATGCGCACCCAGCCGTCGATCAGCGGCTGCTTGGCCAGGCTGCCGGGCAGCGGCCCCTGCGCCACCGCGTCGGCCGGCCAGCGAAACGACACCACCAGCGCACCGGTGGCCGAGAGGAAGCTTCGCCGTTTCATGTGCGGCTGCGCAGGCCGTCGGCGGCACGCCGTACCGCCCGCAGGATGCGCATGTGGGTGCCGCAGCGGCACAGGTTCACCGCCATGTGGCGGCGGATCTCGGCATCCGTCGGCGAGGGGTTGCGCTCCAGCAGCGCCTGGGCCCGCATGATCATTCCCGCGATGCAGTAGCCGCACTGCGCGGCCTGCTCGTCGATGAAGGCGCGCTGCATGGGCCCAGGCTCATGCTTGCTGCCCAGCCCTTCGACGGTCTTCACCGGCCGCTCACCCACCACGCCGACCGGCACCAGGCAGGAGAACGCCGCCTCGGTGCCGATCATCACCGTGCAGGCACCGCACTGGCCAAGGCCGCAGCCGAACTTGGCGCCGTTCAGGGCCAGTTCATCTCGCAGCACATAGAGCAAGGGCGTGGCCGGGTCGCTGTTCACTTGCCGCGAACGGCCGTTCAGCTGAAGCGTGATGGGTGCGGTCATGGTCTGGCCTTTCTTGTTGTGACAGGGTCATGGTGAGCGGCTCTCCTTGACGGCCTTTGCCAGCTCGGGCCACGGCGGCAGCTCGGCCGCGGTGCGGCGCAGGTAGGCGGCGAGCGCGGTGAGCTGCTCGTCGGTGAGCGCGGAGCCGAAGGCCGGCATCCAGCGGCCGGTGCTGCCCTCTTCGGGGATGACGCCTTCGCGCACGATGCGCAGCAGGCTGCGCGGGTCGGCGTCGTACAGCGCCACCGCCAGTGGCAATCGCAGTGCACCATTCGACGACTGCATGCGGCCCAAGTCATGGCAGCTTGCGCAGGCGCTGGCGTAGACCGATGCACCCAGCGCCAACTGCGCGTCCCCGGTGGGTGCCGGCGTGCTCGCCAGCGGCCGCGCTGCACGCCGCAGGCTGGCCAGCGCGTTCTGCAGGCGCGGCTCGGAGTAGGAGCCCATCTTCGTCGCCACGTAGAGCGCGATGGCCGCCACGTCGGCCTCGCGGGCCTGGGCCAGCGAGGCCACCACACGCTGCATCGGCCCACCGGCAATGGCGTGGTCGCGTGCGATGCCGGTGCGCAGGTACTGCGTCAGCTGCTCCACGGTCCATGGCACCGGCGACGGGTTGGCCTCGTTGAGCGGCGGGGCGTACCAGCCCTCGGCCTCGCCACCGGCGAACTCCTTTCCGCGCTTCGGGGCACCCAGCACATTGCGAGGCGTGTGGCACGAGCCGCAGTGGGCCAGCGCCTCCACCAGGTAGGCGCCGCGGTTGAATCGTTCGCCCTGGATCACGTCGGCCTCGAACGGGTCCGGGTCCAGGAACAGCAGGTTCCAACCGGCCACCAGGCGGCGCCAGCCGAACGGAAATTTCATGCGGTTCGGCGGCTCTTCGGCGTGCACCGGCGTGCGCGTCATCAGGAAGGCATACAAGGCGCCGAGATCGGCGTCGGTCAGCCGGGTGAAATGGTCGTACGGGAACACGGGGTACAGCTGCTGCCCGTTGCGGCCAATGCCTTCGCGCATGGCCCGCACAAAGGCCGCTTCGGACCAGATGCCGATACCGGTCTCGGCATCCGGCGTCAGGTTGCTGCCGATCACAGTGCCGAAGGGCGTTTCCATCGGCACACCACCGGCATAGGGCGCACCGTTGCGCGCAGTGTGGCAGCTGCTGCAGTTGCCGATGACGGCCAGCTGCTCACCCCACACCACCCGCTCAACCGAAAAGAAAGCCCTAGACAACGGCGGCGCGGGCGCAATGGGCGCATGCCACATCAAGGTCACCACGGCCCAGGCAACGAGTGCCAACACCACGACGGCAACCACCACCAGCAAGCGCTTGCGCAATGACCGCTCATGCGGGCCACGGTGCTTCATTGCCGTGGCCTCCAAGTCGCCGAGTCATCGCGGAACAAGAGCTGGGTCATGGGGTTGTCCCTTGCTTCTCAGCAGTAACGGAGCAAGGCATGTTCCGAGGGGTGAACGCGGCATGGCGGCAAGTCGAGCAGCAGGCACGCGGCAAGAGCAAGCGAGATGCCACTTTCAAGGTCGCTTTCAAGTCGTTTCCACGTATGAATAACTGAGGTCGGCAACGCAAATTTCCGCCGCTTCGCGATTCATAATCAACGCGAGGGCCGCCCGGCATCGAGAGCCGAGAACAACGGTCACGAGGAGATTCCGCTAGCATGAGTCAACTGAATCCAGACAGGGCTGAAGAAGCCCTGGCCGACGAGCTCGACAACGTCGTCCCCACCCATGGCTACCAGATGCTGCCGGTGGTGGGGCTGGGGGGTTCGGCTGGCGCCATCACCGCCTTGCGGCAGTTTTTCGAAGCCATGCCTGCGGATTCGGGCATGGCCTTCGTGGTCATCGTGCACCTGTCGACCGAGCACGAGAGCCTGCTCGCCGAGATACTGCAGCGCAGCACGTCGATGCGTGTGGTGCAGGTGCGCGAGACCGAGCGCATCGAGCCGAACATGGTCTACGTCATACCGCCGCGCAAGTCGCTCACCACCCTGAACGGCACGCTGCGCCTGACCGACCTGCCGGTCCAACCCGGCAAGCACGTGGCCGTCGACCTGTTCTTCCGCACGCTGGCCGACACGCACGGCCCGCATGCTTCGGCCATCGTGCTGTCGGGCGGCGATGGCGACGGCGCCATCGGCATCAAGCGCATCAAGGAGCGCGGCGGGCTGACCATCATCCAGGAACCCGAGGAGGCCGAGCAAGGCGGCATGCCCCGCTCTGCCTTTGCGACCGGGATGATCGACTGGGTGCTGCCCGTGGCCGAGATTCCAGCCCGGCTCCTCAAGTACCACGAGCTCGAAACCAGGCTTCAGTTGCCGCCCGAAGAAGGGCCGCAGCCTGCGAAACCGACCCCCACGCCGGCAGAGGCCGATGAGAGCCTGCTGCGCGACATCCTCGCCTTCCTGCGGGCCCGCACCGGGCGCGATTTCTCGTACTACAAGCGCGCCACCATCGTGCGGCGCATCGGCCGGCGCATGCAGGTCAACGGCGTGGAAGACATGGCCGCCTACCTCGACTGCCTGCGCACGCGGCCCGGCGAGGCCAACGCGCTGCTGCAAGACATGCTGATCACGGTGACCAATTTCTTCCGCGACAGCGAATGCTTCGATGCACTGGAGAGTCAGGTCGCCGAGCTGTTTCGCGGCAAAGGCCAAAGCGATACGGTGCGGGTCTGGGTGGCTGCCTGCGCCACCGGCGAAGAGGCGTACTCCGTCGCCATGCTGCTGAGCGAGCACGCGCGCAAGCTCGAAGCCCCGCCCTTGATCCAGGTGTTTGCAACCGATCTCGACGACGAAGCCGTGCAGTCGGCTCGCGAAGGCCTGTACCCGCCCTCGATCGAGGCCGACGTGTCCGAAGACCGCTTGCGCCGCTTCTTCATCCGCGACGCGCACGGTTACCGTGTACGCCGCGAACTGCGCGAAACGGTGCTGTTCGCCGTGCACGACCTGTTGAAAGATTCACCGTTCTCGCGGCTCGACCTCGTCACGTGCCGCAACCTGCTCATCTACCTGACCCGTGATGCGCAGCTGCGCGCCTTCGAGATCTTTCACTTCGCGCTGAGGCCGGGTGGCCGCCTGTTCCTGGGTTCGTCTGAATCGGTCGATGAAGAAAGCCCGCTGTTCCGGGTGCTCGACAAGAAGTACCGCATCTTCATGCACCGGCCGGCACCACGCATGTCGCTGCCCCTCGGCGCCGGCCCCAGCACGCTGGCCATGGCGTTCGAGGCGCATCATCTGAGCGAAAGCACGAGCTACACCAACCGGGTCTTCGAACTCACGTCGGCGGCAGCCCGCCAGGGAGCGGCCCCCCGTGCCGAGCCGAGAAGCCGCTCCTGGGGCGAAATGCACCTGCGCATGCTCGAGCACTTTGCGCCCCCCTCGGTGCTGATCAACAGCGAGCACGAGATCCTGCACCTGTCGAGCAACGCCGGCCGCTTCCTGCAGTTCAACGGCGGTGAGCCCAGCAAGAACCTGCTGGATGCGGTGCACCCGAGCCTGCGCATCGAGCTGCGGGCGATGCTGTCGCAGTCTGCGCAGACTGGCCGCGCCGCGGAAGCAGCCCGCCTGCCACTGGAGCTTCACGGCGAGCATTCGATCGTCACGATCCGCGTCTCGCCCGCGCCCGACGTGGGGGTCGGCCTGTTCCTGGTGATCCTGCAGCCCGAGGCCGCCGACAAGATGATCGACCAGGCGGCTGTGCGCACCGAACCCGACGAGGTGGCCAAGCACCTCGACCGTGAGCTGGAGCGGCTCAAGCTGCACCTGCGCGACACGGTGGAGCAGTACGAAGCCTCGACCGAAGAGCTGAAGGCCAGCAACGAAGAGCTGCAGGCCATGAACGAAGAGCTGCGTTCGGCCACCGAAGAGCTCGAGACCAGCCGCGAAGAACTGCAGTCGATCAACGAGGAGCTGACCACCGTCAACCACGAGCTGAAGAGCAAGGTCGACGAGCTCGGCCACGCCAACAGCGACATGCACAACCTGATGGACGCGACGGCCATCGCCACCATCTTTCTCGACCGCGAGCTGCTCATCACGCGCTACACGCCGTCGGCGGTGACGCTGTTCAACCTGATCCCCACCGACCTGGGCCGGCCGTTGATGCACCTGTCGACCCAGCTGCAGTACCCGACGCTGGTGGCCGATGCCAAGCGGGTGCTGGAGAACCTCGTTCCCATTGAACGCGAGGTCGAGGGCCAGGGTAGCTCGTTCCTGGCCCGCCTGCGGCCCTATCGCACCATCGAGGACCGCATCGCCGGCGTGGTGCTGACCTTCGTCGACATTAGCGAGCGCAAGCACGGCGAAGCCGCCTTGCGGCGCAGCGCCGAACTGATGCGTCTGGTGATCGAGAACGCTCGCGATTACGCGATCTTCTCCACCGACCTCAACGGTTGGATCACCGCGTGGAACACCGGAGCCGAGCGCCTGCTCGGCTACAGCGAGGGCGAGGTGCTGGGCCGTTCGGCCGAGATCATCTTCACCGACGAAGACCGTGCCGCCGACGTGCCCCAGCTGGAACTGGAGACCGCCCGGCGGGAAGGCCGCGCCTCCGACGACCGCTTTCACCAGCGCAAAGACGGCAGCCGCTTCTGGGCCAGCGGCGTGCTGATGGCCATGCACGGCGTCGACGACCCGGTGGTCGGCTACGTGAAGATCCTGCGCGACCAGACCGAGGCCCGCCAGGCGCAAGAGGCTCTGGAGAAAAGCCAGCATCAGCTGCTGGCGGCGCTGGCGCAGAACGAAAGCGCACGCGAGGCCCTGGAAAGCGCCAACGCCGCGAAGGACCAGTTCCTGGCGGTGCTCTCGCATGAACTGCGCACGCCGTTGACACCGGTGGTGATGGCGGTCCACATGCTGTCGCGCCGCGGCGACCTGCCGCCGGGCATGCGCGAAGCGCTGGAGGTGATCCACCGCAACATCCGCGTCGAGGCCCACCTCATCGACGACCTGCTCGACCTGACGCGCATCTCGCGCGGCACGCTCGAGATCCAGCACGAGCCGGTCGACATGCACGAGATCATCCGCAACGCGGTCGAGATCTCGATGCCCGACATCTCGGGCAAGCAACAGGAACTCACGCTGGCCCTGGAGGCCCCGGTCCACCAGCTCATCGGCGACACCCATCGCCTGCAGCAGCTGTTCTGGAACCTTCTGAAGAACTCATCGAAGTTCACACCGTCGCACGGCCACATCGCCATCGAGACACGGGTGGAGGGCGGCAACTTCGTCGCCACCGTGACCGACGACGGCGCGGGCATCGACCCCGAGGCGCTGCCCCGCATCTTCGAGGCCTTCACGCAGGGCGGCACCTGGGTGACCCAGCAATTCGGCGGCCTGGGCCTGGGCTTGTCCATCTCCAAGGCCACGGCCACGGCGCACGGTGGCCAGTTGCGGGCCGAGAGCGAAGGCCGCGATTGCGGTGCCAAGTTCACCCTCGAACTGCCATTGCCCGCCATGACCTGACATTCGAGCCAGCCATGATCAAAGCCAGCGCTCTCCCCCATTTCCTGCGGATCTACGTGCTCGAGAACGACACCGACAGCCGGAACATGCTGACGATGCTGCTGCGAAGCTGGGGGCACGCCGTTGATTCGGCCTCGACCATGGGTGAAGCGCTCGCGCACCTGCCCGGCCAGCGCTACGACGTGCTGATCTCCGACATCGGCCTGCCCGACGGCAACGGCTGGCAGATGATGGACAAGCTGCGGGAGTTGGGGACGCTGGGCAACATCGGCTACGCCATCGCGATGAGCGGCTACGGCATGGGCAGCGACCTCGAGAAAAGCCGCGCCGCCGGCTATCGCCACCACCTCATCAAGCCGATGGACATTGACCAGCTCGAACGGCTGCTGCTCGACATCATCAACGAGATCGACGGCGACACGTGAGCATTCAACGGCGCACGCGATAGCACCGCAAGCTCGCGCTACGCCGCCTCGCCGCTCACTTCTCCTCGGTGTCGGCCGCGTATTCCTTCAGGCGGTTGTAGAGCGTCTTCAGGCTCACGCCCAGCGCCGCGGCGGTCAGTTCCTTGTGCTGCTTGAAATGACGTAGCGTGCTCAGGATGAGATGGCGCTCGGCCTCGGCCAGCGACACCCCGAGCTGGATGCGGATCTCGCCGTCGGTCATTTCACTGGCGACCGCGGCCGCCGGCGGGTTGATCGGTAGCCACTCGTCGCTGATCTCGGCGCCGTCGGTCATCACGTAGCTGCGCTGCACCACGTTGCGCAGCTCGCGCACGTTGCCCGGCCAGCGGTAGAGAGAAAGCTTGAGCAAGGCGGCTGGTGAAAAGCGCTTCACCGCCCCTTCCTTCTGGCTCAGGCCCGCCACGAAGTGCTCGGCCAGCAGGCTGATGTCGTCACGGCGATCGCGCAGCGCAGGCAGCTCCATCGGGAAGACGTTGAGGCGGTAGAACAGGTCTTCGCGCAGGCGCCCTGCCGCCACCGCGGCTTCGGGCGAGCGGTTGGTGGCCGCGACGATGCGCACGTCGGCATCTTGCTGCACCGTGGAGCCCACGCGCAGGAAGGTGCCGGTCTCGAGCACGCGAAGCAGCTTCACCTGCAGCTCGAGCGGCATCTCGGTGATCTCGTCGAGGAAGAGCGTGCCGCCGTTGGCGCGCTCGAAGAAGCCCAGGTGCTGCCGGTCGGCCCCAGTGAAGCTGCCCTTCTCGTGGCCGAAGATTTCGCTCTCGATGAGGTGCGGCGAAATGGCGCCGCAGTTGATGGCCAGGAAAGGCGAATTGCGGCGGCGGCTCAGGTCGTGCAGCGTGCGTGCCACCAGTTCCTTGCCGGTGCCGCTTTCGCCGGTGAGCAGCACGCTGACCGAGGTGCCGGTCACGCGAGCGATCTGGTCGTAGATACGCTGCATGGGCTCGGAGCGGCCCCACAGGTGGCCGAAGCGGCCGCTGCGCTTCCATTCTTCGGTGACGCTGCTCAGCTCGGCGCTCAGGGCTGAGGGCCGCATGATGCGCGAGAGCATGCCATCGAGCTGCTTGGGGCTCACAGGCTTGACGAGGTAGTCGCCAGCACCGAGCCGCAAGGCCTGGATGGAAGTTTCTAGCGTGGCGTGGCCTGTGATCAGCACCACGTGCACATTGGCCAGCGCCGCTGCCGGCTCGAAGAGTTCGAGGCCCTGTCCGTCGGGCAACTGCAGATCGAGCAAGAGGAGCTCGGGCTGATCGAGGGCCAGCTGCCGCCGGGCGTCGCGCAGCGTGTGCACCACCGCCACCGTAAAGCCCGCCGCCTCGACCAACGCGGCCATCATGCGGGCCGAATCAACATCATCCTCGACGATCAAGACACGGCTCATCGGAACCTCTTTCATGTTGGAGCCAAGCTGCGAACTCTAGACAAAGTGCGATGGGCCTTCAATGCACTTTCACATGGAGGAGAGGGACGCGCTCATGGTTATAGATGAGAGGGCGGGGGGCACCGCGGCGGTCTCCATGCCTCACGCATGGTTGATTTCGCTTCGCAGTTGTTCGGGCCGCAAGGGCTTGACCAGGTGTGCATCGAAGCCGGCTTTCAGCGAGCGCTTGACGTCATGCTCCTGCCCGTAGCCGGTCAGTGCGATCATGCGGCCCGCGTAGCCGCCTGCACGCGCGCGCTTGGCCACCTGCAGGCCATCGAGCCGCGGCAAGCCGATGTCGACGATGGCCACGTCGGGGCGTTGCGTCAGCAGGGCCTGCAGGCCTGCTTCGCCATCGGTGGCTGACGACACTTCGTGGCCTTCAAGAGACAGCAAGTCGCACAGCGATTTCAGCGCATCCGGGTTGTCTTCGATCAGCAGCACGGTGTGCCTGGTTGCGCTGCGTGCCCATTCCTGAGGCGGCCGCTCCTGCGTGGCAGGCGCTGCCGGCAGGCGCACTTCGAACACGCTGCCCGCCGTCGAGCTTTGCACCGACACCATCCCGCCGTGCTTCTCGACCAGGCGCTTGACCAGCGCCAGGCCAATGCCCATGCCACCGGCCTGGCGGTCGAGCGGCTGTTCGCCCTGCACGAAGAGCTCGAACACATGCGGCAGCAGCTCGGGCTCGATGCCGGGGCCGTTGTCTCGCACCTGTAACACGGCTTCGTCACCGTCGGGCCTGACCACGATGGCCACCTCACTGCCAGGCGGCGTGTGCTTCAGCGCGTTGCCGACCAGATGGTTCACCACCTGTTCGATGTGATCCGGGTCCACTTCGACCCGCACCTCCGCAAAGTCCAGCACGAAGCGGTGGACTGACGCCTCGCTGCCCTGCTGCAGGCGGGTGACCACGCGCTCGACGAGTGCTGCAAGGTCGAGCTTCTGCTGGACCGGCGGCGCCTGGCCCGACATCGCACGTGTCATCGACAGCATCTCGGCCACCTTCTGCGAGAGGTGGCGCGTCTGCCGCTCGACGATCTCGCACGCGCTGGCCGACATCTCGGGCGTCGGGTTGCGGCTCAGCACGCCCACCGCGAACGAGATCGCACTCAAGGGGTTGCGCAGCTCGTGGCCGAGCATCGCCAGGAATTCGTCCTTGGCGCGGTTGGCGGCCTCGGCCTTCTCGCGCGCCAGCTGCTCCTGTTCGATCAGCGCCTGCTTGGCGTGCTCGGCCCGCTTGCGGTCGGTCACGTCGATGGTCACACCCACCATCTGCTCGGGGTTCCCGTCTGCCGAGTAGCTGATCGACAGACGGGTGGACAGCCAGCGTTCGATTCCGCCCGGCGGGCTCACGCGGTAGTCGAGCGTCTCTCTGTCCCGGCGGGCAGCAAAGGCGTGCCGCAGGCTCATCTCGATGTCGCCGCGGTCTTCGCTGTCCATCTGCCCTAGCAGGTCGGCCAGGCTGCTTTCGAGGCGCGTGGTGTCGAGGCCGAAGAGCTTGGCCTGGCCGGGCGTCCAGGTCAGCAGGTCGCGTTCGAACTGGTACTGGAAGAAGCCGACCGCACCGGCCTCCTGGGCCAGCTCGACCAGCCGCTCGCTCTGGCGCAAGCGGGTGTCGCTGCGCTGCAGGCGCGCCTCGGCCTGCATCTGCTCGGTGATGTCGACCATGGCAGCCACCGCGCCGCGCGGCCGGCCGGAGGCGTCGCGCACCGGCACGGCACTGGCAATCACACGCCGCGTGGGCTGGCCAGGGCGGACCAGATCGAGCTGTGTCGTGGGCACCGCCTTGCCGTGCCGGGCCGCCATGCACACCGGCCAGTCATCCGCCCCCACCACCTTGCCGTCGCGAAGCACCCACCCGTTGTTCGACGCATCGGCAAACGGGCCCATCAGGTCGTTCATCGCCTGGTTGTGGGTGACCTGGTTGCAAGAGGTGTCGTGAGCAAAGGCCAGGCCGATGGGCGTGCTGTAGAACAAGGCCTCGAACTCGTCGGCCTTGCGCTGCAGCTCGTCGCGGGCCGAGGCGTCGCGTTGCTGCGCTGTGCGCAGGGCATCTCGCAGCAGCGCCACCTCGTGCACCGCCACCGGCAGGCGCGGGTCGATGTCGCCGCGGTCGGCCAGCTGCTTCAAGGCGGCGGTCATGCGGCGGGCCGCAAAGAGCGCGAGCGAGACGCCGGCCAGCAGGCAAGTAGCAGCCGTGGCAATCGCCACCAGCACGGTCCGCCGCTGCTCGCTCTCGACCGGCTCGGCCGGCACGACCACACTCACGCCCCAGCCCGAGGCCGGCACGCGGTGCCAGGCGCCATAGCTCTCGCCGCCCTCGGGCAACGCGAGGCGGCCAACGCCCACCAGTTCATCGGCCCCTTTGGCATCGGACAAGGTGCGGCCGACGAAGCGCCCCGGCGCCACCGTTCGCGCGATCACCCGGCGATCGCGGTCGTACAGCGTGCCCACGCCGGTGGTCAGCGCAACGCCCCGCTGGATGAGCACCTGCCACACGCCCACCGGTACCCAGGCGCCCAGCGCGTAGCGAGGGATGCCGTTGATGCTGACCGGCACGGCAATCAACGACGAGTACTGGTTGGTCGAACGATCGACCACCAGGTTGGAGATCAGCGGGAAGGGCTCGGCCCCCATTCGGCGCAGCTCGGGCAACTGGCTCAGCACATCGCGCCCGGCGCCCCGGCCCGGCGGCTGCGCGGTGTCGAACACCACCCGGCCGTCGAGATCGATCAGGAAGGCACTGCGCCAGCCGGTGCGCAGACGGCCCGGCGAGCGCAGCGAGCGCTCGAACTGGCGCAGATCGCCGTCGCGCAGGCTTTCAGACAGGCCCAGTGTGTTCAGTGCATCGACCGAAGCGTTCAGCTCGCGCTCGACGGCCAGCGCCAGCGAAGACGAGGCGCTGGAGAGCATCTCCTGGCGCCGCGACTCTTCGCCTTGCATGTGGTGGAAGAGCTGGTAAGACATCAGCGCGGCCACCGGCGCTGTCGACAGCAGCAACAGGAAGACGAGGTAGGTGCGCAGGCTGGGTTGTAGCCACGATTTTTTTTCCGGCCTTGTCCGTTCAATCAGTTTGAAGTTGATTGCCATCGCTCTGCTCATCGATTCACGGACGATCGCCAGCTGCCATGGTCGCGCGGGTCTGATCATGCAACCGGGGTTCAGGCATGCCGATTGCCGTAAACGCTGCCAAAACCGGAAAAAAGATGTGGGCGCTCGCCGCCTGTTCCACACACCCTGTCTGCCTCAGCGTGGTGCCGTACGCACCTCGCGTTTCTCTCGCTGAACTGCTTATGCCCAGGCACATGGTCGGCACTCCTTGACGGTAGTTGACGCCTGTCGGCAGCGACCCGGTACGGGCATTGCCTTGTTGATGTGTCCACGACACGTTCATCGCACCGCTGAAACCCGGAGACCGCACGTCAATGCCTTCCTTGAAGATGCATGCCCAACTAAGGCAACAGCAAACTCTCTCACCTCGCTTGCAGCAAGCGGTACGCCTGCTTCAACTGTCTTCAACAGAATTCGCGCAAACGGTCGAAGGTGCACTCGGGACGAACCCGTTCCTCGACGCCGTGGAAGACGACGAAGGCGCGCCGGCCGAAGCCACCGCTGCCCTGCCGCTCAGCCCTTTGTCGGCCGACACGCCCGAAATCCAGAGCACGGCACCCGCCGACGCCGGTGACGAAGACGACGAACGCGACAACTGGATCGCCGATGGCTCGGCGAGCGGCTCGCACGCGGAAGACGGTGACGGCTCGCCGATGAACCGGGTGCCGCTGGAGATATCGCTGGCAGACAACCTGCATGGGCAGCTGAACGTATTGCCGCTGTCGCCGCGCGACCTGGTGCTGGCCAAGGCGGTGGTCGACTCGCTCGATGACGACGGCTACCTGCGCCTGGCCAACCTGGAGGAACTGATCGCCGTGACGCAGCTCGACCCGCCGGCCACGGTCGACGAGCTGCAGATCGCGCTGCGGCGCGTGCAGTCGCTGGAGCCGGCCGGCGTGGGCGCGCGCAACGTCGTCGAATGCCTGCTGCTGCAGCTGGGCTCCATTGCCTGCCCGGAGCAGCGGGAGCTGGCCCGCACCATCATCACCGAGCGGCTGGAGAACCTAGCCGCCAAGGACGTGTCCGCACTGGCCCGCGTGCTGGATCGCCCGGTCGACGTGGTGGCAGCCGCTTGCGCGAGCATCCGCCGCCTCGACCCGAAGCCGGGCTGGCGCTTCGGCGACATCGGCATCCGTTACGTGGTGCCCGACGTGATGGTGAAGAAGGTGCGCAAGGTGTGGACGGTGTCGCTCAACCCGGCCATCGTGCCCAAGGTGCGGCTGCACAAGGTGTATGCCGAGATGTTCCAGCGCCAGCGCGCCATGCACCCGGAACTGGCCGAACAGCTGCGCGAGGCCCGCTGGACATTGCGCAACGTGGAACAGCGCTTCGCGACCATCCTCGGGGTGTCGCAGGCCATCGTGAAGCGGCAGCAGCACTTCTTCGACTATGGGCCGCTGGCCATGAAGCCGATGGGCCTGAAGGAGATTGCCGACGAGGTCGGCGTGCACGAGTCGACCGTCTCCCGCGTGACCAACAACAAGTACATGTCGACGCCGATGGGGGTGTTCGAGCTGAAGTACTTTTTCTCGCGCGCCATGACGGCAACCAGCGGCGATGCGTTCTCGGGCACCGCGATGCGCGGGCTGATCAAGGAGATGCTCGACCACGAGCGGCCGGGCCGCCCGCTGTCCGATGCCGAGATCACCCGCCAGCTCGCGCAGCAGGGGTTCTCTCTGGCGCGCCGCACGGTCACCAAGTACCGCCACCAGCTGCAGGTGGAGTCGGTCGGGCGGCGCCGGGTGGCCACGCCCGAGGCCTGAACGGGCGGCCGTCCGTTACGCCGTACGGCACGTCGATTGCACCTCGCCGGCATGACTGCCGTTGTCGACAAGCGCCGCGTCTTCGCCGGCCTCTGGGACGCCGCGTGGGCGCATCGGCGCCGCACGTTGTTGGCCATGGCGTTCCTCATTCTCGCCAAGGCCGCCGGGGTGACGGTGCCCTTGCTGTTGAAGGCCATCGTCGACCGCTTCAGCCGGCCCGACGTCATGACCGAAAGCCTGACCGCGGGCACGGAGCCTGCAGTGCGCCAGATGATTCTGGTGCTGCCGGTCTTCCTGCTGATCAGCTATGCGCTGATGCGCTTTCTGGGCACGGTGTTCACCGAGCTGCGCGACCTGGCGTTTGCACCCGTCACGCAGCGCACGGTGACGGCGGTGTCGGAGCGCAGCTTCGCGCATTTGATGTCGCTCAGCCCACGCTTCCACGTGCAGCGCAACACCGGCTCGCTGATTCGCGACGTGGAACGCGGCACCGCGGGCGTGGGCTTCCTGCTCGGCGCCGGCTTGTTCACCGTGGTTCCCACGCTGGTGGAGTTCACCGCCGTGCTGGTGGTGCTCGCGAGCGCCTACAGCGCGTGGTTCACGCTGGTCATCATCTGCACCTTCTGCGTCTACGCTGCGCTCACGACCTGGCTCACTCAGAAGCGCGAGCTGCGCCAGCGCCGCGTCAACGAGATGGACTCTCGCGCCAGCGGGCGGCTGGTCGACAGCCTGCTGAACTACGAGACCGTGAAGACCTACGCACGCGAAGACTACGAGCGCCAGCGCTATGCCGCCATCTGCGAGCAATGGGTGCAAGGCACGATCGTCAACCAGCGCTCGCTGTCGGCGTTGCACATCGGCCAAAGTGGGGTGATCGCAACCGGCGTGGCGGCGGTGATGCTGCTCGCCGCCGAGCAGACCGTGCGCGGCTTCATGACGGTCGGCGACCTGGTGCTGCTCAACGCCTACGTGATCCAGATCTGCCTGCCGCTGAACTCGCTCGGCTTCGTGTTTCGCGAAGCGAGCGATGCGCTCGTCAACACCGAGAAGCTCTTCGCGCTGCTGGACCAGAAACCCGACATCGAAGACCGGCCCGGCACCACCGCGCTGCAGGTGCGCGGCGGCGCGGTGTCGTTCGAGCACGTCGACTTCTCGTACGAAGCGGGCCGCCAGGTGCTGTTCGACGTGAGCCTCAGCGTACCGGCCGGCCACACGGTGGCGGTGGTGGGCGGCAGCGGCTCGGGCAAATCGACGCTCGCGCGGCTGCTGCTGCGGCTGTACGACGTGAACGGCGGCCGCGTGACCGTCGACGCGCAAGACCTGCGCGCGGTGACGCTGAAGTCGCTGCGCGAGTCGATCGGCGTGGTGCCGCAAGACACCGTGCTCTTCAACGACACCATCGCCTACAACATCGCCTACGGCCGCCAGGGCGCGCGCATCGCTGAGGTGGTCGAGGCTGCCAAGGCGGCGCAGGTGCACGAGTTCATCCTCTCGTTGCCGCAGCAATACGACACGGTGGTGGGCGAGCGCGGGATGAAGCTGTCGGGCGGCGAGAAGCAGCGCATCGCGATCGCACGCGCCTTCTTGAAGAACCCGCCGATCATGATCTTCGACGAGGCCACCTCGGCGCTCGACACGCGCGCCGAACGCGCCATCCAGAGCGAGCTCGACCGCATTGCGGAAGGCCGCACCGCGCTCGTCATCGCCCACCGGCTGTCGACGGTGGTGAATGCGGACGAGATCATCGTGATGGACAAGGGCCGCATCGTCGAACGAGGCCAGCACGAAGCGCTGCTCGAACGCGATGGCCTCTACGCGCAGCTGTGGAACCTGCAGCGGCAACAGCAGCAATTCGAGCGCCTGGAGCGGCAGATGGCGCGGCAGCCGGTCAACCTGATCGCGCTGGTGGCCAACGCGATCGACGGCCTGCGCGGCGCGATCGACGCGCGCCATGTGCGGCTGCACACCGACATCAACATCGACAACGCCAGCGTGACCGGCGACCCCAGCACGCTGGCCCAGGTGCTGGGAGAACTGTGCACGGCCGCGCTGCAGACCACGCCGGTAGGCGGCCGCGTGGAGCTCAAGCTCGAACGGCACGGCGGCAACGCCTGCCTGAGCGTGACCGACGGCCGGCACGAGTCACGCGCGGTCGGCGAACCGAACGGCGAGTGGATGCAGTTGCATGGCGACGGCACGCCGCTCGACCCGATGGCACTGCGCTCAACCGTCGAACGCCAAGGCGGCAGCTTCAGCATCCAGCCACCCTCGGCCGTCAGCGGCATGCGCTTCGTCGTCGAGCTGCCGCTGCGTGCCGTGGCGGCCGACGTGCGCCCCGCGGCGCAAGCCACGCCGGCTCCGCAGGTTGAGCGGCCCCTGCGCGGCCTGCGCCTGATGGTGATCGACGACCAGAACGACGCGCGGCAAGCGCTCGGCATGGTGCTGTCGGTCGAAGGTGCGGAGGTGCTGTCGTTCGACAGCGGCCAGAGCGCCATGGGCTGGCTGGCCAGCCACCCGAGCAGCCAATGGCCCGACCTCTTGCTGTGCGACATCATGCTCGGCGACGAAGACGGCTACTCGGTGATGCAGCGCGTGCGACAGCTCGAGGCCGAGCGCGGCGTGCCGACCGATCACCGCATGCCGGCGGTGGCGCTCACCGGCCTGGCCCAGCCCGACGACCGCGTGCGTGCGCTGATGGCCGGCTTTCAGGTGCACCTCGTCAAGCCCATCGAATCGCGCGAACTCGTGTTCACGCTCTACACGCTGGCGGGCCGTGCCGGGCCGCCTGGCACACCTTCACCCCCCACTGCAACCCACGAAAGCTCTGTATGAAGACCGGAAGCCATTTCGCCGACACCGCCGCTGCCCGCGAGGCCATCGACATGGCCCTGCCGATGATCCGCCCCGCCATGAGTGACCCGAAGGTCTGCGGCAGCGGCTTCCTGGTGATCGTGGTGCTCGACCCCGGCATCGCACCCGGCCACGCCTCGTTCGACGACGCCGTGCTGATCGAGCACTGCATCGGCGAACGCAGCCGCTGGGACGCCGACTACGCCGGCTTCGCACGTGCCAAGGCCAGGCTCGCGTGGACGCACGGGGTCGACAGCTGCACCGTACAGAGCACGCGGCCGCACGCGCTGCGCCAAGGCGACAGCCTGCTGTGGGGCAGCGTCTGCCTCGACGGCATCGTGGTCGGTGTGAGCGGTGCAGAGGCTTGGTGGGACGAGGCCTTCGCCACCGCCGTGGCGGCCAACCTGCGAGCCATTGCCAAGGCGCGGCATGCGGAGGCCTTGCGCGCGAAGCAGCTTCACGCGGGTTAGGCAACTCACCGTTCGCCCTGAGCCTGTCGAAGGGCCAGGCCACCGCTTCGCATTTCGTGGACGGGCTTCGCTCATGAGTCGCTCAAGCGTGTCGCGCCTTTGCCCTTCGGCACACCACCGTGTCGAATTTCACGCTCGCCGCAGACCGCTGCAACGGCCCTCCATCCGAGACGCAATCGGTTTCGATTGATCAGCCTGCCGTCATGACTCTGCCGGAGCAGTCGCCTACCTTTCGCGTCCCCGATGCCCGTGGCGCGGGTTCAACGAAAGGATTTCGACATGACAGCGCGGCGCGGCTCTGCAACACCCCACCAGCTCACACGGCGACACCTGATGCAGGGCCTGGTCGCAAGCACCACCGCGCCCTGGCTGATGGGCTGCAGCGGCGAGAACCCGGGCTCGTTCGACGGGTCTACCCTGCTGGAGTCGCCCACTGCAGTCGCTACGCCGCCCACCCTGACGGTCAGCCGGATCGCCCACCCTGGCCTGCTCAACACCGAAGCCGACTTCGAGCGCATGGCGAAGATGGTTCGCGCCAACGAAGCGCCCTGGGTCGAAGGATGGGGTGCGCTCGCCTCCAGCCCTTACTCCTCAGCGGGGGCGGGGCCCCGGCCGTCGGAGGAAATCGTCCGTGGCGGCGACGGATCGAACTTTGGGGTGATGTATGGGGACATGCTGCGGACCTACCAGTTGGCGGTCCGCTGGAAGGTGTCCGGCGACAAGAAGTACGCCGACCGCGCGGTGGTGTTCCTCAACGCTTGGTCGTCGACGATGAAACGGCTCAGCGGCAATGCCGACCGCTTTCTCGCCGCCGGTATCTACGGATACCAGTGGGCCTGTGCCGCCGAGATCATGCGCACCTATCCCGGTTGGGAGAGCGCTGACGTCACCGCCTTCCAGGATCTGCTCTATTCGGTTTTCTATCCGATGGCGAGCCAGTTCCTCGTCGACCACAACGGCACCGGCACCCGGATGCAAAGTCCGGACATCACCAACTACTGGGCCAACTGGGACCTGTGCTGCATCTGCGCCGTGTTCGCCATCGGCGTGTTCTGCGACAAGCCGGCCCTCTGCAACGAAGCGGTCGGCTATTTCCTCAGCGGGCGGGGCAACGGCGCAGTCGCCCATGTGGTGTACGTGCTGCACCCTGGCTACCTGGGTCAGTGGCAGGAGAGCGGCCGTGACCAGGGGCATGCGTCGCTGGGCATCTCGCTGATCGCTTCGCTTTGCGAAATGGCATGGAACCAGGGCATCGACCTGTATGGCTACTGGAACAACCGAGTCCTGGCCGGCGCGGAGTACGTTGCCGCGAGCAACCTGGCTGATGCGAATGGCAATTTCCCGGACCTGCCGTATTCGACCTACCGGAACAAGCAGGGCACCTCGACGATGATCTCGGGCGGTGGCCGACCCAGCATGCGGGCCGGATGGGAAATCCTCTTCAACCATTACGTCAACCGCAAGGGCCTGTCGGCTCCCTACATGGCCGCCATGGTGGCCAAGATCCGCCCCGAAGGCCTCGACAGGCGCGGCGACGAGCCCAGCTTCGGCACCCTCACCCATGCCCAGAGTCCGTACAGCGGCGCCGTGACACCCAGCGGGCTGACCGCCGTGCTCCACGCCGGCAAGGTGCAGCTCTCCTGGTGGGGCGTGCACGACGCAACGAGCTACAGCGTGAAGCGCGGCACCTCGGCGAACGGCCCCTTCAGCACCATCGCGAGCGTGACCGAGCCGCGCACCTACACCGACGCAGCCGCCGACGGCATCTGGCACTACGCCGTCAGCGCCATCACGCCTCATGGCGAGACCGACGTCTCCAACGCCGCTCGCATTGCCCTGCCCTTCGAGCCGCGCCTGTTCCTGGCGCTGAACGAAGGCAGCGGCACCACGGCCCAGGACACCAGCCCCGCGCGGCAACATGGCACCTTCAAGGGCGGCGCCGCGTGGGGCGATGGGCGCGTCTCCGGCAAGGCGCTCCAACTCGACGGTACCGACGGCCACCTCGAACTGGCCGAGGGCATCGTGACCGACGTGAGCGACTTCACGGTCGGCGTCTGGATCAACTGGGACGGCGGCTCAGGCAACCTGCGCATCTTCGACTTCGGCTCCAGCGACATCGCCTATGCCGCCCTCATCCTCAACGCGTCGGGCAACATCCGCTTCGCGACAACCGGCACACGCTACTGGGGTGAACAGAGCATCCAGGCACCGGCCCGGATTGCACCCAACACCTGGGTCCATGTGGCTGTCACGCTCTTTGGCATCGTCGGTACGCTCTACGTCGATGGGTTCGCGATGGCGACCAACAATGACATCGACTTCGCTCCCTTCCAGATGGGCAAGACGACCCAGAACTGGCTCGGCCGCTCCCAATATGCCGTCGACCCGTTCTTCAAGGGCCGCATGCAGGACCTCCGCGTCTACCGCGGTGCGCTGACCTCCCGTCAGATCGCGGTTCTGGCAGCCGCCTGATCCGCCATCGCGGACCGGGCTTGATGGCGCGCTGAGCCCAGCCGCTCGGCTGACTGACCTTTCGCTCCGCGCCAGAAGCGATTACAGAAATCTGTAAAACGGTTTCACGCATGCCGCTGCCGGCTCCGCTTGGGAAAGCGGGAACGCCATGTGCCCTATGGGAAGAACTCGTTCACATCCCAAGGAGTTTCCATGGCCGTTTCCTCCGCATCTTCTGCCCATGAATCGCTGCGCGGGCGGGTCGTCGTCATCACCGGCGGGTCGCGCGGGCTGGGTGCCGCCATCGCGCAGGTGCTTGGCGAAGAAGGCTCGCAGCTCGTCATCGCCGACATGGCAATCGAGCGGGCGCAGGACCGTGCCGCCGTCCTGAACGACAGCGGCATCCAGGCGCTCGCGCTGCCGCTGGACGTGGGCGACGAGGGCCAGGTGGCGAAGGCGCTTTCGTCGGTGCGCGAGCGCTTCGGTCGGATCGATGCGGTGGTCAACAACGCCGCCATCGACATCACCGTGCCCATTGCCGAGCTGAGCGGCGAAGACTGGGAACGCGTGGTGCGAACCAACCTCACCGGGCCGTTCTACGTGGCCAAGCATGCGGTGGCGATCATGGGCCCGAAGACGGCCGCGGGCGGTGGCGGGCACATCGTCAACATCGCGTCGACAGCCTCCAAGCGCGCCTGGCCCAACGCGGCTGCGTACCACGCCACCAAGTGGGGCCTGCTCGGGCTGTCGCATGCGCTGCATGCCGAGCTGCGCCCGCAGGGCATCAAGGTGACGGCCGTGGTGGCCGGCGGCATGCGCACGCCGTTCCTGCTGGACCGCTTTCCCGACATCGACCCCGGCGTGCTGCAAGACCCGCTCAACGTGGCGCGTGCCGTGCGCTTCGTTCTCACCCAGCCGGACGAAACCGTGGTGCCTGAGATCACCGTGCTGCCGATGCGCGAAACCTCCTGGCCTTGATGAAGCGCGGCGACCAACCGCTGAAGGCAGAACCGCCGAAACGGCCCTCGCTCGCGGTCGGTGCGCAGGCCACGCTGCCGCGAAGCAGCACGGTGCTGCTGCTGGTCGACGTGATCAACCCGCTGCAGTTTCCCGGTGCGGAGAAGCTGGCCGAACCGGCCATGGAGGCCGCGCACGCCACCGCCCGGCTCAAGCGCCGCTTGGCGCGCGAAGGCGTGGCGACCATCTACGCGAACGACAACTACGGCGTCTGGCGCTCGGACTTTCGCGAGCTGCTCGCCTACTGCGAAGCGCAGCCCGGCCCGACCGGCTACATCGCGCGCCGGCTCTCGCCCGCGCCCGAAGACCTGGTGCTGCTGAAGCCGCGGCACTCGGCCTTCTTCAGCACGCCGCTCGACCTCGTGCTGACGCAGATGCATGCGCACACGCTGGTGCTGGCCGGCCTGGCCACCGACATCTGCGTGCAGCTCACCGCCATGGACGCGACCTTGCACGGCTACAAGCTGTGGGTACCGAGCGACTGCACGGCCGCCGAATCGCCGGACTACAAGAAAGCCGCGCTGGCGCACATGTCGCGGGTGATGAAGGCCGACGTCCGCAAATCGTCAACGAGGAGACCGCCCACATGAGCGGCGGCATGCCGGCCCCATCGGCATGCGGCTTGCCAAGCGGAAGCACCGACACCCCACTCTTCTCAAGGATCACCCGGCATGATCACACTCGGAATCAATGCAGCCTTTCACGATTCGGCCGCAGCGCTGGTGGTCGATGGCGTGACCATCGCCGCCGCTGAAGAAGAGCGCTTCACGCGCATCAAGCACGGCAAGCGGCCCCTGCCCTTCTCGGCATGGGAGCTGCCCTTCAATGCCATCGACTACTGCCTGCGCCAGGCCGACATCACGCTGCGGCAGGTCGACCACGTGGCCTACAGCTACGACCCGCAGCACTTTCTCGGTGACCGCGCAGCGCCGACGCTCAGCCTGCCGATGGAGCCGTCGGCCCAGGCCCAGACGCAGTGGGAGAACCCGTGGGACCCTCTCTTCGCCGCCTACATCGTGAACGCGCCGCGGCAGCTGGCCGACGGATACCCGCACCACCTGCGCAAGCGCCTCGCAGGGGTGCGCGCCGACGATGCGCCCTACCGCTGGCACTTCGTCAACCACCACACCTGCCACCAGGCAAGCGCCTTTCTGGCGGCACCGTTCGCGCGCTGCGCCGTGATGACGCTCGACGGCCGCGGCGAACACGCCACCACCACCTACGGCCGCTACCGCGACAGCCGCTACGAGCCGATGGGCGAGGTGCTGATGCCGCACTCGCTGGGCATGCTGTACGAACGCGTCACCACGCACCTGGGCTTCCTGCATTCGAGCGACGAGTACAAGGTGATGGCGCTGGCCGCCCTCGGCACGCCGCACTACGCGCGCGCCTTGCGCGAGCACATCCGCATCGGTGACCGCGGCATCTACACGATCGCACCGCTCGACCTCGTGGCCCTGGCCGGCCCGGCGCGCGTGCCGGGCACCACGCTGGAAGAGCAGCACCTCGACCTCGCCGCCTCGCTGCAAGACGTGCTCGAGAGGGTGGTGCTCGAGATCGCCGCGTGGCTGCGCGAGAGCAGCGGCGAACGCCAACTGGCCATGGCCGGCGGCGTGGCGCTGAACTGCGTGATGAACTCGCGCCTGCGCGACAGCGGCATCTTCGACGCGGTGTGGGTGCAGCCGGCTGCCGGCGACGCCGGTACCGCGCTCGGCGCCGCCCTGTGGACGGACGCACGCGAACGCCGCGGCATGGAGCCAAGCAACACAGCCATGAGCGCCGTCAACACCTTTGCGCCGCGCCACTGGCAAATGGAGCACGCCTACCTCGGCCCGGGCTACAGCGACGACGAGATCGAGACGCTGCTGAAGTGGGCCAAGCTGCCGTACCGGCGCGTGGACGATCTGGCGCAGGAGACGGCCAAGCTGCTTGCCAACAACAAAATCATCGGCTGGTTCCAGGGCCGCATGGAGTACGGCCCGCGCGCGCTCGGCGCCCGCTCCATCCTCGCCTCGCCGATCGACCCGACGATGCAGGCGCGCCTCAACGAGCTGAAGGACCGTGAAGACTTCCGCCCCGTCGCGCCGGCCATTCCCGAAGAGAACCTCGGCGAATGGTTCATGCCGCCCGATGCGAACGGCGGCAAGTCGCCGTTCATGCTGTTCGTCTACGAGGTGATGCCCGGCAAGGGCGAGCGCATTCCATCGGCCTGCCACACCGACCACACCGCCCGCGTGCAGACCGTAGAGCACGACACCAACCCGCGCTTCCACGCGCTGCTGCGCGCCTTCGGCCAACTGACCGGCGTGCCGGTGCTCGTGAACACCTCGTTCAACGTGCGCGGCGAGCCCATCGTGTGCACGCCACGCGCCGCCATCGAAGCCTTCTACAGCACGCCGCTGGACGCACTGGCCATCGGCAACTTCATCGTCGAGAAAAGAACGGAGACTCTTTTGACATGAAAGAGGACGGAACACTGCAGCTGCGGGCCGAGCGCCGGGCCGCTCCCAAGCCGGCCCGCATACCCTCGGGGGATCGGCCGATGTACTCGTCGGACGAGGGGCTGTCATGACACCTCGGATCTCGGTCGTCATACCGACCTATCGCCGGCCCGACCTGCTGTTGCGCTGCCTGAACGCGGTGCTCGACCAGCGCTTGTCGCCCGACAGCTACGAGATCATCGTCGTCGACGACGGGCACGACGACGAGACGCAGCGCGTGGTGACGGAGATCGCCCGCGACCTCGGCCCGCTGAGCAGCTTGCGCTACCTGCGCCCGAGCACCGGCCGCGGCCCGGCGGTGGCTCGCAACGCGGGGTGGCGCGCGGCGCGTGGTGAGCTGATCGCCTTCACCGACGATGACACGGTGCCCGCGCCGCTCTGGCTGTCGGCCGGCGAGCGAGCGCTGCGTACGCAACCCGAGCTGGTGGCGGTGTGCGGCCGCGTCAGCGTGCCGATGCCCGACTCGCCGACCGACCACGCGCGCATGACCGAAGGCCTGAGCTCGGCCGAGTTCGTGACCGCCAATGCCTTCGTGTGGCGCTGGGCGCTGGAGAAGGTTGACGGCTTCGACGAGCGATTCACACGCGCATGGCGCGAAGACTCGGACCTGCAGTTCCGCTTGATGGCCCAGGCCGGCCCGGTCGGCCGCTGTGCCGAAGCCGAGGTGACACACCCGGTGCGCAAGGCACCCTGGGGCCTGAGCCTCTCACAGCAGCGCAACACCTTCTTCGACGCGCTGCTCTACAAGAAGCACCCGCGCCTGTATCGCGAACGCATCCGGCGAACGCCGCCGTGGAACTACTACGCCATCGTGGCGCTGGGGGTGGCCACCCTCGTTCTGCTGGTGCTGGGCGAGATGCCGATGTCCGTGGTGGCGGCCTTGCTGGCACTGAGCCTGGTGCTGCAACTGGCCGGCAAGCGCTTGCGCCACACCAGCCACCAGGTGGACCACGTGCTTGAGATGCTGGCCACCTCGGCGCTCATTCCCTTCCTCTCGGTCTACTGGCGGCTGCGCGGCGCGCTGCATTTCAGGGTGTTCTTCCTGTGAGCGCCGCCTTGCCGAAGCGCCGCCTGCGCATCCTGACCTGGCATGTGCATGGCAACTACCTCTACTACCTGACCCAGGTTCCGCACGACTTCTACCTCGTGACCGATGCGGCGCGTTCCACCCACCACAGCGGCCGCAGCGGCACGCTGCCGTGGGGCGACAACGTGCACGAAGCACGCGTCGAAGAGATCCAGCGCATGGCGTTCGACGTGATCCTGTTCCAGTCGCGCTCTGCCTGGGAAGAAGAGCAGCACCAGTTGCTGACGCCCGCACAACGCGCATTGCCGCGCATCTACCTGGAGCACGACCCGCCCCAGCAGCACCCGACCAACACCATCCACTGGGCACAGGACGCGCAGATGCTGCTGGTCCACGTGACGCACTTCAATGCGCTGATGTGGGACAGCGGCGTCACGCCCACTCGCGTGATCGAACACGGCGTGAAGCCGCTGGCCGACGTGCGCTGGCACGGCCGCGTCGAAAGCGGCCTGGTGGTGGTGAACAACATCGAACGCCGCGGCCGCCGCCTGGGCCTCGATGTGTACCGTGAGGTCGCACGCCAGGTGCCGCTGTCGCTGGTCGGCATGGGCAGCGAGTCGTGCGGCGGCGGCGGCGAGGTGACCCACCACGAGCTGCCCGAGCGCATGGCGGCACATCGCTTCTTCTTCAACCCGATCCGCTACACCAGCCTTGGCCTGGCAGTGATCGAGGCGATGCGCGTCGGTGCGCCCGTCGTCGGCCTGGCGACCACCGAGCTCGCCTCGGTGATCCACAGCGGCGTCAACGGCATCGTCGACACGCGCGTCGGCACGCTGGTCGACGCGATGCGCGGGCTGATCGCCGACCCGGCCGAGGCGCGTCGGCTGGGTGAGGCGGGGCGACAGATGGCCGAAGAACGCTTCGGCATCGAGCGCTTCGTTGGCGACTGGATGTCGGCGCTGCGTGAGGTGGCGGGATAGGGGACACGCCGGCAAACGATGGTCGGCAACCGATTCCCCGAGAAGCACCTGATTGAGGGATCGCCTTCCGGACAACCTTGGATTGACAAGGCCCCTGCGTGGGAGCTTGATCGACCCTGTGCGCGACGCGTGAGTTGGGCTGCCGCGCAGTTGATCGAAGGGAACTGACATGGGAACAACTGCTGCAGCGGGAGCCACGCGCCTGTATCACTTGTTGCCCTGCCCGAATTGCGCCGCCGACAACGGCGTGACGGCGCGTGTCTGCTGGAGTTGCGAAGCGCCGCTGCTGAACACCCCCCCGCGGCCGTCCGACTTCGAGCTGCAGCAGCAGCCTGCGGTTGCAGAGCCAGCGGCTGCAGAGCCCGCTCCTGATCTCACCGTACCCCTGGATGAGCTCGATCCACAGCTTGAGCCACCAGACGAGCCCCAATTCGAGCCGCAACCCGAGCTGCAGCGCCGAGCCGACCCGGAGCCGAGCTTCTTTCCCATCCTGCATGACGAAGCCACGGACTTCCGGACGGCCGCCAACGACCACCCGGAAAGCGAACTTGCATTGCAGTTCATGCAGCGGCGCCACGCGTCGCGGCGGCTGGCGACGGGCGCCGTGTGCGCCGCGTCGGTCGTGATGGTGCTTGGCACCTTCCTGGTCGTGCGCAGCATGACGGGCAACGAGGAAGCAGAGTTGCCCGCCTTCGCCAGCAGCACGGCACCCACATCCGCAACCGCGCCCGAGGCCACGCTGGTGCCCACGGCGTACGTCGCGCCGCCTGCCGTGCGGCCGACGGTCGAACCCGCCGCTGCCGCGCCCTTGCCCAAGATCGCAGCACCACGCCAAGTTGAGGTGCCGGCTGCGCACGCTTCGCCCGAGCCCGAAGCGGCCGAGCCGGTGAAGGCCAGGCGCCGCGCCGCCGCACCAGCCGCCGTCGAGCCGCCGGCTCCCTCTGAGCCGGCGTCGTGCGCGCCGCAAGTCGTTGCGCTGGGCCTGTGCGGCGCCAGCTCACGCTGAGGAGCACCCCGGAATGCGGATGACACTCGCCGCGACCTGCTCGTTCGCGGTCGAGGCCGTGCTGGCGCCTGTTCTGGCGTCATTTCTGGCGTCGTTTGCCACCGCGGCCGTGGCGGCCGACCCGCAGTACAAGATCGTCACCGCGTCGGAGCGCGGCACCTACATCCAGATCGGGAAAGACCTCGCCAAGCTGGTTGCGCCGGACGCCGGCATCCAACTGCAGGCCTTGCCCTCGGTCGGCTCATCCGAGAACGTGGAGCGCTTGCGCTACGAACCGGGCGTCAAGCTGGCGTTGGTGCAATCCGACGTGTACCAGGCCTTTCTCGACCTCGCCGCGAACGGAAACGCCGACGCCGGCACGATGATCGGGCCGCTGCGCGTGGTCATGCCGCTGTACAACGAGGAGATCTACTTCATCGCGCGGTCCGATTCGCCGCTCAACTTCGTCCACGAGATCAAGGACGCGAAGATCAATGTCGGACCGCTGCGAAGCGGCACAGCGATGTCGGCGACCACCATCTTCCGGCAGATGTTCGGCGCGCCGATTGGTGAGGGCCAAGCGAGCTACCTGAGCAACGAAGACGCGCTGGTCCGGCTGACGGTCGACAAGACGCTCGACGTGGTAGTGATCGTGGGCGGCCAGCCGACCAAGCTGCTGGTCGACATGAAGCCCGAGGCGCGCGCGCTCATCAAGCTGCTGAAGTTCGACGCCAATCGGCCGGAGAGCAAGGCCGCGCTGCAGACCTATTTCGCGACCAACGTGCGCGCCGCGAGCTACCCCAACCTGCTGGCCGAAGACGTGCCGAGCGTGGCGGTTCGGGCCTATCTGGTGACCTACGACTACAAGGTGAGGGAAGTCGCCAACCACCTGAGGCGCTTCGCCGGGTCGCTGTGCCAGAACTTCGCGCAGCTGCAGACTCAGGGCCACCCGAAGTGGCGCGACGTCGAACTGCGCCTGCCCGAGCTCGGGCAGGGTTGGCTGTACTACCCCACCACCGAGCGCACGCTTCGCAGTTGCATCGCAAAGCTTCCGCAAGCCAAGCAAGCCACGCCTGTTCGTGTGTGCTCGCAGCAGGAAACGATTCTGGGCCTCTGCCAGGTGAAGCGCTGAACGTTCACAAGCCCTAAGCCGCCATGCGCGACGACATGCCCAGCTCGCGCCGGAAGTAGCTGATGGTCTCGCGCAGCCCGTCGTCAAGCGACACCTTCGGCTCCCACTGCAGATGACGCTTCGCACGCGAGATGTCGGGGCAGCGCCGCTTCGGGTCGTCCGGCGGCAGCGGCCGGCGCTCCAGGCGCGAACGGCTGCCGGTCAGGCGCAGCACGCGTTCGGCAAGGTCGAGCACGGTGTGCTCGATCGGGTTGCCGATGTTGATGGGCCCTTCGATGTCGCTCTCCATCATGCGCAACAGGCCGTCAACCGTGTCGTCGACGTAGCAGAAGCTGCGCGTCTGTTCGCCGTTGCCATAGATCGTGAGCGGCTCGCCGCGAAGGGCCTGCACGATGAAGTTGCTGACGACGCGGCCATCGCCCGAGCGCAGCCGCGGCCCGTAGCTGTTGAACAGGCGCGCGACGCGCACTTCAACGCCGCGCTCGAGGTGGTAGCCGAAGCACAGCGTTTCGGCGACGCGCTTGCCTTCGTCGTAGCAGGCGCGCGGGCCGATCGGGTTCACGTGGCCGTGGTAGCTCTCGGCCTGCGGGTGCACCTGCGGGTCGCCATAGACCTCGCTGGTCGACGCCTGCAGCACGCGTGCGCCGCTTTCATGCGCGGCCTCCAGCACCTGCCACATGCCGACGGCACTCGTCAGCGTGGTCTGCACCGGGTGGTGCTGGTAATAGGCGGGGCTGGCCGGGCACGCGAGGTTGAAGATGCGGCTCACGCCGTTCAGCCCCAGCGGCCACGCGCCGGCGACATCGTGCTCGCGCAGCTCGAAGCGCGGCTGCATCTCGAGGTGCGCGACGTGCGAAGGGTGGCCCGTCGAAAAATCGTCGAGTGCAATCACGCGCTGACCGGCGGCAATGAGCCGGTCGCACAAATGACTGCCCACAAAGCCGGCGCCGCCGGTCACCACCACCAGTTGCGACATGAGGCTGAACCTTTCCAACGAATCCGTGATGGCTTCGTCTTGGCAAACCGCGTTCCGGTTCGCAAACTCACTCAAGCACCGTTCTTTGTTTGTGAGCGGGCCACGCCGTTGCCAGGTTTGCGTGAAGTGCCGCTGACCAAGGCACCAATGCTGCTGCGCGGCGCCTGCCCCATGCCGCTCGCGGTGGCGGCGAGCCGCTCCAGCAGCTCGGCCGTGCGCTCCACGCTGTCGCCGATGCTGAAGCGCTCGAGCGCTCGCATGCGCGCCTGGCGACCCATCTGCTGCGCCACGCCCGGCACCTCGAACAGCCGCGTGACCTGGCTCGCCACCGCTTCGAAGTCGCGCGGGCCGACCAGCCAGCCGGTGCTGCCCTGCTCCACCAGGTCGGGAACGCCACCGACACGGGTGGCGATGATCGGCAAGCCGCTCGCCATCGCCTCCATCAGCGCGAGCGGCAGGCCTTCGGTGTTCGAGGTCGAGACCACCGCGTCGAGCTGGCGGTAGACCGCCGGCATGTCTTCGCGCAGCCCGGCCAGGTAAGTGCAGTCGGCCAGCCCGAAGCGCTCGATGAACTGCACCAGCTGCTGGCGCATGGGCCCGTCGCCCACCACCACGAATCGCGCGGAGGGCATCGCGCCGCGCATCAACAGCACGGAGCGCAAGAACACTTCGGGCCCCTTCTCGACCGACAGGCGGCCCACGAAGCCGATCAGCGGCGCACTGTCGGCCATGCCGAAATGCCGGCGCAGGTCGGCGTCACCGCCCTGCGCCGGCTTGAAGACCTCGGTGTCCACACCGTTGGGGACACAGCTGAGTTGCGCCGCGTTCACGCCCATGCTCAGCGCGTGGAAGTAGCTGTGCTTGCAGACCACGCTCACATGCGTGCCTGCGGCGCGGTGTACCTCCACGTCCAGCGGCGAGACGCTGCGGCTGTGGATGGTCGTCACCACCGGCTTGTTGCACAGCCGCCCTGCCAGCCCGGCGAGCAGGTGCGCATTCGCCATGTGGGCATGCAACACGTCGATGGCGCCGGCCTTGACCAGCGCGCACGCCATCAGGATGGACGACCACGGCGGGTCTTCGGGCATCGGCGTGATGAGCACCTCGACATCGAGCGAGCGCAACTGGTCGGTCACACGGCTCTCGAACGGGCACATCACGGTGACGGTGAAGCGGTCGCGCGGCAGGCGCTCGACGAGGCGGACGACACAAGCCTCCATGCCTCCGACGATCGCGTTGCCGACGACTTCCAGCACGCGAGTTCGTCCAGGGGCCGGTGGCGCAATCGGAAAGATAGGGTTCATGCGGGTCAGCAGCAAAGCGGCGCCATGCGGCGCGGGCCGTTCAACCAGCCTGCTCGCAAGGCAGGGCGCGCCACGGCACGGCGGCAGGCGCGAGCAGCGGCCTGCGGCGTGTCGGGTGAGGTGAACGAGGTGGAAAGAGCAATGTCAGCGGTGCCCGGCGGGCCGGTGCCCCGGGTCGCCTCTTCGGCGATGCGTTCGTGCCGGCCGAGCGTGTCCGCGGCCGGCGAGGCACCGGGCAATCGCAGCCACGCCGCCGCCGTGCCCGACCAGATGCGCTCGCGGGCGGCAGCGTCGAGCTGCAGTTCGTCGAACAGCTCGTGTACCCACCGCATGCGGCCGGCGATCTCGTGGCCCGGGCACGGCAGGAAGCAGTCGCTGCCGAATTGCAGCGATTCAGGCCCCAGCACTTCGAGCGCGCGCGACAGCACCTCGAGCCGGTACGGCGGCGGCGGGCCGAACGAGATGTCTAGCCGGAACTGCGCCTCGTCCGGCGGCACGCCGTGGATGCGGTCGATAAGGCCGACGGCAATGGCTTCGTCGGTCCAGGGCCAGCCGACGTGCGCGAGCGCGACGCGTGCGCCCGGGTGGTCGCGCATCACCTCGAAGAACGCCGGCCGGCAAAAGCGCCCCGAACGCCCGTCGATGAAGATGCCGCTGTGGAACAGCACCGGCAGGCCCAACTCGCTGGCCACCGCAAACACCGGCTGCACCTTCTCGTCGTACGGGTACCAGCCGGTCGGCACCATCTTCACGCCGCGCAAGCCCAGGGTCTCGACGGCATGGCGCAGGTCGTCGGCGGCACGCGGGTCGCGCGGGTCGACGACGGCAAAGCCCACCAGGCGGTCGGCATGGCCGCGCACCAGCTGCGCCAGGTGCTCGTTGGCCCGCCGCAGCGAGGCGGCGTCGTCGAGCGAGTAGCCGTCGCTGAGGAATGGCGCGAGCAGCACGCCGATGTCGACCTTCGCTTCGTCGAGCGAGCGCAGCACCTCGGCGCTGTTCTCGCGCCCGGTGCAATGCAGATGGGCGTCGATGACCATCGGTCAGCTGGCGCGTGCCAGGAGCGAACGCTGCAGCTGTGCGCGCGACTGCTCGGCCGCCTTGCGCCCCGCGACGAATGGGTGCTCGGCGTTGTCGTGCACCCATTCGGCGTAGCGGCCGGCCAGCACGATGTCGAAGCCGGCCAGCCAGTCGCGGATGCAGGCCACGCTGTCCGCTCGTGCATGGTCGTGGACCACGTACGCGCAAGGCACATCGACCTGGCCCGACGAGACCACGTGATCCTGCTCATTGAGCAGGCCGACCTCCCTGCACTCGGAGATCACACGGTAGATCAAGGCGGCGCCGTCGCACGGCAGCGGTTTGTCGGCGCTGTAGCTGATCTCGCAGGTGATGCCACAGTGGCCGGGCGGGCTGGAGTGCGGGCTGGCGTTGCCCTGCACGACGATGCGGTGGAAGAGGCTCCCCTCGGGGTAGTGGATCCAGTGCTTGTCGGTCAGCCGGTCGTAGCCCGGTGCCACGGCGATGCCGAGGTTCACGCGGCGAAGCGACACATGGTGCAAGGCGGCCGCAGCGGCGCGCACCTCGGCCGGCGCTTCGTCGCCACAGGCGGCAACCAGCCTGGGCAGCGGCATGGTGCTGATCAGCGACTCGAAGCCGATCAGGCGGCCATCGTCGAGCCGCACGGTGCGCTGCGTGGGCGACACATGCAGCACCGCTGTCTTCAGTGCCGTTTCGCAGTTGAGCAGCGGCACGAAGCCGTCCATCAGCGCCTGCAGGCCTCCCCGCAATGGATAGCCGAAGCGCGCACGCGGGATCGAAGACGCGGGGCTGGGTGCGAGCGCGCCTTCGATCATCAGTGCGACGTCGGGCAACGGCACCTGGGTGCCGGGCCACGCAGCCTCCATCTCGGTCAGCGGCTGCGCCCACAGCTTGCGGTAATAGGGAACGGCGAAATGCCGGGCGATGCCGTCGCCGCAGAAGCGGTGGATCAACTCCTCGAAGTTGCGCGGCGTGTCGTTGGTCTTCGCGCGGGTGGCGCCTCCCTTGAGCGGCCCGAAGCGGGCCTCGATCGCACCGACCAGGCAGTCCTTCACCACCTTCGGTGGCAGCCCGTGAAGCGAGTTCTGGAACGGGTGGCGCGTGTAGGTGCCGTGGCTGTAGACCCAGGCTTCGCGGTCCTGCCAGTGCAGGTTGTCGCCCAGCAGGCGTTTGCTTAGGTCGAGCACGTACGCGTCGTCGTCCGGCAGCATGATGTCTCCGCCACGGTCGAAGGTGAAGCCGTCTTGCTCGACGGAGCGGCACCCGCCACCCACCTGCTTCTCGCGCTCGACCAGCAGGGTGTCGCCTCGCGCCGCGTGCTGGCCCAGTTCGTAGGCCGCAGCCAGCCCGCTGGGCCCCGCGCCCACCACGAGGTGGCGCACGCACCGGGTGGCGCGGTGGCTGGCCGGCGTGAGCGGCGCGGCAACCGGCGGGGCCGGCTCAGCCGGTGCCATGCCGGCGAGTTCGCGCGGCGCAGACGCCGGCAACGGCGCCTTGCTCAGGGTCTGGGTGATGAGCTCGTTCACCACCTCGGCGGTGCGGTCCCACGAAGACTGGAACACCGTCGTCAGCATCTTGCCCACGCGCTCTGCGCGGCGGTGGCCCTGCTCGGCGATGGCAGCTTCGCAGGCCGTCAGAAAGTCTTCCGGCTCGGCCGCGATGCGCACCACCTCGCCATACAGCGCGACCACGTCGTGCACCGGCGTGCTGACCACCGGCTTCTCGCCGGCCATGTATTCCAGCGTCTTGGTCGGGCTGATGAAGCGGGTGGATTCGTTCAGCGCAAACGGCATCAGGCAGACGTCCCACCCCGCCATCAGGTAAGGCAGGCGCGCATAGGGCTGCATGCCGAGCCAGTGGATGTTGGGCCGCTGCGGCAGGGAATCCGCGTCGATCTTGGCCACCGGGCCGACCATCACGAACTGCCAGCCCGGCCGGGCGTCCGCCAGATAAGCGACAAGCGACAAGTCCAAGCGCTCGTCGATCACGCCGAAGAAACCGAGACGCGGGTGCGGCACCATGCCCTGCAGGCGTATGGCCTCCTGCGCCTCTTCGTCGTCGACATGCAGCCGCCCCGGCGAGAAATGCGCCACGTCGACCGAGCTCGGCAGGCAGTGCACGTTGGCATGCAGGCTGCGTTTGGCCTCGTACAACGCGGGGCCGCCGGTGAAGACGATCTGCGCCATCTTGAGCAGCGCCGTCTCGCGCTGGCGAAGCTGGCGCGGTGCGTCCTTGAAAGCCGCGAGCTCGTCCATGCAGTCGTACACCACGGCGCGCGGCTTCATCTCGCTGATCAGCGGCAGCGCCATCGGCGTGTAGAACCACACCAGGTAGTCGACGATGCCATTCTCGCGCAGGTAGTTAGCCAGCAAGGGCTTGAGCAAGGACAGTTGATCGTCGTGGAAGCCTGGCGAATCGATTGGCGTGCGCGGCACGACCACGTCGAGGCCCGGACCTTGCGCAATGGTCTCGAAGCGCGGCTCACCGCTGCCGCGCAGAGGCTCTTCGATGAACACGACGTGGAAGTGCCGGCTCAGCCGCGACAGCAAATGCTGCGGACGCTGATACACGAAGCCCCAGCGCAGATGACAGAAGACGATCAGGTGAGGCATGTTGGCTCCTGGTTGTAGGGGTCGCGGAAGCCGCTTCTGCCAGCGCTGCAATACAGCGGCGTAGTCGGTCTTCAGGTTTCGTTGCAAGGCGGCAGACTCGCCGTCGGTGCGGCTGTCGCCGGCATCCCACAAGCCACTGCGGTGCCAGTGCGTCGGGTCGTTCCAGTCGAAGCGGTCGATCAGCGGGTAGAGGCACACACCCTGCACCGGCACGCCGGCGTCGAGCGCGATCTCGACCTCGGCGGCCACTTCGTCAAGCCAGTCGGCGCGGCCGACGCCCACATGGCTGGTCTCGGCCACGATCAACGGGCGCTCGTAGCGGGCCCAGGTGTCACCGAGCAGCGCCGACAGCGGCCGCCTTCGCGGGTCGCGGGTGTGCCACTGCAGGCGTCGCTCGGTGGACACCTCCCACTGGCCGCTGTGATAGTGGTTCACGCCGATCAGGTCGAGCGCCTGCTCGTTGCCGCCGAGGTCGGGGTCGAGCCGGCCGACGAGCATGTCCCACACCTGCCATTGATAACCGCGTATCTGATCGGCAAGCCCGGCGAGATCGGGGCGATCGGCAGGCGCCACCACGTGCACCACCGGCTCGATGTGAAGAAACCTCGCTCGCGGATCGACACGGCGCACGGCCTCCATGGCCGCGAGCGTGGCGCGCACCAACCGGCGCTTCACTGCATAACCCGATATCGCCGTGTGTTCTCCGCGGCCGTCGGGATCGCCGTGATAAGGGTGAATCATGTTGGTGGCCGACACCGCCCACGAAAGAAAGCTGATTTCGTTGATCAGGTTGTAAACGGGTGCGGCGGGCGTCAGCGGTGCGAGCCTTTCGGCCACTGCCGCGCAGTAGCTGGCAAAGCGGTCGACAAACGCGTCGTCGAGCAGGCTCACGTCGGCCGGCGTGCCGTAGTGCATGAAGGTCCAGACGACCTGCAGGCCTTGCTGCTGTGCGGCTTGCGCAATGCGAACGGCGCGGGTGAGATCGAAGTGCCCGGGCTGTGGCTCGGCGAGGCGCCAGCCGATGCTTTCGCGAACGGTGTTCAGCCCGAAGCTGCTCGCGAGAGCGTAGTCGGCATCTAGCTGAGCGACGTGGCCGGTGGTCAGCGCCATGTCGAGCGCGTGCCCGTGGCTGTTCACATGGTCGGCGCCTTCGAACCCGCCCATCCAGAACGAGCGGTAAGGCGATGCAGCGAAAGGCGATGCAGCGGCAGAGGATGGCGACGGCGGATTCATGTCGGCCGGCGAAACATCTGCATGTCGTGGAGGGAAAGCATCTGCATTTTTGAAGTACCGGAGTTGCCGTTTAAAGGCAAGCCATGTGCCGTTTCGTTTGCGGCGCATCTTTGCGAGGCAAGCGCCGTCATCCCGTACTTCAGAGAACTTGTTGCTGCAACAAGCGTCGCTTCAGGCACAGTGCCTTTGACCAGTTCAGGCGTGACGGGCAACACCACACCAGCGGAAACAAAAACGCCCCGGATGCCGGGGCGTTTCGTGCATACGCGGAGTCGCCGCTTTACTTGGTCTTGGACGACGATGTGCCACTTGTGCCAGAGCCTGAAGACGACGACGGCGAACTGGAGCTGCTGCTGTCACCGCCGGTGAGGCTGCTGCCGCTCGATCCCGTGCTGCTGCCGCTCAACCCACTGCTGCTGCCGGACGATCCGGCACCATAGGAGCCGCTGCTGCCGGAGCCTTGGCCGCTGCCCTGCTGTCCGGACTGTGAGCCGCTGCGGTTGCTGCGCCAGGTCGAGAACTCGTCGGAGAACTTCTTGAACCGGTCCTGACGCCAGTTGCGATAGTCCTCATCGAGGTTGCGCAACTGCTCCGCGCGCCATTGGTGGTAGTCGGGGTCGAAGTGCTCGTGGCCTTGCATACCGCCGCCTTGCGAGCCGCCGTAGCCTTGGCTTCCGTAGCCCTGTCCGCCGTACATGCCAGACGAGACTTGCGGGCTGTAGCCGCCGTAGCCACCCTGCATGCCTTG
>Ga0307515_10002235_pt1 | contig 42448 bp, 45 predicted proteins | sample 17_EM_MG_FD_194513 | JGI IMG/M metagenome (GOLD analysis project Ga0307515, IMG submission 194513) | Populus trichocarpa ectomycorrhiza microbial communities from riparian zone in the Pacific Northwest, United States - 17_EM | ecosystem: Host-associated > Plants > Roots > Unclassified | place... | reverse complement strand
ATGTACAGGTGTTTGATATAAGATACCCGTCGGGTAGAAAGATGAGATTGGTGAATGTGTATGATCAGCTGAGACAAGAGGGGGGAGTGAGAAGTCAAGGCAGACCGGCACAGACAGCAAGATGGAGTGAGATTATGGAACGGGAAAAGATCCTCCTGGGAGGAGATTGGAATGCTCACAGTGATAGATGGGACCCTCAGTGCCCACCAAAACGAGATGCGACCTTTTTGGCAAAATTTATGGATGAGTACGATTTGATCGACGTTACGGACGGGGAAGAAACCCATTTGAATACGAGAAATGGCAAAACTTCGGGATCGCTTATTGATTTCTTTATTACTAAAGCCTTGATGGCTGATAGATTAGAGACTTCAACAGATTTGGCAACTACTTCGGATCATGCGATTGTGTGTGCCCAGTTAAGATGGGATGAAGGGGAAGGAGCCAAAGTGTTGCGAAAAATTACAGGATGGGATATCGATGGGCTTATGTCGCAAGAGGAGGAAGAAAATTATAAAAAAGCACAAAAAGAATGGAAGGATAAGAGCTCAAAGAGACCTGTTTTGGATGAAATAGCAGTGAGGATGATTCACAGAAGGAGGCTGAGTGGATGCAGCAGAATTTTGTTAATCATCTTAATAGGTGCTGCAAAAAGATTAAGGTTTGCGTGAGCTCAAAGAGGTGGTGGACGGCAGAGATCGCAGAAAACCGAAAGATATTGGGATCGATAAAAAGAGCCAGAAAGAAAGGGGAAGCGTCGCAGCAACAAGTTAGGAGGCAGCGAAGTAACTTGAGAAGGATGATTTGACAGTCGAAAACAGAAATGTGGAGGAAGTTTTTAACTTCGGCCACAAGATATCAGGTCTGGCTAGTGTTAGCAACGGTTCCAAATGGCCGGGTCGGTTCCGGGTCCGGTTCCGACCCGGAACCGAACCGTTGCAACGGGTCTTACCACACGAAAACCCGGACCGTTGCCATTGGGCCGGTTTTACCACCAAAAACCCGGCATTACAAGTCCACAATTTTCACTCCAATTAGGTATTTGAGTTCTGATCATATCGTGACATGATCAGTAGGTAAATTGCGTAGTTTTAGCCGCTCGTTCACCTCCCGCTCTCAGATTTGCGGTCAGACCAATATTCATCGAGTCGCTATCGAAAACCCGCGAATTTTGCCCGAAATGTGACGTTATTTCACAGCAATTCGGTGAATATTGGTCCAATCGCAAATCTGACAGCGGGAGGTGAAAGAGCGGCTAAAACTGCACAATCTGCATACTGATCATATCGTGATATGATCAGAACTCAAATACCTAATTGGAGTGAAAGTTGCCGGAACCGTAATATTGAACCGCGGTCCGGGTTCAACCCGGCCAAAAAACCGCGGGTTTATGTCCGGTCCGGGTAACGAACCCGCCAAGGCAGAGCGGGTCGGGTTACTTGGCGGTTCCTGACCCGGACCGGGGCCTTCGGGTCGGTTCCAACCCGGACCGAAGCCGGGTAACCCGGAACCGTTGCTAACACTAGGTCTGGCAGGCGTTGAGATATACGAAACCAGATGGACAACAAACGATAAAGGCTTTGAGAACCAGGACGGGGGAAGTGGCCGAATCCTGGGAGGAAAAAGCAGAGTGGATAAAAGAGGAAGCGTTTCGGAAACCTTTGAAGGGTGTGGAGAGAAAGGCCCAAGAGGAGGGAGGAGAAATGTGGAAAAAGATTACTGATGAAGATATCCGAGAGGCTTTATTTAATCAGCCAGTTCAGAAGGCACCCAGCCCAGATAGGCTGGGGTTTAAGGCAATACGATTATTGTGGGATTGGGATTCCCGAAGAATAATTAATATCGTTAACATGTCGTTTAGGTTAGGAGTACACCCGCAAGTTTGGAAGGAAGTGAAGAGGGTGGTTATACCGAAGCAAAACAAGCCAGATTACGGAGTTGCCAAGGCATATAGGGTGATTACGTTGTTGAATTGTCTGGGAAAAGTGGTTGAGAAAGTGGCGGCCAACGCAATAGCAGAGGAGTGTCAGCGAAGATGGCTACTTCATGATGGACAGTTTGGATGCAGAAAGAGAAGGTCAGCAATTGACGCAGTTGGAAGGTTGATGAAGGGAGTAGAAGAAGCGTGGGGAAGGGGGAATACTGCGGTAGTGCTGTTGATGGATGTTAAGGGAGCCTTTCCACATGTGGCAAAGGGGAACTTGATAAAAAGAATGGAAGAAATGGGGTTTGAAGCCGATTGGGTGAGGTGGGTGGAAAGCTTCATGGAAGATAGAAAAGTGATTATGTCGATGGATGGAAAGGAAGGAGATAGTATGGATGTGGAAATGGGAGTTCCGCAGGGGTCGCCAGTATCGCCGGTACTTTTTGTTATATACCTTTCGGGGTTGTTCGGTCAAGTTGAAAAGAAAGAAGAAGAATGTGGAAGTGAGGGTATATCTTTCGTCGATGATGTGGCATGGGTGGTGGAAGGTGAGGATGTGGGGGAATGCACACAATGACTGGAGAGATGCGCCGCGGAAACCACAATTTTGGCAAAGAAGAATGCCTGTCAGTTCGACAACGATAAAACAGAGGTGATGTTGTTCAAAAGACGAAGAAAGAATAAGGAACCGAAGATGAATGCCCAAGTAAGGGTGGGAAGTCATGAGGTTTCATACAATAAAGAAGCGACAAGATGGTTGGGGGTATGGCTGGATGATATGCTTGCCCTGAATGATCATACGAAAAAGACCTTAGCGAAAGCAAGGAGACCGCAGAATCGGGTGAGATCCTTGATGACAAAGAAAGGATTAAGCTCGGAAGGGTGCAAAAGAATTCAAGTTGCGGCAGTTCAGGCAGTGGCATTGTATGGGTCTGAATTGTGGTGGCATGGACAAGAAAATCGAGCTCAGGAGGTGCAAAAGTTGTTGAATGAACAGGGCAGAAGGGTAACCGGATGCTTTAGGACAACACCTCAGGGAGCGTTGATGAATGATGGGGGTTTACGACCAGCAAAGGCTCTTCTTAATAACCGAGTACGACGGTATAAGTTGAGACAGATGATGATGCCCGATGCTCAAGGCGGAGGGAAAGATTTAGAAATATGGAGGAATGTCTTGCAAAGGGTGGAGGGGATTGATGAGTTGATCCCGGAGGATAAACCTTTCGAAAGGAGGAGTTACGAGAGGACGACATTACCGATGGAAAAAAGATGCCTTAAAGGTAAAGTGATAATTCAGGACGAGGAACAAGCGTTGTAAGAAGCAAAGTTGGAAACGGAGGGATTTGTTCTTTGGACTGATGGATCGAGAAAAGAAGATGAGTGGGTTGGGTGTGCAGTGGTATGGAAAGAAGAGGGAAGGTGGAATAAAAGGAGGACACACCTAGGTCGACAAAAAGAAGCGTTTGATGCGGAAATGTATGTGATGTCGGAAGCAATGAAAATTGCGGATGAGAAGGCAGAAAAAGAAAAGTTTACCAGGGTCATGGTTTTTACGGATTCCCAGGCAACTTTAAGAAGAATACAATTGGACGAGCCAGGACCAGGACAGGTGTTAGCGGTACGAACGATGAACTGGACTGATGCATTAGCCTGAAAAAATATCCAGGTAGAGTACCGGTGGGTACCTGCCCATAAGGGGATAGAAGGCAATGAAGAAGCGGATCAACAGGCAACAAAGGCAGCGTATGAGTATTGCGGACTTTATACCGAAACGCAAGATTCGCTACCGTTTTTAGATTATGTTTCTTTCTCCCATATTAGCTGAAGGCTGACCGAGGTGATGTCGGAAGACAGTAAAGAAGAAATAAAAGAAATGGGGAAGAAGTCAAAGCACAGTTATCGGTATGATTTGGTGAAGAAGGGAGGTAATAGTGTGGTGATGGGAGGCAAAAAGAGGATTGCAGCGAGCTTTTATCAGCATAAGTCAGGACATGCACTGATAGCGAAATACCTATTGTGGATCGGAAAAATAAGGGATATGAAATGCTGCTGGTGTGGGCATGAATATCAGACAAGAGACCATTTGTTTAAGTGGTGTAAAAGATGGAAATGAAAACAAAAAAGGCTTTGGGTTGATGAGCAAGAGGGGGAGGAAGGGTATGAGGGCGTTGAAAAGGTTTTGAAGAAGCCAAAGATTACATTGCCAATGTCTCTCGTTTTTGCAGAAGAAAAATGTTCACAGGCACTGTTGGATTTTTTAGTTTGTACAGATGTCGGTAGAATTAGTGGAGTGGTGGAGGAGGCGGAGAACTCAGATCACGAGGAGTCGAGTGATGGGTGGGTGTAAAAGTTGATGTTGTTTTTGGCGGTTTCTTTTGTTTTTTGGGGAAGAGGACCTGCGACTTTGCTTTTGTTTTTTTATGTTACGGAAGAAGCGGGGAGGAAATATGTATGGGATATGGCATGGCCGCCAGCGGCTGAATGCAATATGATTACAAACAAACAAACAAATGCGACCTTCACCACTCTTTGCGAGTATCGAGAGGATTCCCACGAATGAAAGGCATCTTCGACTCGAAGAGGATAGTTGAAGTGTAAGGTTACGCAGCAGATGAAGAGTGTTCTCGAGAATCAACTACAAGTAACTGAGTGGATTTACAGTTCGTATTCAGAAATCATGATGTCGATAGACTTTTAGATGAAGTTTAGTCCCGTGACCAACTCCGTAACCAACTCCGCGACCAACTCTGGCACTCACACTTGCAGTCTCTGTCTAGGAATCTCACGATGCCTAACAGCGATGGTATTGAGGATTCCAATCGATGGTACTCGGTTAATGGCGATACTTGGACTCATGGGGAGAGCAGATCTCCAAATCAGATTTGCAAGCCAAATCCGCAGCTCAATTTCCATGGTAATTGGCACGGTGCGTATGGTGATAATCAACAGTCTACTAGATCTTCATGAACATGGTGGTGACACTGTTGGCCCTACGATAGTCAGTAGTACCACTGGACAAGGACTCTAAGTTGCGCTCACATGTTGAGTTAAGTCCGCATGCTAGGCGGCTGGCTCGGCTGCTGGCCAGAGCTTTTGACTGTTGCTAGAGCTACAATGCTGGCCACAGCTACACCGCTAGACAGAGCTACGGCCAATGATTCCAGTAGTCCGGGTGTGGACTAGTCCGGACTGGTCCAGTCCAGTCAAGTCCGGGTCCAGTCCGAGTAATTTTTGGACTGGGATCGGACCGGTCCAAAATTCTGGCAGACTGGTACGGGCTTGGTCCGGACCAGTCCACTTGGGGCTGATCAGCGAAAGTCTCTGGGAGTCAGTGATACACTGAGCCACCGAATAGAGTCATAAACGGAGACTCATACGCGCAGACTCATACACGCTGAGGTGAAACGGCGGAGCTAGAAGGCAGAGAGCCCATCATCAACACTCTACCGCACCTCTCATGGCATCCAAAGGGAACTCGTGAGAAAGAGCGGTTCTAGCTGGAGGAGCATAGGAAGAGGGTGAGAGGATATAATCGGGTACCCGGCCGTGAGGAACCACACAAGTTGCGTGGATCTATGAAAACTCGGCAAGAGTGCGTGGGAACCAAGAGCTGGGAAAGATAGAGTGTGTATTTCGTTGTATGATAAGATGAGATGATGTCTATCTACCCCGGGGTCTCCCAAATATATACTCCCTGTCGCTTAGTCCATCTCAGTTATCCCTGTATCTCCGTACACCCCCCCCATCGCTTGAGACTGTTCTCCCAGTGCAAAATTATGCTCACAGACAGGCGAAATAGACTACAAATTGATTCCCTGCAGGCTGTGGAATGCATCAAGTAATGGGATGCTCTGCAAATTGGGCTTCCACAGGTTGTGGTCACAGGAGCTCAGTTGGAAGATGCTGGCAAAGCTGAGCTAGATATAGATCAGGCTGAGGACGAGAATATGGACATTAGGTAAATGCTGCGAATGAGAATATTGATGTGGAAATCATGTAAAGTCCGAGAACGAGGGTACGATTTTGGGACTTATGTAACTAGCTTGAATTGATCAGAAGTAGCTTCCTTGGACTGGTCCAGACCAAGCCCGTCCAGTCCAAGACTGCCAGTCTGTAGTCCGGTCCCGTCTGACTCTCCTGTTGGACTGGACTGGACCGAGCCCTACCCCAGACCGGGATCGTTTGGACTGGTGGAATCATTGGCTACGGCTGCACCGCTGGCCAAAGCTTAAGATTCGGATGCGGGCCAAATCGTTCGATGGCTTTGCTGGCAGCCGAACGTTGGGTTTACCGTGCCCGATAACCTTGAGTGTACTGCTGCAGCCTCATCTGCAACAAGCGACAAAGGCGGCATATAAGTGTCGAGGAAAAAATACTGTGATGCAAAATCCGCTACCATTCTTGAATTATGTTTCTTTCGCCCATATTAGCCGAAGGTTAACTGAGGTGAAACGGGAAGAAAGCAAAGAAGAAATAAAAGAGATGGGGAAGAAGTCAAAGCACAGTTACCAGTATGATTTGGTGAAAAGGGGGGTAATAGTGCGGTGATGGGAGCCAATAAGATGATTGCAGCAAGGTTTTACCAGTTTAAGGCAGGACATGCACTTATGGCGCAATACCTAAGGTGGATCGGAAAAAGAAGAGATATGAAATGTTCGTGGTGTGGACATGAATATCAGATGAGGGACCACCTTTTTAAGTGGTGCAAAAGATGGAAACGAGAACAAAAAAGGTGATGGGTCAACAAGCAAGAGGGGGAAGATGGGTATGAGGGTGTTGAAAAGGTGTTGAAAAAGCTGAAGATCAGTTTGCGAATGTCTCTTGTTTTTGCAGAAGAAAAATGTTCACAGGCTCTGTTGGATTTCTTATCTTGTACAGATGTCGGCAGAATCAGCGGAGTGGCGGAGGAGGCGGAGAACTCAGATCCTGTGGAGTCAAGTGATGGGGGGGTGTAAAAAGGTTTGATGTTGTTTTTTGGCAGTATTTCGTTTGTTTTTGGGGAAGAGGACTTGCGACTTTGCTTTTGTTTCTTTATGTTATGGAAGTAGCAGGGAGGAAATATGTATGGGATATGCCTTGGCCGCCAGCTGCCGAATGGAATATGATTACAAACAAACAAAGCCTCATCTGCAAGAAACCATGAAAGTATATCTACGCGAAAGGAAATACGCAGCAAAATCGAGCGGAAAGCCCGAAAGTTTGCCATACTTTCAAAGTTGGCTCCCATCTGACAATCTCTAGATTTGCTTTCGCGCCGGTGAAAGCCTGAAAGCGTTCTAAAGCATCTTTTACGGTTTTGCGATGTTCTGTTGATAATGCCGAAAAGAGCGCAGAGGAAAACGATGAAAGTGATTTGACACAACTGGATATTGAGGAAGGAGAGGGTCTCTAAGAGTACCAGGATATAGACGAGGAGGCGGAGGACAAGAATACAAAGTGGAAACCACCTTCGGCGGCCGATACTGGATATAGAAAAAATTGGGTCGTGTTCAAATGACTACCCATTACTGCAGCGAACGCGAAGGGTCTTTTACGCTTTTCAGAACTTCCTTTACTTATTTCCTCTTCTTAGATGTAGCCGGCGTTGTTGAATTACTTTAGCGAAGTTATGTGAAAGCTTAAATAAACCCTATCACAGCTGCCTTCTACCTAGGCTGTTCTGCAGCAATAAAACCCTCCCAAACTGCCTTCGCTGAAGCAGTTGAAAGTTTGATTCCTGTCTCAAACCGCATGCCATAATAATAAAACGGCTTTTATGTAGAATGACCGAGTGGTAAATCCATCTTAGCAGAATGCCCGGGTGTTCAGAGTTATCTATAATGACCGTGCCCGGGTTTGAAAAGAAGGTGCAATGTCTCGCAAATCTTTTCTTCGTGAACTTAAGGGTAATCACTCGAACCTTAATCCTTCTCACCCGTCACCCCGCAAGCTCAAGCTCCCTCTTTTTTCGTACCCCAATTCAAATTCATAATGGCCTGTCAACACACCATTCCCAAAGGGCAAGGGTTTGCTTCTTTTGCTACTTTTCAAAGAGGCAGTATATGAATGAGCGGTAGCTAAGGATTACACTATCTGGTTTAAGAAGTCTGATAAAGAATGGGTGGCAGCTGTGTGTCTTCAAGATCGGAGCATACCAGCCATTATGCCCGTCTGTAGAAGCGAGTTAGTAGTAGTATAATCCGGCATTGTAAATTAGAAAATGTAGGATATATTGAATTGATTAGTGTTAAAGCCGTAACGTCAGGTGGAGGAGAAACTCGTACAATCTGTATATTCGTATCTGGAGAACTAAAGAAGAGAGAAGAGAAAAGGAGAAGTGACTAACTGCTTCTCGTGAGTCACGTGCCATACGGCCGAGATCTTAGACAACATATGAACCATAACCTATGAACCTGTTCAACAATTAGTACACTGGAAGTATCACATTGCTTCTGGAAAAAGCAGTGATCATATGCTGAGCAGAAACATCTAGTGAATTACCTGGGTACGGTCATTATAGACCACTCTGAACACTGGGAATTCTGCTAATATTGATTTACTACCTGGTCATTCTACATAAAAGCCGTAATAAAAAAGCCTCCAAGGTGCAATTACGTATAACCCCAACAAAGACACCCCTTCACACCAATTTGCCGCAGCGTACACAAGAGATCCGCCCATCCATCATATATGCTAGTACTGGCCTGTGAGCGTACTACAGTACTACTAGCATCGGAAGACAACTAGTCAGAATCCTGTGGAGGGCTTTGTATGGCTAAACTGGAGTTCCTACCGCATCAGGAATACTGCCAACTTCATATCCTCTGCTATTAGTTTACCTATACAAACGTTGTTATACTACTGGATAAGTACAATCACTTGTGAACAGTGTTCTCAACCGTCCCGTCCGAGATCTTGCCAGGACGGACAGGACGGCGCCACAGCCGTCCGTCCCGTCCGAGCATAAGAATGACGGCTGGACGGCCGATATCCACCGTCCCCGGCCGACATCGGGCGGCTACCGTATATTCTTAGAAGTAACCCAATTCGATCCTGAGAGCGCGCGGTAAGAGATATATAAATGGATACATCCATGCATAGATTGTATATCAATAATGCTATAGTTTTAAAGAGCGAGGAGAGGAGAATGATGAACAGGATCTTGCTTCACAGTCTGGATAATTGTAGCTAGTTTATATAAATCAATGATTCCACCAGTCCGGGTTTAGTCCAGTCCAGTCCAAGAGGTTTTTGGACTGGGATCGGACCAATCCCCAATTCTGTTGGACCAGGACTGGACTGGACTGGACTGGTGTGAATCAGTCCAGCGCTGTGTCCAGGGTTAGGGTATATTTCTCACTGTATCGGTCTTTTAATGGGAGAAATATATCTTGATGGTACCGAATATACAGACAGAATTGTCATAATTTCGCCCAGAGTGGGTATTCAGAGGTGAGTGGTTATCAAATGTGAGGATGAGTCATGTTTTCAGCGATACTTGACTATGAAACAATGTCGAAATTGTAAGTGTGTGTGGACTGGTCCAGACCAAGCCCGTCCAGTCCAAGACTGGCAGTCTCTAGTCCAGTCCAGTCCAACCTTCTATTTGGACCGGACTAGACTGAGCCCTACCCCAGACTGGGTCCGTCCGGACTGGTGGAATCATTGATATAAATTGTATGTACCCTGAGAAAAATCCATGGATATCGACAGATGACGCCCGGGGACGGCAAGGCTCCGTCCCCGGTCGTCCTATCCGTCCGTCACCGTCCTGCCTCAAAAAGACGGGACGGTTGAGAACACTGCTTGTGAACAAAAGATGTTGAGTTGTTTATCGTACACAAGTGACTATCTAGCGAACTATCTAAGGAAAACTATGTCTTTATATACACGAAGAAACTCTGGTAGTTCCGCAGAGATACTGAAAGTAGAGGGTGGCGGAGTCGGGTGACGTGTGAAACTTCGTGAATGGGTCTACATAAATGACTCAGTGCATTAGCAACCACTCTCCAGTTCTTTCTAGCAGCTTCCATGGCTTTCTAGCAAGTTGTAGGCTAACCCTGAGTCAACACTGCTCTGCCTACAACATCGTGAACGCAACATCTTCCCACATTCATCCTTCGCACGGAAAATTGACATTGTCTGGGGTTAGCAAGAGTAAGCACCTGAGTCCACTCGAGAGACGAAGAGTGGCTCTATTAGCCAACAGGAGGGTGGTGCTATGAATAGATCTAACGCTCTTCCAGAGGTCTGTACTCAACTAAGGAGATTGACACCAAATGACGAGATACCGTGAATAATATACACTGATCTTTAAGGTGTACATAGTAAGGGTCCCTGAAAGCAGTAGTAATCGCTAGAATTAGTTCAGATTGGACCGCGTGATTTCTGGATTAGAGGCTGAACCTCGAATCAGCAAATCTTATACTGGACAATGACCTTCTGACCGGGAGTCGAGGAAGCAGCATCGGACTGAAGGAGGGGATGGGTTGCAAGGAGACAGTGAGGGAGAGTAGAAGAGTAGTGAATGGTAGATGGACGGGAGATTACGGAACTGGTAGACTCAGCGGAGGGAGACGTTCCATTCAAGCCCTAGCTGTAGATCTTTCGCTTGACAAGGCACACTGATGTCTCGTCTCCGGCTGTGCTGTCTCCCTTGCCTCGCGGATGCGATTTCTCTAATAGAATTGACGATGCCAAAGGAGATGCAGTAGCACGATTTCATCCCTGAGACGACACGGAGGTGAAGCAAACATTGAAGAAATGAGATGATGACCTCGAGCCTTAATCCTTGGACTAGACGAGACTGAATGCTTCTTTGAACAAGAACGGGAGTAACTTGTCAAGAGGCGATTGTTAGCAGGTTCCAGCGTTAGACATGCTTAACAGCGCGGTGAATTGAAGCGCGCACAAGGGAAGAACAGCACAAGCGAGGTGGAGGAAAGGTTTATTGTCAGCCTTGGTATTGTGAGTAATAAGTATTTTGCTGCCGGAGTTTTGGTCGATACGTCTTCGAGAGAAGCAAGGGGGAAATGCGAGGTCTAGAGTTCGGGCGGAGAGCTTGGGTTATTGTGCGTGATTGTTTGAAGGTGGTGTGGGCTGCAGTATCGAGATGGTGGTGCTGCGTAAAATGAGGAATGTTAGAGAGGTGAATACACAAGCTTGAACGTTACAGCCCTGCTACTTTTGTCTCGTGCCTGTGGCCACTCGTACACTCGTACCGCATTCTAGCTTGTGAGCGAGGCTGTCTTGAAATCCCCCAATTCTATCTCCTACTTTACGTACTTGGGCGGCAACATTGTGGCTCATGTTTTCTTAAAAACTTCAGGAGTCTACTGTCAGAAATCGAAGCAAAACGTTGCAATACCCTTATCCTAGCCCGCAGCAAAGATTAAGATTTTACTTTTTCACGAGCGAGGAGCGAGTGATCGTGACGAGAAATATTCAAGGTGAAAAGCAACAGCAACTTCTAGCCTGAGGAGTTAGCTTTCGTATAAATTGAACTCTGCGAGCACGGGTTCGGGCTTGCATCTTGGAAACTATTCTAGTGTCACGCTGCGCCATCTACTTGTACTGAATCGATGGCATGATGGAATACTTCCTGTATATACGTCCCCATCCCAGATCTGGGAGTTTCACGAATTTTTGGCTAAGCCTTGGATCGATTACCGTCCCAGAAACTCAGATCCTAAAATTCATTCAGTTGTAGCTGACCGCCAGCCACACAGACTTGAGCTAGACATAGATCCCCACAAAGAATCCCAGTTGAGTAGAAACCCAAGATAACTCCGCTAAGTCACCCGTGAGCTGTTGTATCTATCCCCACTAAATAGCCGCACTTGCCGTTCCTTAGCTTCATCTAATGCCGCGCCGTGTAGCAGGAAAAAAAACTAACCGTTCAGAGTAACAAATAAAAAGAGTAATGACAGGGGTGAGACTTGAACCCACGCTTAGTTTCTCAAACTAGGAGATTACGTATTAAGGTAAACCCTAACCTGGCGCTACAACTAACTTGGCCATCCTCTTGGGTGGCTGGAGAAATGTAATACGAGACTCACTGTGTTCAGATTCTTCCAAAAGACACTTAGGGTTTATTCAAAGGGGGATCAACTGAGCTGGATTAGATTTGTGATCTGTTAGCCTTATGCTAAAACTCTGATTGTAAGTGGTAACTAGTCACTTATACCTCGTTTTCTCGTTGCCTCGCTAGCTCGCTCAGCAATAAGACATTGAGCTTGGAGCTAAGAAACTCGCGCCCGAAGCTAGAGATCATCTTTAGCGGAGGTTCTCCACTCATTCTGGTTGGTGATATGATGTAATTGAACATGCTAATAGATCAGTAATGTCCATCAAATGTGGTGAATATTGGCTAACATACCGCACAAATAGCTCCCATAACGGTCTCAAATTCTTCCACAAAATTAGGCTGATATTGACAATCTGACTTGACACTTCCATTGGGGATTTCCATCCGAAGCATAATTCTTCTCTTGCTTGTCTTCCTCAGGCTCAGGCTCATGGTAAAGAGTCATCGGATTCCAAGTCTTTTGCCATGCTGTGCATGGTAGTCATTAACTGGTTTCGAAGTGCAATTTGTGACTATTTATGGTAAAGAGAAGCTCGATGACGTCCTTCGTTCTGTATTTTGCATGGTGATACGCACGTTATAGGAATACTCCGTTGACGCCGCTGTTGCTGAACATGATAAGGATTGTAAGCTTGAGATCTGCGGTGTCGTCTAGATGGGCGAGAGGCTTCGAGGTATCAGCATACTGTTGGTGAGAAATGTCCAGTAGATTGTATGCAGTGTGGTAACAGCGGTGTAAAATAGGGAGGAGATTGGACAGGTCGAGAAGACGAAGACCACGGCGGACTGCAGCTCAGATTGGCCTGGGAGTCGATCTAGAGCCGTGGATTGTGGAAAGCTGGTGGTAGCTTCTCGCCGTTGTGAGGATGAAGAACTGTCTCTCATCAACTATAACTTGTATGTATTTGATTAAGTTCACAGTCACTCGAACACATCCCCTCCGTCCGGGTAGCTGATGAACCCCCTTGTGACGCACCATGAGTAACTTACGCCATTTGGATGAGGTTTCAACACATTTAAAAAGCCCCTTCACCCACGGCCGCAGATTTCTTCCTCCTCTTCTGTTTTCTTCCTTCCACCATCCCTCCTCCGCGTCGTTTATCATCAGTTACTTACCAACAGCAATCCAACATCTGGATCTCAATTACTAATAGCAATCCGACATCTGGATATTGATACACAATAAGCATACTCCATTGTTAATCCACCGGATAACCATTAATACTCTTGAACGAGAATTGAGAATCAACTCGAACCTTACCTTTGCCCTGGTGTCGATGGGTAAAACATTGGCGCCGCTTTTATCGTGAACGCTATCTCTACTGCCAAACGTTGCATCTTTTCATATCTGTAAGTAACTTTTCTACTCTCCTTACTTGATGGTTCTATTCACAATGGCTGCTAATAAATAGTAATAGCCCTGCTAAGCAGCGTGAAAGATGTTTAAGATGTTTGTCTAGATCCACGAGGAGAGTACGACAAGCTTCCCGACGATGCGGTTTTGGACCCGAAACCCTTTTTGAAGGACCTGCTCTCGCAACTCATCAGTGATGATCCAAGTTTGCAGTCAGAAATGGCCGAATTTCTAGTCTAAGAACCTGGTATTCGGGTCAGCAAATGTAAGTTCATGTGTGTATTTCTCTTAGTAACTTTGGATACTAATGAATAGCTCTAGATTGGCTACTTAGGTATTCCTAACAGTGGGATCCTGGTTCGTCCTATAGGATAGTTTCTCCCAACAGCCAATTGGAATATCGCTTCTTGGCGAACATGGACTTTTAATATTTGGACCGGGAAAGGTACATTGTGTGTGCTCCACTCTTGAGCTGCAAATTCTAACGAAAATCTCTAGGTGTGCCACCCGGCCAGCGGATGATGCTCGGTTCATCCCCAGAAGGAGGGAACTTTCCCGCCAAGTGGGAATGCCGCTTTTGTTGAGTTCTTTTAATACACACCAATTATTTGGATTGGGAACACGTAAGTTCATGTGTGTGCTCCACTTTAGCTACAGATACTAACGAGTATTTCTAGATCTTCGGAGCCGAGTTCCATTTCATAGAAGAACTGGGTTTAGTGAGAAGAGCTTGACTGCAAGCTTAAAAACGGACGAACTGAGCGCTACATCAATCAACAAGTGCTCCCCAAGGATAGCTCCACTATTGAATCCAACCCAGGATCGCCTCCGACCACACTGCGAGAATACCCCATATCACCAAAGGATGGCGTTACCACCTGGGTCGGATCCACCATTGATTCTCGACCCATGATAGATTGCCTGGTTCGGGTTCTTTGGAGGCTAAGATGTAATGAGCCATACTGTTATCGTCCTTAGGGGTTATGCCACACTCCTGGCGACAGTGTTATCCAGTTTCCATTCGGTTTCATCGGTTTGGGTCACGATCTGACCCAGACTCCGTGATGGTCTGAGACTGCAGGATCCGACTTCAAGTTCAAACTTCAATGCTCTGGGAGTCCACCTTGAGCTCCTTGTATCAAAAGCTCGCTGTGAAAAGGAGATCGGCATCCCCAATATTCCAGCCTCTCCTGAAGTTTTTGACAAAAGTGGGCCATCTAGACAGTCTCGTGTCGCAAAAAATTAAGTCAATCCGAGGAAGAAAAGAGTTGCAAGTCCGTAGCGGAATATTCAAATATTCGAAACCATCGTCTCACAACACGAAGTCTGTCACACCGTCTTCCTAAGGAGCTGCCAGTGGAACCAAGCTTTGAATATTCAAATATTCGAAAGCATATGCGAGGACAGATGCACCTGGGAACGATTATGGTGCTATTTCCCGAAATCGTTCAACGGTTCTCGACTCCATGCACGGCTTAATGCTCCACCGAAAGCTTCTCCACCTATCCCCTCGTCATTCAAACAAGAAGACCATCGTCCATTGGACGGAAAGGTCATTGATCATGGGGCTCTTTCGACAAGATTATGGCTGAAATTCCCCCCAAAGCTTTTCCAGTTGAATCGATCCACGACCTCATCGAAGTGCCTTCAATCGTCATCTCTGGATATCCGACAAGCTCAGTCTTCTCCAGGCACCAGCTTGACCTCAACCATAGCCCAAGCCAGAGATTTGGGCAGAGATAGTGGAACTACTGGCAACCCGAACCCATCTCCACGAAAACGCCTTGCAAATATTCGCGCCTACAGGAATTTGGGCTTGCTTTAGCCGCTTCTAGCTATTGCCTGGTTAGAGGTGGCAGATGTGGGACCTTGATAAGTAGCTGGGGGTCGCATCAAGTCACCGATTGAGTTCTTCGAGTCAAATTTCATTTTCGGGAGTCGATTGATGCTGTCAATTGGGCCCTGCTACTGGTCTGACAGCACTCCCGTACAAAGTGGGAGCCTATTTTAGGCGTACGGTGCTCCATTTGGATTTGATGCTGTATCATCATTATCATTGGCGATCCATATTTCCACTGGATGTAGACGCTGAAACGATGCAAACGTCGATCTTGACGACATGGAGGCAGGTCGGCCAGGAGGAGGAGATGCCAAATCTCCTTCTCAGCACGCCACCTTCAAGAGATGCCCCCATGTGGGCTCTTTTTTGATCGGCTTTGTCCATCTTTCTGGAAGGCCGTGTCTTTGGATTGGACTTCGCTTTGGACTCTTACGGAAATTCCTGGCTTGCGGGTATGAATTTCTGTTGCATTCTTCTTATCCGGAAGGGTACATGGTAAGTTTCAATCCCCCATAGTAATTAACTATTTTCATCTAACATTGCCGTTAGTGTTGATCTTTGGAAAGTCCCCAGGACTGGGCTGACAAGGAATTCATGAAACGGAAAGGAGAAGATAGGAAAGGTTCAAGGTACGTCTCAATCTCTCATACTATAACTGTTACCTTCTAACTTCGCCGTTAGTGTTGATCTTGGAAAGTTCCGGGACTTGGTTGATGAGGAATTTATAAAACAAATAACAAAAAATGAGGTTGCCTCCTCGGATGCGGCTGAAGAAGAATTCTTGAAGAGGATAAAGCTTGGAGCTGCAAGAGTCACTTGGTTTCCATCACAGCTCTCAACGCGCCCTGCTTTTGGGGTTGGAAGACATGGTTGAAAGGAGAAACACACCAGAGCGGGAGGGGAGGAAGATACGAACCTCCTTCCCAGCACTTAGGCCGAGGACATATCTCTGAAGTTCCTATTGACCTTGCATAACTACTCGTCTGCCACGAAATACGAATTGAATCTGTCTTCAGCCAGGTGACCATACCAGGCATGCGCGAGGGCTTCCTGTTGTGTTCGAGGTCTTGGTTGCTGTTTGCTTGCGCAATGGTCATAGCCATTGGAATTAAAACAGCACGTTACTTCAGTTACTAATGGAGTCAATGGTGCGTGCCGAAAAAATCGATGCAACTACCAGTGTGTTCGCTCCAACAGCACTATACTTGGTGGCCGAGGAGTCCAGGTAGCCGATGAGGTTTTGGGCTGCAATGATTAAGACTTCTCTTAGCACCCCTCCCGGGCTGGGTGGAATGGGTTAGGCCCGACGGCTCCTAGAACTTCTACGACGCACTCCACCGTTGCATCGATCATCCAGCCCCCCGGATCGCTTTACTGTCTCTACCCTCTCTGACATCAACGGATACCTAAGTTTCTCATCCGGCTGTACTTAACGCCTGGAAAATTCGGAAATTGAAGTCGACACCTAAGGCGAAGAATACCAACGCGCTGTAAGGAGTTGGATTGATCGGGGGATGGGGAAGAAACAACAACAATGATCGTTTCCTCATGTCTGTCGAGCTGAATCGCACCACCTCTCCGGTTATGCTTAATAAGTTGAGAGTTGCCGGTGGATAGGCAAGCCATAACAATGCTTGTCTCTGGAGTCAGGGAATAACAAGCTCGAGAAGCTGAGGAAGCTGTTAGCACCTTAGGTTGCAATAATGGAGTTATCACTCGGACTCCCATCGAGTCGACATCTCCCAACAACCATCCCGTGGGGACCTAGTGGAATGGGAAGACCAGGTCATATTCGGCGGTGATCAATGAACTTCTTGTGAATTATGGCCACTTCAGTTTCGCTATCTTTCCTCTCGTTATGCTGGATGAGTGGCGAGTCTCGGAGATGCACCTGATATTTGAATCGCCTAATCACCGGTGGATGGCCGGGCTATGGGCAAGCAACAACAACAATGCTTGTTTCTGGTATCGGGGGATAAGAAGCTCGACAAGACGAAGTCGTTGTCACCTATCACTGCAATGATGGAGTCATCAATCACTCGGGCTCTATGGAGTCGACACCTCTTAATAACCACTCTTGAGTGGGTGTGGTGGAATGGAAAGATCCCGTTTTACCTAAAACAGGCATTTAAACTTCTCTCCAGCCATGGGAGTTATCGATTCATGGAGTGTGCCAGAGCAGCTGGTATCAACTGAAACGAGTATCAACGTATTGTAGGCCACGGTGTTCGGTCTAGACAGCAACTACAACAATGCTTGTTTCTCCTATCTATCTGGAATACGAACTAAGCTGAAGAATCCTAACAAGCGGATAGAGTTTAGGGCAACAATGATGGAATTATCACTCGGACTCCATAGAATAGCAACGGCTTCTTCACATCTAGTGTTCCTAAGAGGCCTAGCTGGCAAGGCATCAATTTGCGGGCCTGCACTAGCGAAGATCAGGCCCGGCTTCATGCAGGCTGGCCGGGCCTGGCCGCTTAGGAACACTGTTCACCTCTCCCCCGGTTATACTTAACGCATGGGAAGTCCGGGAATTGCAGCTGAGATTCGTGCCTTTGAGGGTGCCTACGATGACAACAAAGCCCGTCTCCATGGTAAGAAAATTGGAAACCTGAAGGGGAAGGTTAAAGGTTTTACGTTTAAAGTATGCAGGAATTGATTGAAGGGACTAATACATTGAACTGGGAGCAATTAATAGAAAGGGCTCGAAAAGGCCGACTAAGAGGAAGAGGAGGGCTTCCTCTCAGCCAAACGCAAACCCTACAACCGACGAGGTATCTAAGCACACTTGCAGGTATTCTGAACGGAGGAAGTTCAAGCTGAATACTAGAAAAAGAAGGGGCGCGAAAATGACCCACCGGGAAACGTGGAGGGAGTTTTTTTCATTTATGGGGGGAGGAAATATTGCAACAAGTAGGAGAAGCATGGCTTGGATCAATGGAGTGCTGGGTTGCAATGAATCTTAAGCAATCGAGCTCGCCGACTAACTATTCCTGGCTATCCATGGGAAAAGCTAGCCGAAGCAAACAAGAAGTTTGAGAAGCTCAAATAGCAGCAAGAGAAGGCGACGACGACGACAACAACAATGGAGAGGGAGAGAAATTCCGGAAGTGAATGCTGGGGATGCAACGAAATTTTTTGCAGTTGCGACCTACTATCCGTCACTTTCCCTGGCAGCAGCAGCCGAATTACCAGCGAGAAACTAGAGCTGTACAAGAAACAGCAAGAGGAGACGATGGTAACGGCAACGACCGAGCGGATGTGGGTATGGGAAAGCAGAATTTTTTTTTGCAAGAACAAGGTGTTGGGGTTGCAACGAAATCTTCTGTAAGAGGTGTAGTGGTTACTGGTGTGATTCTTCTAGAAGCTCACCGGCCTACAATCCTACAATCTGCGACTACCCCTGGCAACAGCTTGCCAATTTGCGCGAAGTCAACGAGAAACTTGAGCTGTACAGGAAGCAGCAGGAAGGGACAACGACGACGAAGTGGGAGAGGCTTGGTCTTCTCTTCCTTTTTCCTTTTAGTATGTCTGATGCTCCTTCTTGTTCATTTTTTACTGTTCGCTGATTTCTGGTTGATACACTGTAGGTTTTATTTTTTAAAGATGAAGATGAAGAAAGCGTGATATGGGTTGGGTGTGGGCTCAGGTGGCGAGTGCAGTTAAATAGGAAAAAAACCTGAGAAATTTAAGAAATAGGAAGAGCAGGATGAGAGGACGAGGTGATATTTGTGTTATTGGGGCGAATGGCAATGTGGTCGAATGCATGTACATGGGCGGGAACGGACGAAATGGAAGATTGGGCAGTCCCAGTAAAACATCCAAGTGCCCGTTCCTATAGTGTGAGCTCGAACGGATACTTAGAAAGGATACTCTTGATTGCGTGCAACTTGGAGTAGATCTCCCGGCGTTACAACCGTTGTCTTACCCCTTGTTGCAGAGTTTGCGGCTATGCTGCTCTCCTAGCTAGACACAAGGGGGTCAAAATGGAAAGTTCACCACCCAACCCACTTACCAAGTGGGCCTGCCTCTTGACGATGTGAATTACTTACCAACGGGGCCAGAACATATCCTATCATTCTAGAGATTGCGATGCAATTAGAGTTAGAGTGGGTGTGTACAGAGGTTAGCTAGGTACGGTACAGAGCAACGTACCAATTTGAATGTGGTTGCACAAATTACTGGGTTCATTCTGTTGACGTAGTGGAGGAGTTTTGCTTGAGATCACGTGATTGTATATCATATCTACGAGTTTCTCCTTTTCTCTTTCTTTTGAATTGTACATACACATGAGATAATCGACGGGTTTTCCACGCCCACCGCTACGTGTACGTGTCAACACATTCGAGCCCTCCAGACAATCGTTTCTTAATTCTTCGACTCGCTCTTTCTCTTTTCGTATCTTTATCGCCTCGAAATCTTCACCCTCTTCGCTCTCTTTCAACTCTGTTCTTTCCCCTGATCGTGCTAAAAAGAAGCAATATGGCATCAATCTGGAAGAGTAGAGGCAGAGGAAAAAAATAGTCGCATTCTCCTCCCATACGGAAGCAGAAGTCCCCGCCGAAGTCCTCGCCGAAGTCACGATGTCCCTCTTGAAGTTACATCACGAGGCTACTAAACTGACGACCTCGCCGACTCTTGAAGACCCGTGAAGCTCTAGCTAAAGCTCGCAACTCTGTGTTTACATTAGTAGGCATCGATATGTCGGAATTTTATGCCAGTCAATCCTAATACCGCCCTGACATGCTGAAAGTTCTGCAAACTTACGGGTTAACAATGTCCCACCTAACAACCGTTACCTCCTACATATCGTCGACGAATAGGGTGGCGCATCCGAGTGGTGTACCGATAAAAACGATTTGGAAGGCGTTTCATACATCACGGAGCATTCTCAGCACTTCACACCGCTAGGCTCGTTTCGCCAGCGCGAGCTAAACGTGGCAATACACTTCCTTAGACAAAGCACTTAGTTATGCTGCACAGGTATGTATGCGCAAAGGTTCTACAGGGGTAAACTTTCGGGCGGTGGAGCTTCGTATCGAGTTTGGTATCGATCTGAACCATAGGGATTGAGGCTACCCATACGGCTCACCAGGTGATACTGTTCTTCATCACTGCTTATGTCTCGGACCGCATTCCACTGCTCTATGCGAGCAGTCTTTGGAGGTGCTGCTGTGTCCTGATAATGTGCCACATTAGATCAATATCCAGAATTGTCAAGGAGAGACGGTCCTCCATGTCGCTTGCCATTATGGCTTCGAGGGAGCGGTGAGGTTGTTGTTAATGAAGGGTGCGATTGGTGACATTATGGATCACAACGGAAATACTCCCCATGATCGGGCGCTGAGCAGAGGCCATCATACCCTGGCAGGACTTGTAGAAAAGTGGTTAGCTGGAACGGTCCAAAATTTGTTCTAGAAGCCGGGCCAACTGGTCAAAGAAGAGATGGCAGGTTCACTTTGGAATGACATTGCCTCGAACGGCTATACTAAAAGTCATAAGGGACTTGCACGTATCAGGAGCAAGCCATGGGTACTGTTTTGAGGCGGTTGTTCGTGATCTGCACATTATCTAGTTAATGTTATTTGTTCCTTGAACCCCCTGGTTCAATCTCTAGCGAATACTATAAGCTACTGAAAGCAGATTCATTGGGTTAACTGAGGATGGTTGAGGAGAAACTCGTGGCGTCGATGAAACAAGTGGAGAACGCCTCAAGGAACACTCTCAGTAAAATAGCAGTCATATGCATGAAACGAGTCTTTGCTCGCATATTCACATGTGCGCACCTGTGATAGTGATAGATAACTGAGATATCCCACAAATATAAATATTGGAAAAGAGTCCAGAGGCAATTAAAGCTCGAGCTTGGGAGCAGGTGGAGAAAAGAGATGAAGACAAATTCAGCACTAGTCCCAAACAGGACCACATCTCAACCTCCTCCGACATCTCTTCCATCATCATCTCCATGAGACGACATCAATAGACAATTCTAACCCTACTAGTACCTAGCAAACTGAATAGCGGTTATCTTACTACTATTTTAAAATCCTCAAAATCACGTCCAATAGGTATTATCCCCTACACGTTCGGTTTCCTTAAATTTGGTTCTACTTGCTTATGGTTATAGTTTGGGGCAATGATCACCATGTGGCAAAGCCGGTGATTGGCTAGCTGGACTTCCATTTCAATGATGCCAGAGCACCACACTGGGAAAGCATGTAAACATTGTGGTATGCACTTTTGTAAGGGCTGCACAGTGGCCGGCAGAGTATAAAGTAGATCAGGAGTCAGCGCCGACATGCTTTTGATATCACTTGCTGCCTACACTATCCCAATATGGTGGGATCGCTGCTAAAACCGATTTAAGAAAACCGAGCGTGTAGGGGATAGTACCTAATACCTGAGGTAGTCAAGTAACAATGCTCGGCCGATGTGATGCATATAGATAGAGTTGAATACCTCGATAAATCTTTTGGCTGCCGGCATGCCTGAACGTTGAACTCTGACATGCAAGTATTCAAAATGGTTGGATATGTTCCGACCCATATACCAAATTTTCCCGTTGGCCAACGGGTCGACCCATATTCCAACTCATCATCTTGGTGAATAGGTCAACCGATATGCTGACCGAGAGAACCGACCGAGGTGCCAAGTAAGAGATTGGGAAGTGGTTGGAAATGCCCGGTGCAACGCTATTTCTCTCAACTTTTGAACTGTCCTACTTCTTTATCACAGTAACTATCTTGTACCTCCGACTCTACCAGAAATTAACTCAACTACAAATGACTTCTTTCGCCCCGATTACTATCACACTGGCACCCCCACCGGGACCACATGTACCCCAGTAGTACTGCCTCACAAATCAATGAAGAATTTTGTAAATACGCGGTTGCCAGGAGTTCCTCGCGTACCATGTGGGTAATTCAGCAACAACAAAGACCTTGTTCATTACTAGCAAAGTTAGTGAGTACACAATTTGTTGATTTTTCCAAAGGAAAAGCCGAATACTCTGAAGGAGTCAATGCGAATCATTTTGTTGGTGAGTGGGTTGACCCATAGGACAAAGAGTTGACCGCTTTGCGAATGGGTTCACCCATACTCCAAGTCTTCCCATGGCCAACAAGTCGATCCATAGACCAAGGGTTGGCTGCTTTGCCTAAAGGTCGACCCGTTGGCCTACGGGGAAATTTGGCGTATGAGTCGGAACAGATGCATGGCAGTAATGTTGGCAAATTATACGATATACGGTGTCATAGCTACTGGTTAACTACTGGATGTGCGGTGGTGGCAGTGGTGGTGGTCTTTTCGACTGTGACGCTGGAGTGTTTTGTTCCATCGGAGGTTGGGTTTTTGTGAGAATCTAGGAGACGCTTTGCCTTGAGAGGTAGATATCACAACTCTCCAGAAGGACACTTCACCGCCTCTAAGTACATGGGGTTCGACGTAGCCTGTAATACCGACTGAGAGTAGTAAAATTCAAACACACCCAGCCGTAACAGATCGAACATAACACGTCTCATCCCACGTAATCTTGACCCTGATAACCTCACCACGACTCCCTCGTGAGTTGAACCTCACACCCTGTTGCATATATGGTCTACCTCCCTGGCGTATGGCTTCAGTTGGGCTGATGCATAATCTCCCTAAGATGATGGTCATTGGGGACTCAGCTGGAGATACCAGCTGAGTGCGCATGCATGCGTACAAGACATACAAGACATACTCCGAATACCGTATATATAAGGTCACGAATGTACCTGTACTTGAGAATATAAGCTTCTAGCAATCAGTACATTTCAACACACCCACCTTGAACCCAGAAACTTGACGCCACTTCCAATAATATCCGCATCAAACTCGCCCTCAAACTTCATAAAGTCCTCAATCAAAAACCTTACCCACTCTAAGTTACCATCATTAAATCATTCTGCACTTCATAATCCCCCGTCTCCTGTCCACGCCAACAGAAATGAAACTTCAAATAATTAACGTTTCCCCCACCGCGCGCGGCCGCTTTCGAGACAACATTCTCTGGCGCCGCTATACATCACCCGCCTCTCATTCGCATCATGCTCCTCATCCTTGAAATCGAACTCCGGATCTTCACACCGAAAATCCGCCCACTCCTCGTCGCGCCAAAACCTCATCACCCCTTCGAGCACACAGAACTTGAACTCCCCTAGCAGCACTTCTCCGCCGGGGCGCGTGTTCTTCCGCTCTGGGTCGTCCTGGATTGAGAGTGAAAGCTCGTCGTCACAGTCGAAGTCGTTCTCGATCTGGTCGCTGCAGACGTGGTATTTCCCCCGCGGATTGGGTCTTAGGCCAGCGTTGTGCGCTGCGAATTCCCGGTGCTGCAGCTGTATTTGGCTTCGGAACTGGGCGCGGTGAGGTTCGGCTTCTTGTATGGACTGTGGGTAGGAGGCTTGCGGGGGCGCGGGGGCACCGGGAGGAGGTGGTAGGATGCCGCAAAGGGCGTGGAAATCTATGGAGCCACGCCATCATAGCGGTGGGAGATTCGGTGGAAGATTAGAGAGTGCTATCTGCTCGCTTGGCGAACCTTGTAGGAGCGGGTGGTAGGTGAGGCGTGGGCGGTTGTTGCTCTTATGGGGTGCTACTTGAGTTCCGCGGCGTCAATGAGGACATTGTAATTCGATCGAGGCAGTTCTTTTTTAAGATAGGGCTTGGTAGTGATGGTGGTAGTGGTAATGGTATTGGAGGTGGAGTGGCCGGTGGTGACGGAAGAAGCGGGGTATAATTCAAGATTAAATTATACTTGGGAGAACCTAATCCCTAGGGGGCAAGTTAATAATAGTCGGCATGCTCTTGTAGTTTTGCTGCGTCGATCTCAATGCTTTTGTTGATATTTGTTGCATATTTGGATATACGGGTAACCCGGTGGAAGGTATGTGTTGGAGGGCGAGCGAGAAATGTACTAACAGAGCATCATGAAGCTTCCGATCACAGCGGCGGATGCTCCAGGAAATAAGCCCCACCTGCGAGCAAAGTATGACCGAGAACAAGAACAGGCACAGCTGCCTTCTGCGCACAACTAACGGAAACGTATAACTATCAATTACCTAGTCCCTCTATATATATCGCGCTATCTAAGTCCCTACTGAACGCAAATGCAAAAGGTATCCATCATCCAGCTTCCTCAAATACTATCTCTATCCAAGCTTTACTACATTCCCTTGATACGCCTCACGCTGTTCCAGCATCTTTTTCCTGCCATGATAACTCTCAATCCCCGCACCTATATCCACATTCACGACCACCCCTTGTTCATTGTCAAAGTATAATATCCAATTGCCATTTTCACATTCCATTCTCGGTTTTAACGGGAGCACGAATCCAGATTCGTCGATGTAGTAGTGTTCATTATCGCAGCGTCCCCACTCCTGATCGGTAGCGATATTGATATCGATATCCTTCGGAGTCGTTGGAGTCGTGGTTGTAGCACTAAGACTGCTTCCCTCCTCTAACTCCGGGGGTTCGTTAATAGACCTTAAAAGCTCCTCTATTCTCTGACTCTCTTCCAACTCCCCGTGTAGAACCCCCTCCACAACCTTTCTTGCCTTGTGTAGCAACGTCGACTCGAGTTCTCGCACGCCATTCCAGTCTTGGTACATCGCTCCTTCCTCGCCCGAGAGCCGGGTCCATTTTTGATGCGCAGCGGTGGCGAGGAGGAGACGTTGTGCTGCTGAGGAGAGTTTGAGGGGGAGGACGGAGTAGTAGCTGCAAGTGAAGGATTTGTAGCGGCCGCTGTTGTGGCTGTTGTGGTCTGAGGGGATGATAGGGGAGGCGGGAGATAAGGGGAGGTTGCTGTGGTGGAGCCAGCGTTTGACGTGCGGTTGAAGCGGCATTGGTGAGGTGGAGGTTGTAGTGAAGTGACATTCGAGTGACAGGTGCAACGAGGGCGTGGGGTTAAACGAGGAGGAAATGCACGAAAGTGGTTTGATAAAGATTTGGAATCAGGTGTTCCTTTATTGAGAACCTATGTGGTGGTAGGTATTCTATGTCTCCCTTTATCCGTTACCACTTCATGTTCCGCACCGGAAACCTGGAGAATTATTATGCGCTTAGTCCTTCAACTGTTGCTACTCGAAGTCATTTATGTTTACCACCTCCACTGGCATCAACCAACTCTCAGATCTGAACTCCGGTACGCACACTTCCTTGGGATTCTCTTTCTAACCCCTCGTTAATCTACTTGATTTTATGCACTTGTAGCAACATCAAAGATGCATATCGAGTAGTCATCTACTGACAGTCATAAAGCAACATGACAGGTTTCATTCTTGTCTGGGAACACCAACCGTTGCAATCAATTCACCTCGGTCACATTCAAATCTCCGCCGCTGCCGCCAAAGGATCTAATCAGGATACCCGCAAGTTGACTTCCATAATATGCAGGCTTCCATAAAGCCTCACTGGCGGCGTATAATAATATCTCGCGTAAGTATGTAGCAGTCTTTTCAACCTGGATTGGATAAAATGACGCTCCCCTTCACCTGTCTGATGATGTCTAATGCTAATCCTGTTCCTTCGCAGGTCTATGCATCCATCCTCCGCATATTCGGGTACCCAGAGGATCAATAGCAGATCTTGCACCGGCCGGAGTAATTCGTCTGGTGTATGCCACGGAATGTGACGAGACGAGGCAAGCCGCGTGATATCATTCTCTTTGGTAAACAAACCTTGTGAGCCCGGAACCTGGAGGGAGTCTCTTCCGGGCTAGGCAGGAATTGAATTGCATATATATTTTTCAGCTCGATCATGATTGAAACAAACGGACCTCCACCTTTTGTTGGGTTACAGTATGCTCTGCGTTGAGCAATGGGAAATCGGATACAGATAGCAATACGGTACAACTCAATAGCAAATCAAAATAGGATCCGCACACAGTGCTTGGTCTCAAGACCATCAAGCACTTTCCTCATTGAATAATATGTGCTACAGTTAATCCCCTGATGTATTTTTACTTTGTTCTTTCGTCATGCAACACAGCTTTCCAATGAGTACATTATTGAAGGTTGTTCTCTCAGGAATGTTAGACTAGGCCTTAGTTATTGGGGGATGCTGGCAGCTCATTCAAATGACAGTACTCAGTAAAAACGATACCACAGACTAAAATATTTTTTCCCAACTGCTGGATGTGCTGCGATTACATGATCTTGAACACTGAAACGGGCTCTATTTACTTATAGCTCGTCTTGTATAGGAACAGGCTAAAGTCAGGGCCACATTGTTTGATGGCCCAATTCCGCTTTTTCAAGGTAGAAATGATGGCATTCATAGGAACAGCAGTGGTGGCACTGGCTAATCAAATCGTAGTTTCGAACTTTCATTTGGTATCACTGGGGTTGGAAGTTTTGAGAGGAACAGGGATGATATAACCGTACGAGCCGTATGGACTTCAAATCACCCATAGCCGGCCACCATAAAACTTAAACATACAACTAAAGACAGATAGTAGAAGTGATACAGATGGATGTAATTGGTTCGTGACAATTCCTTGATCTCTTACAAAGAAGCCGTGACAAGTTTTGAGAGGAGTGACAACCCTAGTGTGTATATCTGATTTGATCGGGGCATGTTACGATTACCCATGATCTGATTAGAACCCCAGTAGTGGTGTAACACATCGAGAAATACGGTTAGGATTCCCAGCTGGCGACAAAATTCTGGTAATAAAGGGTTCATTTTTAATGAGAAGCGACAACGCAATTATGTGCATTATTATATCCAGTATAAAGAAAAAAACATAAGCAGACATTTATGTGTCCTAGAATGTTAACATTTCTCACTGAAACACTTCGAAATACCCTCAAAGAAATTCTAGCGAAAATCCATTCGGCTTCAGATTCGACGACACCACCCAAGAAACATACCCACTATCACCGGTCAACAGAAGCTCGTATCCCGAGGGTTTAGTTGGGCAGCTGATAATATCCGATCCTTCGAATTTAGCTTCGCCCCCGTCTACGACCTCGAAGGTGGCAATGTGTTGGTCCCTGTACGCAGTTCCACGGTGATTCCAGGTCGCTCCAGTGATATCTGTTGAGCCAAGAGTGAAGAGCTGCACTCGCGTGGAGCCAGGGCGTTGGATGTAATTCGGATTCCTGAAGTGCATGCGACAGCGGCCTTTCTTATTAGGTGGGGGTACGATGACGCAGAGGTCGGTAGTTGCAAATCCTCTGGGCGGAGTCTGCTTGTAAAAATCTGTAAGTAATGTTTCGTTCATATATGGAAGTTAAAGAAGAGGAACTAACCCTCGAAATATAACCGTAGCTCCCGCCAAAATAATTGGAATCCGGGAATTCTTCCATGAGCATAACATTGGGGACGCATGGAACAAAAATAGAGGAAATGGAGGACTGGGTCGAGAAGAACAAGAGTGGTATCATGTTGAAGGATCTCATGGTTTTCTTGTTTGACTTTGCTTTCGAATGACCTTTTGTGTTGAAGAGCTGGTATCTGTGCGCGAGTTAAGGAATTGGCAGTTGCACGACAGTCTTTATAGCAGCGATGCTGCTTTGCTGATCCCGTTTTGTCAGAATCTCATTTAGCAACGACGCTACCGAACCTTCCCCGCCCATAACTCAATGCATCGACCGACATCAGTCTGCGGACTAGGCATAACGAATAAACGAGCTTCACTGCTGTACGACATTGACCGTATGCTTGCAGAATCTCCACCGAACATGAGAATTGTCTTGTGCGGTGGGTATTTTGCAACTCGCGTAGCTGGAGGTTTGCTCTGGTCAGGAATAGAGTCCGGAGGCAATCTATTTCCCTATCATATTTCTCAAGGCGAGCCAATAAAGAATTAGATCATGGACGCACGTATGATGCCACTGATGCAGCGCTACTCTGTGCCACAGCATGGTGTGATCCTGCACTGAGTAAATATGTACGAAATTTCCTGATGATACATATAAAATTGTTCTATTTACTCGACTTTCGAAGGAAAAGCATATAGCATACGAGCATTGGAGGCGGCTAGGATAGACTGTCTCAGCCGACTCCGAGCCAGCCATGAGTCAGGAGGCACGAGATCCCTCCCACGTGTGCTTGCAAAAAAGTTTACTGGTGACATTTTATTTGTTTTAATCGTACTGCATGTACTGGTGGCGTGACCTTCTGCTGGAACACTATTCTTCTTCAACCGCTTACTCTACATTAAATATACCGTACATCGGAGGCCAGAAGGTGAAAGAGGGCATATTTATGCAAATTTTGTGTATGAGTAATTTGTTTATAGGATACTTTATGATTGGAGTAAAACTCATGGACTTAATTGAGCTGGAAAGTTTGGACTTTGAGGGGGTTTGGTACGTCCTGCTTCGTGAGGACAGGCTTGGCGCCGAATACAATTGATGATCCAGACGGTCTTGTGTACATGCATGCACATATGCGGTGCTTATTGCGAGGCAGACATCCAATTGGCGAAACAGATGCTCATGATCAGCTGCGGCTGAACGGGCACTCCAGGATGATTATGGTACTCTATCTCTTAACTACAAAAATTCGATCACTTATATTTATCCGGCTTGAGGCTGGCTACGGTCCGTTCCGTCTGGCAGCTATGGATCACTCTGTCTGCGATTGCCGCTTATATATGACCTGCGGCCCGTAAAGCAACTACGCATCACAATTCCGCACGAGAATCTCTATCAATCACCCGAGAAAGCGAAGTCGCCGACTGTCTTGGCAAGCATGTGTAGGTGTGCAGGACCGACGTGACTTTAGTATTCCAGCATGCTTTGAAGCGCCAGTTGGAAAGCTGAAGTTCTGCCGCCAATCAATTACTTAGGATAATGTCATTGTGCATAGAATCATATTACATCTCTTCACTAGCGATTGGTGGGTGGCAGGTCCGTGCAATCAATTAGTATGGTGATATTTGAGTCAGAAATTGTGAGATGTGATAGGGACATGGGAAATAGCCCTACGGCCCAGATCGGGAATTGAACTTTTGTTGTGCGAGCAGGGAACTGCAGCTATCGAACTCTTGAAAATGGTATCGATATAAAGTGAATCAGGTGTTTCTAGTGAAATCATGGTGCGTTTGACCAATAAGGGATGTGGCTTTCTTGATAATTTATGTGTGGTTATCTCACCAGAAATGGGCCGTCCAAGTTCTTCGGTACTCTATCGGCTGTTGCGGCTTAAAAGTCGTCTGGTAAGGCAAACAAAGCCTATCCAAAAATCAGACGGTATCAGCTGCTGTGTTAAACAGTTCTTATTTGCACGGAAGTCTCGAGCCTGCATAGATCAAAAGGTCAGAACAGCTGATTACCAAGCAGGGGGCGTTGTTGTTCTAATCATATTGCCTTCGGCCGCTTGCGGCCATGGAATAAACGGAGTTGTTCCCGTCTGGTCTGGGGCTTCCAACTCAAATCTTAAAATCATTTTTTTCTGCGGTTGGCACAGTCTGGAGCTAGTCCCAGATTCTTACAAGTACTATTCCAATATATCTCTACTTTTCTCCGCTACTCCTGATATAATTACCAGTCCAAGAAACAGCTCCCCTACCTACTTCCCCCGTCCCCTAGAAGGTGGGATTGTGAGATCCGGCGCCGCTACACAAACAAAATGTAGAACTGTCAGATTCATTCGGTCGTGGTGGGGTTAATAATTAGTGTTAGGATTACTTAAGGAAAGAGCGTGTACATACAGCCGTTGGTATAGATAGATTACTTATTCTGGAATGCTCCAACACTCCCACTTCGAACAACTACTCCCCCACACCCGAAAGCCGCGCCCTGCACCATCCAACTCAGTATGTCCAATTACACTCGCTGTACTGCGAGCAATTGAAGCTTTGGCGAGGGCGCGCGATTCGGTATTCCAGGGTGCAGGGATCGATGCTTCGATCTAGATATTGATATAAGTTAAAGGTCCCCCATACCACTTGTTTCGGGACTCATTTTGTAGATTTTAATTTCTTAATTGTTGCAATTGTAACTATATCTAAACTGTCTCAGAAACGAGTTAAATTTTGGGTCGGAAACATCTGAATGATATGGCGGGCAGGGTTCCCAATAGTCCGGGCGCCCACCAGTCTTTTCGGGCCCAGAGACATGGTCCAGGGCAGAGTATGAGCAGACACACCTGTGCCCTGATCGGTGATCTGACGGGCCCTAGCGGTGGTTGTCGCTGTGTTGCTGCGGGTTTTCCCTCCAAAAATGACTTCATTAATCAAGGATACAATGCATCACGACAGTTAGCAGCTACTATACTCGCTAGAAATAAAGACTCCGGACATTTTAATATTACTGAGACTACTACTTAGAAAGGATATTGTCTGTGCACATCATCCTTGACATGATTGGGATACTATGCTCAATTGGGATACCGAATGACTCGATACAGGAATCTACTGGCAAGGTAAATACAATTGATGGTCGTGCAATGTCTCATTGCGCAATAGCGAGCGTCCGGAGACTTTATTTTCTAGCGAGTACACCATCAACGACCTCTACACGCGACGGACGGCTGTCACTGAACTACAAGTTATCATTCGAATCATGGACCCATCACTCTGTTGCATGTGTACTTGGATCGTGAGTCTCAGCATCGTCTGATGTCTTGTATGAGAATGAAGACTTGTATGAAGATGGTGGCTGTATGAGGATATGCATCAGGACCAGGATGATGCGTCTCATGTCAGATGGAGCATACGCGTACGCATATGGGAAATTGTACATATACGGGCCTTTGGCCCTCGAGATAGAAAGAATCAAGTCAATCAACAAGTCAAAGAAGCATCCAAAGTAACACACTCTGTTGCATGTATACATAGTGCTGACCGCTAGCCGAGCTGGTAATAAGGGGCTCAATTTTCTCGCATATAATTCGCGTCTTTCTCCATCTCTCATCTCTCTGTATTTAAATCTATACACACACGGTTCCTCCCATATTGCAACATACTCGGCTTATATGGGGGCCCGGTGGTTGTATATAAGACCTGAGATGTCCTGATATAAGCTCACTGTAACTGGGGCTGAAAGGCACATAATTCTCCTGTATATATCTCTAGTCTTTCTCCTTCTCTTTTCTCTGTATCTTTAACTCTGTACACACTCACGGTTCTCCCCTCTGTATTCGCAACATCGGCAGTCCCCTAGTCTGAGAAACCTGTGCCTGGAAAGTTGTAGCCTAGGATAGTCCACACACCCGCTAGCCCAGGACGGGATTTTTGGGAACCCTGATGGCAGGACAGCAGCTATGAGGACCCTCGTCATTAAAGCGATGACGCCAAGTATCGCGCCACCGTCCAGAAGCCCAAACTCCCCAACTTCCTGTTTGATCGAGGAAATCAAAGTTTCTGGCCAGCAATACAAGCTTTGCTAGAAAACTCACGACTCGCCACGGAAAAGTGAAGAGACTCATGATGGGCAGCTAAAGTGGACATATTCATCTAATTCGCCAAACATCCTGAAGGCGGAGGACAAGTTCTGTGAGCCTGAGGGCAAACTACCGGACTATAGTAGCTGGAGAGCCATCTAAAACCTATTATGTAGAGTTTTCTATACGGAATGCAGGTTGATCTTCCGCAATCCTGAGTGAAGGTCCACGGAACACTAAGATTAGTTGTGTGTATGTCCCAGAGATCCTTACAGTCAGCATGGAAACTGAAGAGTGTATTCATCGGGCCGAAGTTAGTGGATGATTCCACTGCAGGGCGTGCGGTCGCGGTAGTCATCATGGAGCAAGCCTTAAATCGACAGGGGCATACGAAAGACAGATCGGCAGTTCTTTGTATGGCAGGACAAAGAATGAAATGTGGAGAAGTTTATCAGACTACCGCCTTATACTTATTTACTATCAGGATATTGCGGCTAAATGTCGTGCGGGATATGCAATCATCGACACGAGGTTAAATTCGATCTTCAGCATTGGCAATGTTTCAACCATATCATGTCGGGTGAGGTTGCAAGCTTTTCCAATGTTGAGCCTAAGAACTGGGAAACTGTGAGCCAGACGTGTAGTAAACTGGGTTTCGCTCATCAACAATGACGGCGACGATAACCAAAGTCATCAGTCTACTCTCACTTGTCCCTCTCCCGACTTTCTCGAATCATGCTTAGTAGTCATCATTGGACACTATATTTCTAATCTACAATGCGTTCTAAACTATTACTATATCAGTTAGTTACGTAGCTAGGAGGTAGTACATAGAAACTTGGCGTGTTATTACATTAGGATGGCTGTATACACGCATATTCTTAGTCGATATGTAAGCATGAAGTATCAGCTACGGTCATAGAATCATGAAAACAGGGCTTCCCGTCCGCTCAGCCATATTTAAGCATGATATCGCCAGGTTAGTACTGCAGTGGGTGACCATGCGGGAATCCCTGGTACTGTAGTTTTGTTTTGCTTCGGCACCGCGCTGCGCTCAATGATCAGACTCAGAAAATGGTTCTATTTTGATAAAATTCGCCCCCTACGAAGCCCCAAAATTAACGTCCGATGAATGGAACAGGTGGGAGGGCTCCTCCTCATCCTGGCCAGGTGGTTGTAACTCGTAACGATATCGATCAACTACTAACTTCATGATAACAATTCCGTACACCGAAAGTGTCCCGATATTACTCCCTTCTCAAATATTTCCACAGGAAGTTAGCCAGAAATAAGCGCTGCAGTATATTCTTTTTTTTAGTTTAAATAGAGCGTAGGGAAATGACCGAACACAAACTACGTTGTCCCCACTAAATGTCGTTCGATTTCATCAATACAAACCACTTTGCACTTCTCCATACACGTTCTAAAGCTGTCCGCAACCTTAAACAAACCAGGAAATATCAATAGTCCCACTTGTCTCTTTTTCGTCATCATATCCACTGTCGTCCATCAGCAAGGCGTTAAAATTCATAATGGTTCCTCTTGGGGCAAATCAAGGAAACGAAAACCGGAAATGGGCATCCTGCATCCGGAACGTTTGAAAAGTCTTGCTGCAGTCTGAAATATATCTTCAAGAGTACGACGAGAAATTCTGGGAACGAGAGCAGAGTGCTTCCTAATTCTAAGTATTTCTTGACCTATTAACACGGAGTTTTAAGCCTCATGTTTTACGCCTTTCACCTCCATCCATAAAAGGCTTGTCCTTATAAGTGCCGCCTCGCGGCATTTTCCCGCAAGAGAGGTACTAAATTTTAAAATGAGGGTGTGTTTGTCGCACCAGATCGATCCTCACGTGATTTTGAGCCCAGTGAAGCGAATTAGGGTTGAGAGTTTTCCACACCAAATAACGTCTGCTTGCAAGACAAGGTATGTGACTAGAGTAAATTTTTAGTTCCGTAAAATCTAGTCTGGAGACCCTCATCATGTGACCAAAGCAAGCTTGTGAGAGTTGCCAGACGCGTAAAATCTAAAGAAGTTATGCCCTCGATTAGGTTAGTGTGTATCAATTTGCAGAAAAAACCATGCCTAAACCAGCAGCTAAGACTTTGGATATCGAAGGTTCCACATACAGCAAAGCCGTAATACGAAATACGGAGCACATGAATGACTTTAAAGGATGGAGAACCCGCTCTAAAAAGCATCAACTACTCGGTCTTGGGAATCAATCGCGTAGTATCCTTAGCTCATTTTCGGCCCGGAATGATAATTGCTAACCTAGATTTATTCTACACAATGGCTGAATTCCATCACGTCTTGCAGACAAACTATAGCAAAGATCTAGCTCGGAAACGATGGACATCTACGTCTATATACACCAACCCATCCCGAGTTATCCCAGCCTTTCACCAATGGGATCCCTCAAAAACCCCAGAAGTCCCGCGTGAGGTGAATACACCACGCCGCCATACCACCCAACCAAGCCTGGGTCCCAAAATACCCCAACATCCTCCCCAACCCCTTCGCCTCCTTCCTCCTCAACCCCGCCTCCCTATACCACCCTCATCAACGTCATTCTCTTCTCTTCTAGCAAGGAACTTACACATTGACAACCCTCAACCCCCATAACCCGGCGAGCGCCCACCCCAGCGTCCTGCGGTTCGCCCCGTTTAGCTCCGCCGTAAGCGCGAGCAGCAGCCCGATCGGCACTGTTTCAAGAAAATTTGCATGGGCTCGCACGGCGACGTATAGCGGATCTGTGGTGCCCCCAGCGCCGGAGTGATCGCCCAGGGTGGTGCCAGTTTTTTGGCGGGCGTAGATCACGCGCTGGGAGAGAAGGAGAAGGTAGGCGGAGAAGGGGAGTGTGAAGAGTGCAGTCGTTGCTGGAGTTGGTTAATAGATGCGTAAGGAAGTGAATGGGGACGGACGAGCAAGTTTTAGACCGAGGGTTGTGGTCGGACTAGTTAGAGAGGAGGCGGTAGAGGAGGGCGTGAAGTCGTAACTGCGGGAGGAAGACATTATGGATGTTGGGTACGACGAAGTACTTTAGAAGAATTTTGAGGGAAGTAAAAGGATGAGGGGGCTGGTTCAAGGGGAAGATGGGAGGTCTTATGGGAGATGCGTTGGGGTGACATAATGTTGATGTTTGACGTCACGATTGTAGTGGAGCGAGAATATGCGAGCGGCTGAAGTTGAAGTTTTTGGTTTTGGATGACGAACGACGAACCTAAAGTAGTCGAAGACTCCATCTCTAATAATAGAATTCATTCCAAATCTATTATGAGTGATTGATCTTATCCTCTGGTCAGGTGTCACAGAGGTGCTTATAGAACTCCCCATACCGGCCAGACCTCAGATCCGATACTTTATTCCTGCGGCTCGAGCCGCCATCTTGGTCTTATCTTAGCGTACCAAAGATAAATGTCAGCCACAATGACGCAAAGTCCAATCTCCAGCCCATAGACCTTCAACACCAACACCTCTCATTGACACACATCAACGTGTTAGCAACAGCGAAAGAAAAATTTAACCGCGGCCGCTAGCCACTCAAGGTGCTTATCTTCTCATCTCTCTAATCGGCTTCCGTTTCTACCTAGGCTCGGAACTTCAAGCCACGGTTCCACCACGAGCCGCTCCCCGGCCTGATGCAACACAAGAGGGACGAACTGTTGAGCACTATGGGCTCACTCCATCTTCAACCTACCGAGAGAGTGCCCCTTAAAGAGGACTATCAAAGATTTCCATGCCTCCTGCTGGAGGATCTCAACATTTTCAAGGCCTACCAGAGAGCCTAAAGTCATCGATTTGAGGTGCACTAGATCATCCCAAGTACAGAAAAGGGGAAGAAGGGTAGAGGGAGGAGATCTCTCCCACCTAGCCGGTCATCCGGAAGGGGAGATGAAATGGGCCCTGTCATACTCTCGATAGAGTGGATACAGTATGATTAAAACAAAAACAAAAAACAAAAACCCGGGTGCGACAGTACCAACCACATGGACAACGAAGGAGGTGCCGCTGAAGGCGGCAAGATATAAGGGTAGAAGCTCCTTAAATTGCATTATATTATCAGCAAAGAATATTTTTCTACACTGTTATCATCAAATGCGTTTGATGCTGTTTTAAGTTATGATTCGTATCTTTCACCTCTACATCGACGCAATATCCCACTCGAAGACAATATCTTTTTCGACACCCCGTCTCCGTCACTCATAGTAGTCATCTGATTCATGAAAGTAGAGGATCCCAAATAATTCTCTGAGCTTACCTAAGACAATAGGTTCAACATTGCTACTGAACAGACAAACGGCTTAAGCACTTCCTCAAAATCTCGTCAACGAATGTATCGTCTCGTCTCAGTCAAAACACCGCAAACACCTATCCACAGAAACTCCAATCCTAACGCTGGAAGGAACATTAAGCGCCCGCTTAAAAACACTCTGAAATCCCCGCACAAATTCTCAACTATCTAGAATCCCCTTCCACCTGTCGCCATTGGCGCTGCACTCGTGGCTAACCCAGCCCCCTCCTCCCTCCTCCTCCCCTGCCCCACCTCCACGATCTCCGCCTTATCCCTCCGCCGTTTCTGGATCAGGAATATCGTGATAAACAGAAAGATTACCGCCAGCCCGGAGAGCCCTAGGACTAAGCCGATGATAGTCGCAACGGGCGGTCCATTCTCATTTTCGTCTGATGCGGAAGTGTAGATTGCTGTTTCTGTAGGAGTTGTGATAGGGATATCCAGAAGTGGAGTAGTTGATGTTATAAAATGCTGGAAGATGCAAGAGTTAGTAGGTGAAACAAGGTGCATTGTGAGGGAACGTACATTGTGATTAGACAAGGCCGCTGCTTCGCCCACTAAAAGCACAAGGAAAGATGCCAAAGGAATGAATCTGCACAAGGACATGACGGCGTAGATGATCGATATCTAAGCGACACGTACGAGGGTGCAGGATGACGTTTGCAAACGAGATCGATAGTATAGAAGAGGAAAGAGACGGAAGAGAGGAACAGAGATAGAGTGGCAAAGCAAGAGAGATATACCTTACTCCCAGGGGTTGAAACTTTATTTTTTCATGGGTGCCATGCAAATGGAATCTATCTCGTGGTGTGTTCCATACGCTGGGACGTGAGTGGTGGTGCGGCGCTAATTATTGGCGATCGGTGGCGTATGCAATCTGCCTCTTGTGATTGGCGGCGGGAAATGAATATGGGCATTGGCAGCGGCTATTGGCTAAGCAATGTCTTTAGTGCATCAAATCCGTCACAATGTAGGACTCAGGTTCCATATATGCAACGAAGGGGGTTATGAGAGATCTACTCGTGTACCACTTGACAAGCCTTCTTTAGCGAGTGAGTGCTACATCAGTGCTACATACGCTATCTCAGGAGCTTACACAGACGTTGTTTTTCACAGGGCTGAGAGTGAGTAGGCGTGAGCATGATATCAACGTCGCTATTATATGAAGCACACAGAGGCAAATTTCACCGACATACAGCTGTGAGGTGCGGTTTCTTGGTCAAGCCATACAGCTACAGAGTTTCCGACGTGAAACTTGGCGGGAACTTCTGCAATATGGGATTATTCGGGAATGTGAACTGATAGGGTAGATCGTAGCAGACTAGCAGATCCTATTTGTGATAGACACCACAAAATGGTCACTTTGTGCCGGCCCCGTGGCTCGGTTGCTACGATCCATGTACCTGCCCCCGATATCGTAAACTGCCGCTCCGAGCTTCACTACTCCGACTGGCCAAATATGAGAGGTGATTAAACTCGCACGGGCGAAACCTTTCGAGTTTCCACCTACGTTCATGCGCATGATCATGCACTGCAGTTCTAATCTGACGATATCATGCTTCAATATACCCAAAAAGACGGGAAGCATCATTCCCATAAGCTCAGAGCTAAATATAATACCGCTCATTGCTGCTGCATTCGGACTGTAGCTTTTTGTTGACACTGTCCAGTTTTAACGTCCGGGTTCAATGTGGTTACCAGGCAATTGCAGATCGAAACCCTTTTAGATTCGCTGGAATCGATGTTTTCAACGGGCGTGACGGCGGTCTCCCACTCGTGCTGCAACATGGCAAGGATTGCCGCCTCTGTCGTCGCCCTGGGGCCGGCTCAATGACAAATGCCGCAGCAATGGCCTTCGTCAGAACCGCCTCATCCTCCTTCCTTAGCGGCATGGCACCTGCTTCGGGGTCTCTGCGCATCCACGCTATCCTATCGTCCCAATTCCTCGACACGCGACTCGGTATTTCCCCGTCGCGCATTGCTCCGCTTTCACAGGAAGCCTTCTGGACCTCTTCGGCACATTCTTCCCCCCTCCGAGCATTACCATGATATCCGTCATGTAGTTTGCAATCACCTAGCATACCTAACGAAGGGACCACACTCTCCGAATAGCGGTAGATGATGCAACCGAGCGCCCACACGTCGATCGCCATGGTAGCCTCCAATGGCAGTTCGAGGAGGAGCTCCGGCACAGCAAAATTTCGTGGCGAGCGGCGCGCGGAAGGACTCGGTAAAGTTGATTAGGCAGATGCTCAGCGCGGAGGCCTCGAGACGAGAAACCGACAGCAGACAGACGAGGTACTGGGGCTGACGAGGGGAGTCCGAGTTGGTCGGCGGCCTAGGAACATTCATGGACTCGGTCGGCGATGTAGGACCATCCATGAACCCGAACGCTTTGACAGGTTCGCCTCCGAGAGCTGCATACACCTCTTCAACGGACCACGCGTGTATATCCACGGTCAGGGTAATGCAAAATTGCCGGTATGAAGATTTATGGATGGGTTCTGTTAGTCGCTCATTCTCGTGGAAGATATACAGCGAGGTCAACGGTGAAACATACCTCCGTGCACAATCCCCTGGGAGTAAAGTAACGTCACCGCCTCTTCGCACTACACCGCGATAGACAGTGGCAGCAGATGCCATCCCCCGAGTGCGAGGCAGCTCTTGACAGCTTGACGCTCGGGCCGAGAAGCTCGGTTACGAGGCAGCGATGCGAGCCGTTCGGTCCCTGGATGTTGAATTCGTCCAACACCGCAACAATGAAACGGCACTCATGCGCGGTATTTCCCCCAAACAGATTGAGAGGGGATAATTAAGACACCTAGCGGCAGGACGGGGACTAGGGCTTGGCTTGGAGCGGGCGCTTCATCATTCTCATAACGGGCGGTACCGATATTCACGGCCACATAACGCAAGCCACGTCCGGAAGCGTGGTGCTTTCGTGGCGATATCCAGAGCCAACCAGATAGTGGAGTGCCGAGGCGGTAGACAATCTGGTAGCGACTTTTTGTGAAACTCGTCACCGATTGCGAGGGTAATATCCGCCAGGTTTATACACTGAAGGGTCTTCGAGCCGGGAAATGACGTCGTCAAGTCGACTCGGACATAGGACAGGGCAGGGCAGGAAAGGGCAGGAAAGGGAAGAGCAGCCACACGGGTTTGGCGGGGCTGAGAACCGTGATAAGAGGGAGAAGATAAAGGAGGACCCACTTTGAGTTCATGCGTGCACGGGTCGAAACGAGAGTTCAGCAGGCGGCAGCTGTAGCTGACAGCTTCTTAACTGTAAAAACGTTCACAACTTCGATTCGGGCAACACACAAAAAAAGTCTGACTTGGAGTATAAAACAAATTGATAGATAGATAGATAGATAGGGTAGTTAAATAGAAGATTAATGTGTTATGAATTCACCTTACAAAGGGATTTTGGGGATTTTGAGTGGGCCCAAATGAGATGAAGAGGGAGGCGGTTTGTGTTAGTTTGTCAGGACTATGTAGAGAGGTATGGCATTGTTCCTCGTTTCGGGCTAGGTCTTTAATAATTTGTCTCTAAGACTTGGTGGAATTTGGCCGATGTCTATAATCTGGAGACTGCAGAGGCCCTCCAGGGTTGCGACCTACAGACTACGGATAAAAGGTACGCCCTCGATTGCGTTAGCGGTTGCATAATTACCATTACCATACATTGCAAGATTTCGAAAATTAAAAGCAATCACTAGGGATATAAATTACTTATTTCAGCAGGTATCTTACTGCATGCAATGTTCTAATACGGATATAGTGCGCTAACCCAATCAGGGTCGTGCTTTTATGTGAGTGTATTAGTCTAGTGTACCACACTCTGAGGCTACGAGTGTATACATCAAGGCCGATTTCCGAAACCGAAAAAGTGGCCGCACGGCAATGCACATCCCCTTCCGGCATTATCGGAAACATGGTCTAGTTAAGGCGTGAGCTGATGTACTCGAGTCTGTTGGCAGTCTGATTTGAGCATCAACAACCTCAAAGGGAAGAAAAAACCTAACAAAACCACTAGAGTACCCCTTGCAGTGGATGCCTGGATGTGCCGGATTCTCAGAGGTCAGATGTTTTGTAGGCCAGACGTGTCCCAATCGGAATAACTACAAAAAGACGATGCCAAAAGCATTCTACTGGTAGAAAATATACAGCCACTCAAGCCCTTGTTATACTCAACACCATCTTTTATTTTGATGCAGGATATTAGCTTGACGGTCGCTAATTAGTTCTTAATCCTGTACCCCTTGCGAGGTTGCCCACAACACAAGTTGTTCAACGTTTGAACTATTGGGACGATTAATTATTCTTGAATATGCAAGTCGGTATTTCGTTACCACCACATCTTAACTGCAACATATCAGAAAATAACACGCGACTTGTGCCTTTGAGAACAACATGAGCTGCAGTTGTTCTAATGCAGCAAATGGCTTTATAGAACGTGCAGCTTGAAAACATAATACCTTATCAACAACAGTTATTTGCCATGAAATTTTGAGGCCAGATGGCAATCCAGCTAAGCTTTGTTTGTTTGTTTGTAATCATATTGCATTCGGCCGCTGGCGGCCATGGCATATCCCGTACATATTTCCTCCCCGCTTCTTCCGTATCATAAAGAAACAAAAGCAAAGTCGCGAGTCCTCTTCCCCTCTAACAAAAGAAACCGCCAAAAAACAACATCAACTTTTACACCCCCCCATCACTCGACTCCTCGTGATCTGAGTTCTCCGCCTCCTCCACCACTCCGCTAATTCTGCCGACATCTGTACAGGATAAAAAATCCATCAACGCCTGCGAACACTTTTCTTCTGCAAAAACGAGAGACATTGGCAATGAAATCTTTGGCTTTTTAAACACCTTTTCAACACCCTCATAACCATCTTCCCCCTCTTGCCCATCAACCCAAAGCCTTTTTTGTTCTCATTTCCATCTCTTACACCACTTAAAAAGGTGGTCTCTTGTCTGATATTCATGTCCACACCACCAACATTTCATATCTCTTCTTTTTCCGATCCGCAATAGGTATTTCGCTATCAGTGCATGTCCTGATTTGAGCTGATAAAACCTTGCTGCAATCGTCTTTTTGGCTTCCATCACCGCACTGTTACCTCCCCTCTTCACCAAATCATACCGGTAACTGTGCTTTGACTTCTTCCCCATCTTCTTTATTTCTTCTTTACTTTCTTCCCATTTCACCTCAGTCAACCTTCGGTTAATATGCGAAAAAGAAACATAATTTAAAAACGGTAGTGGATTTTGCGTTTCGGTATAACTTCCGCAATTCTTATACGCCGCCTTTGTTGCCTGTTGATCCGCTTCTTCATTGCCTTCTATCCCTTTATGAGCAGGTACCCATCGGTACTCCACCTGGATATTTTTTCTGGCTAATGCATCGGTCCAGTTCATCATTCGTAGCGCTAGCACCTGTCCTGGTCCTGGCTCGTCCGATTGTATTCGTCTTAAGGTTGCCTGAGAATCCGTAAAAACTGTAACTCTGGTAACCTCCTTCTTTTCTGCCATCTCATCCGCGATCTTCATTGCTTCCGACATCGCATACATTTCTGCATCAAACGCCTCTTTTTGTCGACCTAAGTGCACCCTCCTCTTATTCCACCTCCCATCCTCTTTCCATACCACTGCGCACCCGACCCACTCATCTTCCTTTCTCGATCCATCAGTCCAAAAAACAAGCCCATCCCTCTCTAACTTCGCATCTCTCAACGCTTGTTTCTCATCCTGAATTATCACTTTGCCCTTAAGGCATCTTTTTTCCGTCGGTAATGTCGTCCTTTCATAACTCCTCCTTTCGAAAGGTTTATCCTCCGGGATCAACTCGTCAATCCCCTCCACCCTTTGTAAGACATTCCTTGGTACATCTAACATTTTCCCTCCGCCTTGAGCATCGGGCATCATCATTCGTCTCAACTTATACCGCCGAACTCGGTTAGTAAGGAGAGGCTTTGCCGGTCGTAAACCTGCATCATTCATCAACGCTCCTTGAGGTGTTGTCCTAAAGCATCCGGTTACCCTTCTGCCCTGTTCATTCAACAACTTTTGCACCTCCTGAGCTCGATTTTCTTGTCCATGCCACCACAATTCAGATCCAAACAACGCCACTGCCTGAACTGCCGCAACTTGAATTCATTTGCAACCTTCCGAGCTTAATCCTTTCTTCGTCATCAAGGATCTCACCCTATTTTGTGCTTTCCTTGCTTTCGCTAAGGTCTTTCTCGTATGATCATTCAGGGTAAGCATATCATCCAGCCATACCCCCAACCATCTTGTCGCTTCTTTATTATACGGAACTTCATGATTTCCTACCCTTATTCGGGCGTTCATCTTCGGTTCCTTATTCTTTCTTTGTCGTGTGAACAACATCGCTTCCGTTTTTTGGATGTCGAACTGACAGGCATTCTTCTTTGCCCAAATTGTTGTTTCCGCGGCGCATCTCTCTAGTCATTGTGTGCATTCCCCCACATCCTCACCTTCCACCACCCATGCCACATCATCAACAAAAGATATACCCTCACTTCCACACTCTTCTTCTTTCTTTTCAACTTGGCCGAACAACCCCGAAAGGTATATAACGAAAAGTACTGGCG
>Ga0307515_10002234_pt1 | contig 42472 bp, 42 predicted proteins | sample 17_EM_MG_FD_194513 | JGI IMG/M metagenome (GOLD analysis project Ga0307515, IMG submission 194513) | Populus trichocarpa ectomycorrhiza microbial communities from riparian zone in the Pacific Northwest, United States - 17_EM | ecosystem: Host-associated > Plants > Roots > Unclassified | place... | reverse complement strand
AAACCAGGAAAGTCTAGACGATTGGGATATGCGCTCTGGCCGGAACTAGCACGCCGAAGTCGTCATACCCCGCGTGAGTCTAGACGATTGGGATATGCGCTCTGGCCGGAACTACATCGTAGGCACCGCTGCTGCCGCATTTAGTCTAGACGATTGGGATATGCGCTCTGGCCGGAACACGGTAACACCGTAGCAATTATCGACTCGCAGTCTAGACGATTGGGATATGCGCTCTGGCCGGAACTTACCGAACTTATTGACCTTGAAACCTGTAAGTCTAGACGATTGGGATATGCGCTCTGGCCGGAACAGATCAAGGCGCTTGAAGACCAGGGTAAAAAGTCTAGACGATTGGGATATGCGCTCTGGCCGGAACTCGAGCGCCTTGCGGGCGCTGGTGCGCGCAAGTCTAGACGATTGGGATATGCGCTCTGGCCGGAACCTGGCGGTTTGGCGCTTGCTGCGGCGGCAGAGTCTAGACGATTGGGATATGCGCTCTGGCCGGAACCGCGCGCTCGATCTTGCGGTCGAGCCACACAGTCTAGACGATTGGGATATGCGCTCTGGCCGGAACGATAATGCCATCGCAGTGGCGCAACAAGCCAGTCTAGACGATTGGGATATGCGCTCTGGCCGGAACCATTACGACCGCGATCTGTCGGAGCAAGGTAGTCTAGACGATTGGGATATGCGCTCTGGCCGGAACGGGGCCATCGAAGCCACCATACCTGCGGCGAGTCTAGACGATTGGGATATGCGCTCTGGCCGGAACAAGCGGCTACTGCAGCAAAAGCGTCGGGCAAGTCTAGACGATTGGGATATGCGCTCTGGCCGGAACGCCACCGCGTCGGCCGATGAAGTAAACACCAGTCTAGACGATTGGGATATGCGCTCTGGCCGGAACGCCGGGTTTGATTCTCCGCATCCATTACGGAGTCTAGACGATTGGGATATGCGCTCTGGCCGGAACGGTAATAGCGCTCACATAGTTTACAGTCTCAGTCTAGACGATTGGGATATGCGCTCTGGCCGGAACTATGGAGTGGCAGTCACGAACGTGATGGCGAGTCTAGACGATTGGGATATGCGCTCTGGCCGGAACCTGGCCGTGCCCTCACCGCCGATCTGGTTCAGTCTAGACGATTGGGATATGCGCTCTGGCCGGAACCCGATGGTCCAGCGGTAGGCTTTTCGGATGAGTCTAGACGATTGGGATATGCGCTCTGGCCGGAACCTGCAGTTCGGCACACGCATGCAGGCATCGAGTCTAGACGATTGGGATATGCGCTCTGGCCGGAACCCAGCTCGCTGGGCACCCACAGCGCGGGCAAGTCTAGACGATTGGGATATGCGCTCTGGCCGGAACTGCATCTCGCGCTCGAACTCGGCGCGCTGCAGTCTAGACGATTGGGATATGCGCTCTGGCCGGAACCGGCCATCGGTGGCCCAGGTGCCGGGCCAGAGTCTAGACGATTGGGATATGCGCTCTGGCCGGAACCCAACGACAACGGCAGACATCAACACTTGGAGTCTAGACGATTGGGATATGCGCTCTGGCCGGAACTCGATCGTGCTGTGGGTGCAGAGCCTGCTGAGTCTAGACGATTGGGATATGCGCTCTGGCCGGAACCCAAGTCAACCGATATATACGGCGCCACCAAGTCTAGACGATTGGGATATGCGCTCTGGCCGGAACGAGGCCAAGCGCCTCAAGGCTGAAGCCGATAGTCTAGACGATTGGGATATGCGCTCTGGCCGGAACGGTGCGTTCAGTTGGCTGCAGTAGTTGCCCCCTCAAACCCACCCTTTCATCCGCAACAACCCAAACGCCGCCACGGTCGCCCCATCCCTGATCACCCCGTCCAGAATCATCCGCTCCACCTCGTCGATGCCGAAGTCCTGCGCCACCAGGCCTTCTTCTTCCGACTCCAGGTCGGTCGGCCCCGGCGTGAGCTGTGTCGCCAGGTAGATGTCGAAGCCGTTCTTGGCGTAGCCGTAGGCGGCGAAGAGGTTGCCGGCGTGGCGCCAGTTGGCGGCGACGAGGCCGGTTTCTTCGCGCAGTTCGGTGGCGGCCTGGGCCAGGCGGTCGGCTTCGCCGTTGGCGGTCGAGCCCTGCGGGAATTCCCAGAAGCGTGCGCCGACGGGGTAGCGGTACTGCTGCACCAGGTGCATGCGGCCGTCCTGCAACGGCACGATGAGTGCGAAGTCGGGTTTTTCCACCACGCCGTAGATGCCCTTGGCGCCGCTGGCGCGCTCGATCTGGTCTTCGCGCACCGTCATCCAGGGGTTTTGGTAGGCGATGCGGCTCGCGGTGGTGCGGATTTCCGGGTCTGGCATAGAGGGCTCCGTGGGTAACTGTGGATAACTGTGGATAGCGTGACGGCTGATTCTGCCGGATCGGCGGCGCGGCCTATCGGTGCGCATGGGGCTTGAAACCTCTGGCATGGCACTTGCATCTCAACTTGTACACAAGTTAGGATGCTTTAAAGTGGTGCAAGTCAAGACTCCTTCCGAAACCATGGCAGACCAGGGCGGCGGCTCGGCTAAGGCCCCTGGTTTCCCCGCACAAAATCCACAGGCCAGACCGGCGAATGCGTGGATCACCCAGGCGGACGAGCCCTTGCAGCTCAGGGTCGGCGGGCCGCTTGCCGGCCTGCATTTCGCGGTCAAGGACAACATCGACGCCGCGGGTTTTGCCACCACCGCGGCCTGCCCGGCCTTTGCCTACCAGCCCACGGCGCACGCCAGCGTGGTGCAAAAACTGCTCGAAGCCGGTGCGGCGCTGCACGGCAAGACCAATCTCGACCAGTTCGCCTGCGGGCTCAACGGTACGCGTTCGCCCTATGGCCCGGTGCCCAATGCGTTCGACCCGGCCTATGTGTCGGGCGGCTCCAGCTCGGGCTCGGCCTATGTGGTGGCCAGCGGCCAGGTCGACTTCGCCCTGGGCACCGACACCGCGGGCTCCGGCCGCGTGCCGGCCGGGCTGAACAACATCGTCGGCATCAAGCCTTCGAAGGGGCTGGTCAGTGCACGCGGCGTGGTGCCGGCCGCGCAGAGTGCCGATTGCGTGTCGATCTTCGCGCGCACGGTGGCCGTGGCCGCGCGTGTGCTGCAGGCGGCCATGGGCTACGACGTACTAGACCCTTATTCGCGCCCGCTGCAACTGGCCACCACGCCGTGGCCGGCGGGGTTCCGTTTCGGTGTGCCGTCCTCGCTCGAATTCTTTGGCGACAGCGCCGCCGAGGCCGCGTTCACGCAGTCCATCGTGCAGCTCGAAGCCCTGGGCGGCAGGCCGGTCGGCATCGACTACACGCCGCTGGCCAAGGCTGCCGCGCTGCTGTATGAAAGCGCGCTGGTGGCCGAGCGTTATGCCGCCGTGCGCAGCTTCTTCGATACGCATGCAGAGGCCGTGGTCGAGCCGGTGCGCGGCATCCTGGCGGCGGGCCAGGGCTACAGCGCCGCCGACCTGTGCGAAGCGCAAACCCTGCTGCGCGGCTACGGCCAGCAGGCCGCGGCGATGTGGCAAGACATCGACGTGCTGCTCGTGCCCACCGCACCCACACACTACACCGTGGCCGCGATGCAGGCCGACCCGGTGGCGCTGAACCGCAAGCTCGGCGCCTACACCAACTTCGTGAACCTGCTCGACTATGCCGCCATCTCGGTGCCGAGCACACTGCGGCCCGACGGCTTGCCCTTCGGCATCACCTTGATCGGCCCCTGCGGCAGCGACTGGCAACTGGCCGACCTGGGCCAGCGCTACCACCATGCCACGGGCCTGCAGCAGGGCGCCACCGGCGAGCCGCTGCCGGCCCCGCAATCCATCGTGGGGCTTAAAGCCGAGGCCACCGAGCCCATGGTCCGTGTGGCGGTGGTCGGTGCACACCTCTCGGGTATGCCGCTCAACGGCCAACTCACCGAACGCGGCGCCACGCTGGATCTCGTTTCTGAGACCGCACCCGACTACCAGCTCTATGCGCTGCCGAACACAGTGCCGCCCAAGCCCGGCCTGCTGCGTGTGGCGCCGGGGCAGGGCGCACGCATCGCCGTCGAGGTGTGGCGCATGCCGGCCGCGCACTACGGCAGTTTCGTGGCGCTGATCCCGCAGCCGCTGGGCATCGGCACGCTGAGCCTGGCCGATGGCAGCACGGTGCAGGGCTTCATCTGCGAACCGCTGGCGCTGGCCGGCGCGCGCGACGTCAGCGAATTCGGCGGTTGGCGCGCGTACATCGCGTCGCTGAGCGCGAAGCCGTAGCCAGGTCATCTGTTTTTGTCTTCCTTTTTTTTGCAGGAGCGTTCCATGAAACCAGTCGATACCGCCCAATCCCTTAACGCATCGCGACGCCGCATCCTCAAGGCCACGGGCGCTTCCGCGGCGCTGGGCGTGCTGGGCGCGCCTGCGCTCGTGCGGGCCCAGTCCGGCCCCAAGATCCGCATCGGCTACTGGCCGGTGGCGGCCGGGCTGCCGTTCTTCGCGGCCATCGAGAAGGGCTACTTCAAGGAAGCCGGCCTCGACGTGGAAGCACTCAAGTTCGCCGGTGCGCAGCAGGTGATGGAAGCCATGTTGTCGGGCCGCTCCGACGGCAGCTCCAACGGCACCGGCGCGGCCAACCTGGCCATCGGTGAAATCGCCCAGCCCGGCCTGTTCAAGATCTTCGCCACGAACCCCAGCAACGCCAAATACGTGCTCGACGAATTCATCACCGCCAAGGACAGCGCCATCAAGACCATGGCCGACCTCAAGGGCAAGAAGGTGGCGTCCGGCCCCGGCATCCAGAACGTCACGCTGTGCAAGACCATGCTGGAGCGCGCCGGCGCCACCGGCGCCACGGTGAGTGAGCTGCCCATCGGCCAGCACATCGCCTCGCTGGTGGCGGGGCAGGTTGATGCCTGCTACACACTCGAGCCCACCGGCACCATCGGCCGCATGAACGGCACCACCCGCGTGATCGAAGCCGGCGTGGTGGCCAAGTACATCCTCGGTGACGCGATGGCGCCGTGGCATGGCGGCGCGGCCAGCCTCACCACCGAGTTCATCAAGAAGAACCCCGAGGTAGCGAAGAAGTTCATCGCCGCCTATGCCAAAGGCATCGAGCTGGTGCGCAGCAAGCCCGAGGAAGCGCGCCAGTTCATGAAGGGCTACACCGCCATCGAAGGCCCGCTCACCGCCGAAGTGCCGCTGGCCTCCTACATGCTCTACAACGAGTTCAAGGCGAGCGACCTGGCCTACTTCCAGAAGTTCTACGACCTGTTCACCGACAAGGGCATCTTCGAGAAGAAGGTCGTGGTCGATGGCCTGATCTACAAAGTTTGAAATGTTGCTCGCCCCCAGGATGCGCGCACTTCGTGTCGCTCCTCCAACCCCCTACCGGGGGCGATACCAGCGGCCCGGCAAAGCCGGTTCCGCGGTATCCCTGAAACTGAAGGAGTGCCGAAATGGCTGAAGTTACTGCCCCTGTTTCCAAACCCTGGTCGCCACCCGCGGCTGGCGCGGCTTCCGCCGCACCGAAGCCGCCCGTGTGGGACCGCTTCCTGCCCTTCGTCGGGCCGGTGGCGCTGTTCATCATCTGGGACCTGGTGGTGCGGCTCGGCTTCATCAAGCCGATCCTGCTGCCCACGCCCGGCGCCACCGTGCTCACCCTGGTCACCGGCCTGGCCGGCGGGCCGCTGCTGCTCGACTTTGCGGTGACGGTGATGCGCACACTCGAAGCCTTTCTGATCGCGGCCGTGGTTGGTGTGCCGGTGGGCGTGCTGCTCGGCAGCAACGAAAAGGCCTACCGCAGCGTGGAGTTCCTGATCGACTTCTTTCGCTCCACACCGTCGTCGGCGCTGATCCCGCTGTTCCTGCTGATCTTCGGCGTGTCCGACGTCAACAAGGTGGCCATCGCCGCGTTCGGCGCCTTCCTCATCGTGATCTTCAACAGCGCCTACGGTGTGATCAACGCGCGCAAGCAGCGGGTGATGGCGGCGCGGGTGATGGGCGCCTCGCGCTGGCAGATCTTCAAGGACGTGCTGGTCTGGGAAAGCCTGCAGCCGACCTTCGTCGGCCTGCGTTCGGCGGTGTCGATGGCACTGGTGATCGTGATCGTGGCCGAGATGTTCATCGGCTCCGACAACGGCCTGGGCCACCGCATCATCGACGCGCAGCAGGTGCTCAACGTGAAGAGCATGTACGCGGCCATCCTGGCGGCCGGTGCGCTGGGTTATGCGCTGAATATTTTGTTCTTGATCGCCGAGAGAAAAATCGTGCATTGGAGCGGACGATGAGCACAGTGTTGAACGGCCCGGTGTACGCCGATGTTCCGGTACGCCCCTACCAGCCCGGCCCGGCCGGCACCCATATCACCATCCGTGGACTGACCAAGTACTTCGCGGGCTGGCCGCTGTACGAAGACTTCAACCTCGACATCCCCAAGCACAAGATCGTGTCGGTGTTCGGCCCCAACGGCTGCGGCAAGAGCACGCTGATCAACATGATCGCCGGGCTGATCCCGATCGACGCGGGGCAGATCCTGTTCGACGGCAAAAGCCTGAAAGACACCAAGATCGGCTACGTGTTCCAGAACTACCGCGAGGCCATGTTTCCCTGGATGCGCACCATCGACAACATCGCCTACCCGCTGAAGCTCGAAGGCCGCAGCAAGGCCGAGGTCGACCGGCGCATGGCCGAACTCGTGGCTTCGTTCGACGTGAAGTTCGACCTGAACCGCTTCCCCTACGAACTCTCGGGCGGGCAGCAGCAGACGGCATCGATCATGCGCGCGCTGGCGCCCGGGCCCGAGGTGCTGTTTCTCGACGAGCCGTTCTCCGCGCTCGACTTCGAGATGACCTTGTTCATCCGCGAGAAGCTGCAGGAAGTGTTCATGCAGACCGGCACCACCATGCTGCTGGTGTCGCACGACCTGGAGGAGGCCGTGTACCTGGCCGACCAGGTGCTGCTGCTCACCAAACGGCCGACACGTGTGGCCGAGATATTGCCCTACGACGACCCGCGGCCGCGCACGGTGGAGACCTTGTCCGAGCCGAGCTTCATCAGCGCGAAGAAACTCAGCCTGGAGATCTTCCAGCGCGAGGTGCGGCGATGAGCCCGGCACAGGTCGAAGCCTATGTCGATGCGGCCTCGGCGATTCTCGATTTGAACCTCGAAGCCGCGCACCGGCCCGGTGTGCTGCGCTACTTTGCGCTGGCGGCCGACATGGCGGCGCTGGTCGATGCCGTGCCGCTGGAGCCGCACCACGAGGCGGCCGTGCATTTCACGCCGATCTCGCCGCGCGCGACCGAGGGAATGCCATGACGGCGATGGACGAACTCTTCACCATGGACGGTGCCGCCATGGCCGAGGCGGTGCGCGCCGGCCAGCTCAGCGCCACCGCCTTGGTGCAGGCCAGCCTGGCACGCATCGCCGCCACCGATGGCGAGGTGAATGCCTTCACCGACGTGGTGCGCGAGCGGGCCTTGCAGCGTGCGGCCGACATCGATGCGCAACTTGCAGCCGCAGCTTCGGGGCCGTTGCGCGAACTGCCGCTGCTCGGCGTGCCGTTCGCGGTGAAGAACCTGTTCGACATCAAGGGCATCCGTACCTTGGCCGGCTCGAAGATTGAACGCGACAGCGCACCGGCCACGGCCGATAGTGTGCTCGTGCAGCGCATGGAGGCGGCCGGTGCGGTGCTGGTCGGCGGCCTCAACATGGACGAATACGCCTACGGCTTCAGCACCGAGAACAGCCATGAAGGCCCGGTGCGCAACCCGCATGATCTGTCGCGCATCGCGGGCGGTTCGTCGGGCGGCTCGGGCGCGGCGGTGGCGGCGGGGCAGGTGCCGATCACGCTGGGTTCGGACACCAATGGTTCGATCCGTGTGCCTTCGTCGCTGTGTGGCGTGTTCGGCCTGAAGCCGACCTTCGGCCGCCTGCCGCGCACCGGCAGTTTTCCCTTCATCTCGAGCCTGGACCACCTGGGCCCGTTCGCGCGTTCGGCCAAAGACCTGGCCTTGAGTTATGACGCCATGCAGGGGCCCGAGGCCGGTGCCGGTACGGCGGCCGATGGCTTTGACCCCGGTGCGGCGCAGCGCGCGGTGGAGCCGACGCTGCCGCTGCTCGGGCTGGGTGTGCGCGGCCTGCGCATCGGCATTCTCGGCGGCTACTTCGAACGCAATGCCCAGGCCGCTGCGCTGAGCGCGGTGCAGGCCGTGGCCGAGGCCTTGTCGGCGCAGGAACGTGTGGCGTTGCCGATGGTCGAGGCCGGCCGTGCCGCGGCCTTCCTCATCACCAACGCGGAAGCGGGCGCACTGCACCTGCAGAACTTGCGCAAGCGGCCCAACGACTTCGAGCCGCTGTCGCGCGACCGCTTCCTGGCCGGCGCCATGTTGCCCGCGGCCTGGGTGGCGCGGGCACAGCGTGTGCGGCGCGCCTATGCGCAAGAGGTGGCCCGGGTGTTCGAGCACTTCGACATCCTGCTGGCGCCGGCCACGCCCTGCGCGGCCACACCCATCGGCACCGAGAGCTTCGAGATCAACGGGCGGCAGTTGCCGCTCAGGCCCAGCATGGGGCTGTTGACCCAGCCGATCTCCTGCATCGGCCTGCCAGTGTGTGCGGTGCCGGTATGGGGCGCACACCCGCGCCTGCCGATCGGCGTGCAGGTCATCGCTGCGCCATGGCGTGAAGACCTGGTGCTGCGGGTGGCCGCCACATTGGAAGCTGCCGGCGTGGTGCGCGCACCCGTCGGCGCCTGTACGTTTTCTTGAAGGAAAGAGTTGACGATGATCCACGCCACCAACATCCCCAAGGTTCGCGCCGAAGTGGAGGCCGTGTTCGCGCAGTACGAAGACGCGCTGGTCAACAACAAGGTCGAGGTGCTCGACGCACTGTTCTGGAACAGCCCGCACACCCTGCGTTATGGCGCGGGTGAAAACCTCTACGGCTTCGAGGCCATCCAGGCCTTTCGCGCGGCGCGGCCGGCGCAGGGCCTGGCGCGCACGGTGTTGAAGACCGTCATCACCACCTACGGCTACGACTTCGCCACCACCAACATCGAATTCCAGCGCGAAGGCAGCCCCAAGACCGGGCGGCAGAGCCAGACCTGGCTGCGCACCGAAAAAGGCTGGAAGGTGGTGGCCGCGCATGTGAGTTTGATGCCGTGATGAGTTTTGTCTTACTCCCTCTCCCGCAGGCGGGAGAAGGGGCAAATCCCAGGCACAGAATTTGCGTCCAATCTTGTATCCAAGATAAAAATCCTTCTCCCGCACCTTTTTGATTCCCCCCACCGTCCACCCGATCCACCACCCCGGAGAAAACCCATGAGCTTCCCGAACCCCACTCGCCGCGACTCTCTCAAAACCCTGGCCGCGCTGGGCACAGCGGGCACGCTCGGGGCCTGGCAAGGGCTGGCGCAGGCGCAGGCGCCGTTGACCGTGGGCGTGATCTATGTCGGCCCGCGCGACGACTACGGCTACAACCAGGCCCATGCCCAGGCCGCGGCCGAAGTCAAGAAGATGCCCGGCATCAAGGTGGTCGAGGAAGAAAACGTGCCCGAGACTGCGGCCGTGCAAAAGACCATGACCGGCATGATTGCGCAGGACGGCGCCAAGCTGTTGTTCCCCACCTCGTTCGGCTACTTCGATCCCCACCTGCTGGCGCTGGCCGCCAAGTACCCCGACGTGCGCTTCTCGCACTGCGGCGGCATGTGGACCGAAGGCAAACACCCGAAGAATGCCGGCAGCTTCTTCGGCTACATCGACGAATGCCAGTACCTGAACGGCGTGATCGCCGGCCACATGACCAAGAGCAACAAAATTGCCTTCGTCGCGGCCAAGCCGATCCCGCAGGTGCTGCGCAACATCAACGCCTTCACCATGGGCGCGCGCTCGGTCAAGCCCGGCATCACCTGCAGCGTGATCTTCACCGGCGACTGGTCGATGGCCGTGAAAGAGGCCGAGGCCACCAACAGCCTGGCCGACCAGGGCTGCGACGTGTTCACCATGCACGTGGACGGCCCGAAGGTCATCGTCGAAACAGCGGCCAAGCGCGGCAAGATGGTGTGCGGCTACCACGCCAGCCAGGCCAAGCTCGCACCCAACGCCTACCTCACCGGCGCCGAATGGAACTGGCTCACCGCCTACACCGCCATCATCGACGCGGCCCGCACCGGCAAGCCGCATCCGAACTTCCTGCGCGGCGGCCTCAAGGAAGGCTACGTGAAGATGTCGGCCTACGGCGCCATGGTGCCCGACGCGGCCAAGAAACAGGCCGACGACACCAAGGCCAAGATGGTCGGCGGCAGCTTCGACATCTTCAAGGGCCCGCTCAAGGACAACAAGGGCAAGGAAGTGATTGCCGCGGGCAAGGTCTTCAAGCAGACGGACCTGGAGCTGGAGAAGATGAACTACCTGGTCGAGGGGGTGAACGGGAGCTTTTGAACAGCACCGTTCGCGCTGAGCCGACCCTTCGACAGGCTCAGGGCGAACGGTGTTTGTTGACCGGATGTTCATTCCCCCGTTCGTCCTGAGCTTGTCGAAGGGCCTGGTTCGGACACAAGGCTTCGACAAGCCCGAACGGCAACCAAAAGGAACCCGCCCATGCGCATCCCCGTGAAAGAAATCGCCTTGCCGGTGCTGGCCATTGCCGCTGCGCTCGGCATCTTCGGTGTGCTGGTGTGGTTTGCCGGCGTGAGCCCGGTCGACGTCTGGGTGACCTTGTTCAAGGGTGCCTTCGGCGACTGGTTCTCCTGGCAGAACACGCTGCAGCGCGCGGCACCTCTGATGCTCACCGCGCTGTGTGTGGCGCTGCCGGCGCGGGCCGGCCTGGTGATCATCGGTGGCGAAGGTGCGCTGGTGCTCGGCGGCCTGGCCTGCGCGGCCCTGCCTTACCTGATGCCGCTGCCCGACAACTTCATCGGCACGGTTTTGGTCTGCATCGCGGGCGCGATCGCCGGCGGCCTGTGGATCATGCTGGCCGGCTGGCTGCGGCAGTTTCGCGGCATCAATGAAACCATCAGCAGCCTGCTTTTGGCCTACATCGCCATCGGCATCTTCAAGCACCTGGTGGAAGGCCTGCTGCGTGACCCGGCAAGCCTGAACAAACCTTCCACGCTGTCATTGTCCGAAGGCATCCGCATCGGCGGCATTGCCGGCACCGACGTGCACTGGGGCCTGGTGCTCGGCATCGTCGCCTGCCTGGGCCTGGGGCTGTGGCTGCGCTCCACGGCCTCGGGGTTTTCGATCCGTGTGGTGGGCGGCAACCCGCGCACTGCGCAACTCGTGGGCCTGCCGGCCAACAAGCTGATCCTGGCGGCTTGCGGCCTGGGTGGCGGCTGCGCAGGCCTGGCCGGTGCGGTGGAAGTGGCGGCGGTGCATACCAATGCCAATGCCTCGCTGATCGCGGCCTACGGTTATGCCGGCATCCTGGTGTCGTTCATCGCGCGGCACAACCCGATCGCGGTGATCCCGGTGGCGATTTTGTTTGGCGGTTTCGGTGCGGCGGGCAGTTTGCTGCAGCGTCGGTTGGGTTTGCCCGACGCCTCGGTGCTGGTGCTGCAAGGCATCGCCTTTGTGCTGATCCTGGCCAGCGAAGCCTTGCGCAATACCGACCTGAAGGCACTCGCCGCGAAATGGTTCACGCCGCGTGCGCAGCCGGCGATGCCTTCGACCCTTGGCAAAGGAGCCCAGCCATGACCGCTGACCAATGGATTGCCCTGGCCGCCGGCATCGGCGGCGGCGCCTTGCGTGTGGGTGTGCCTTTTCTCTTCGTGAGCCTCGGCGAATGCCTCACCGAGAAGTCGGGCCGCATCAACCTTGGCCTCGAAGGTGTGCTGGTGCTCTCGGCCATGGCCGCGTTCGGCGGCTCCTACCTCACGGGTTCGCCCTGGGCCGGGGTCTTGATCGGTGCCTGCGTCGGCGCACTGCTGGCCGCGCTGCACGGCGTGTTGTGTTCACTCGACGGCGTGAACGACGTGGCCACCGGCATCGCGCTGATGCTGCTCGGCACCGGCCTGGCCTTCTACTTCGGCAAGGCGCTGATCCAGCCGCAGGCCGAGCAGATTCCGTCGATCCCCCTGGGCAACTGGAGCGACAACCCGGTGGTGCGCGCGGCCTTGCAGGTCAACGCCTTGCTGCCGGTCGGCATCGCCCTGGCCATCTTCATGTGGTGGGGCTTTGCGCACACCCGCGCCGGCCTGTTGGTGCGCATGGCGGGCGATTCGGCCAATGCCACGCGGGCGCTGGGGTATTCGGTGTCGGGCATTCGTATCGCGTCCACCGCGGCGGGGGGCTTCATCGCCGGGCTTGGCGGCGCTTCGCTCACCTTGTTCTACCCCGGCAGCTGGAACGAAGGCATCTCCAGCGGCCAGGGGCTGATCGCCGTGGCGCTGGTGATCTTCGCGCGCTGGAGCCCGCTGCGCTGCGTGGGCGCGGCCCTGCTGTTCGGCGGCGCGGGCGCCATCGGCCCGGCGTTGCAGAGCATCGGCGTGGGTTGGGGCTACCACCTGTTCAACACCGTGCCCTATGTGCTCACGCTGCTGATCCTGGTGATCACCTGCAAGCCCGGCACGGTGGTGGTCGGCAGCCCGGGCGAACTTTCATCGACACGTTGACCCAACGCCATGGATACACCTACCCGCTTCGTGGCCGCCGCGCCCTATGCCTGGCCCTACAACGGCGACCTGCGCCCCGACAACACCGCGCTGATCGTCATCGACATGCAGACCGACTTCTGCGGCAAGGGCGGTTATGTGGATGTGATGGGCTACGACCTGTCGTTGGTGCAGGCGCCGATCGCGCCCATCGCCAAGACTCTGGCCGTGCTGCGCCCGCTCGGCTTTCACATCATCCACACACGTGAGGGCCACCGGCCCGACCTGGCCGACCTGCCGGCCAACAAACGCTGGCGCTCGCGGCAGATCGGCGCGGGTGGGGTGGGCATCGGCGACGATGGGCCGTGTGGCCGCATCCTGGTTCGCGGCGAGCCAGGTTGGGAGATCATTCCCGCGCTCGCACCGATCGATGGCGAGGTGGTGATCGACAAGCCCGGCAAGGGCTCGTTCTACGCCACCGACCTGGAGCTGGTCTTGCGCACACGTGGCATCCAGAACCTGATCCTGGCCGGCATCACCACCGACGTGTGTGTGCACACCACCATGCGCGACGCCAATGACCGCGGCTTCGAGTGCCTGCTGCTGTCCGACTGCACCGCCGCCACCGACCACGGCAACCACCTGGCCGCGCTGAAGATGATCACCATGCAGGGTGGGGTGTTCGGTGCGCATGCCACGTCGGACGCGCTGCTGGCCACTGTGGGGAGTCAGGCATGAGCGGTTTCCCCACCGTTCGCCCTGAGCCTGTCGAAGGGCCTGGTGCGGACAAAAGGCTTCGACAAGCTCAGCCCGAACGGGTGTTCTCAACCCGAGCGGGTGTTTTGCTGGCCGGCGAAGATCAATTACGGGAGTACATGAATGGCCGCACCTTCCCCTGACGCCATCGGCGGCCTGCCCGCCGGCACCGGCGCACTCGCGCTCGACACCTACCAGCTGACCAAACGTTTCGGCAGCTTCACCGCCATGGACCAGGTGACGATGCGGGTCGAGCCCGGCACGGTGCATGCGCTGCTCGGTGAAAACGGCGCGGGTAAAAGTACGCTGGTGAAATGTGTGGCGGGCTTTCAGCGCGCCGAAGAAGGCAGTGTGCTGATCGACGGCCGCGAGCAGGACATCGCCAACCCCATCGTGGCGCGCTCGCTCGGCATCGGCATGGTCTACCAGCACTTCACCCTGGCGCCGGGCATGACGGTGGCCGAGAACCTGCTGCTGGCCGGCGGCAAGACACCCGCGCTGATCGACTGGAAGGCCAAACGCGCCGAACTCAAGGCCTTCCTGGCCACCACGCCGTTCAGCCTCGACCTCGACGTGCGGCCTTCCGAACTCGCTGCCGGCGAGAAGCAGAAGCTCGAATTGTTGAAGCAGCTCTACCTGAAGCCGCGTCTGTTGATCCTGGATGAGCCCACCTCGGTGCTCACGCCGCAGGAAGCCGACGAGGTGCTCGGCCATGTGCGCGACTTCGCCAGGAGCGGGCAGTGCACGGTGCTGATCATCACCCACAAGTTCCGCGAGGTGATGGCCTATGCCGACGCGGTGACCGTGCTGCGCCGCGGCAAGGCGGTGCACCACACCCAGGTGGCCGACACCGACCCGCAACGCCTGGCCGCGGCCATGATGGGCGAGGGCGCGGCGCCGCCACCGGAGCTGGCCACCGATGCCACGACACCGATGACACCGATGCCGCCCATGGCCAAACGCGCCGCGGGTACAGGCCGCTACGCATTGCAGGTCGAAGGCCTGCAGGCCCAGGGCGACCGCGGCACGCTGGCCGTGCACGACCTGAGCCTGGCGGTGCGGCCCGGCGAAGTGCTGGGCGTGGCCGGTGTCTCGGGCAACGGGCAGCGCGAACTCGTCGAAGCGCTGGTCGGCCAACGGCCGCGCCTGGCCGGGCGGGTCAGCGTGATGGGCGAGGCCTACCAGGCCACGCGCGAGGAGAACCGGCGCCTCAAGGTACGCAGCCTGCCCGAAGAGCCCTTGCGCAATGCCTGCGTGGGTGACCTGAGCGTGGCCGAGAACATGGCCCTGCGCGACTTCGACCAGCCGCCGCTGGCCAATCCGTCGCTCGGCGGCTTGCTGAACTTTCCGGCATGGCGCAGCCGTGCGCGCGAATGGATCACCGAGTACGGCGTGAAGACCCGCGGCGAGGGCGCACCGATCAAGAGCCTTTCGGGCGGCAACGTGCAGCGTGCCGTGCTGGCGCGCGAACTGGCCGGCGACATCAATGTGCTGATCGCCGCCAACCCGGTGTTCGGCCTGGACTTCGCGGCGGTGGCGGAAATCCATTCGCGCATCCTGAAGGTGCGCGAGAAGGGTGGGGCGGTGCTGCTCATCAGCGAAGACCTGGACGAACTACTGGAGTTGTCCGACCGCATCGTGGTGATGAGCGAAGGTCGTGTCGTTTTCGAAACCGATGCGGCCAGCGCCGAGCGGCATGTGCTCGGCGCCCACATGGGTGGTGGGGAACACCACGCGCACTGAAACGAAAATGCCAACAAGGAACCCCATGCAGATCGACGCCACGCCATTCCCCTACAGTTTCGATGTCGACCACACCGCGCTGGTGTTGATCGACATGCAGCGCGACTTCATCGAGCCCGGCGGTTTCGGCGAAACGCTGGGCAACGACGTGTCTTTGCTCGAAGCCATCGTGCCGGCCACGAAGGCCATGCTCGAAGCCTGGCGCGCAGCCGGCGGCCTGGTGGTGCACACGCGCGAGGCGCACCGGGCCGACCTGTCGGACTGCCCGCCGGCCAAGCGCAACCGCGGCAACCCCACGCTCCGCATCGGCGACGCCGGGCCGATGGGCCGCATCCTGGTGATGGGCGAGCCGGGCAACCAGATCATCGATGCGCTGGCGCCGGTGCCGGGCGAACTGGTGATCGACAAGCCGGGCAAGGGCGCCTTCTACGCCACCGGGCTGCACGAGATGCTGCAGCAGCGCGGCATCAGCCACCTGCTGTTCGGCGGCGTGACCACCGAGGTGTGTGTGCAGACCAGCATGCGCGAGGCCAACGACCGCGGCTACGACTGCCTGCTGCTGGAAGACTGCACCGAGAGTTATTTCCCCCACTTCAAGGCCGCGGCGGTGGAGATGATCCGCGCGCAGGGCGCCATCGTCGGCTGGACGGCGCCGAGCGCGGCGGTCCGGGCGGCACTGCATTCAGGTTAAGGTAGGGGCTGTACCGCTCTTTCGCCGCGTTTCCAGTGTCCCGTTGTCCATGCCCAATACCGTTTCCAAGAACCCCTCCGTGGTCGACTCGCCGGTCTTTCGCTCGCGCGCCGACGAGGTGTACGCGCAACTCAAGCGCGACGTGGCCGACTTCAAGCTCGTGCCCGGCGACCGCTTCACCGAAAACGAAATCAGCGAACGCCTGGGTGTGTCGCGCACACCGGTGCGGCAGGCCTTGTTCCGGCTACAGCAGGAGGGTTTTGTCGAGGTGCTGTTTCGCAGCGGCTGGCGTGTGCTGCCCTTCGACTTCGACCAGTTCGAGCAGCTCTACGACCTGCGCATGGTGCTGGAGACCACGGCCATCCGCCGCCTCTGCGAAGACGCGCTGCGGGTGGACCACGCCATGCTCGACGCGCTGGCCGCGATCTGGCTCGTGCCGCCGGCCGCCCGCAGCAGCGACATGGCCCAGGTGGCCGAATGGGACGAGGCCTTCCACTGCGCCATCGTGGCCGCCTGCGGCAATGCCGAGATGGCCCGGGTGCACCGCGACGTGACCGAGCGCATCCGCATCATCCGCCGGCTCGACTTCACCCAGCAGCCGCGCATCGACGCCACCTACGAGGAGCACACCAAGATCCTGCAGGCCGTGCAGCACAAACGCGGCGACCAGGCCGCGATGCTGCTGCGCGCCCACATCGAGACCAGCCAGGCGGAGGTGCGCAAGATCACGTTGCACCAGGTGCATCTGGCGCGGCAGGGCGGCAAGGCGGCGCCGAAGTAGCGCACCGGTTCATCGGTGCCGGCGCGCGGTCTTCAGGCGGTGAGCTTCTCCACGTGTGCCTGCCGCGTGTACAGGAAGTCGATCACCGCCTTGCGGTAGTGCACATAGGCCGCGTCCTCGGCCAGCGCCACGCGGTCGCGCGGACGCGGCAGGTCGACGTGCAGCACCTCGCCGATGGTGGCGGCCGGGCCGTTGGTCATCATCACGATCTTGTCGGCCAGCAGCACGGCTTCGTCGACGTCGTGCGTCACCATCACCACCGTGCTCTTGGTCTTCTGCACGATGGCGAGCAGCTCGTCCTGCAGCTTGGCGCGGGTCAGTGCGTCGAGGGCGCCGAAGGGCTCGTCCATCAGCAGCACCTTGGGCTCCATGCTCAGGGCGCGGGCGATGCCCACGCGCTGCTTCATGCCGCCGGAGATTTCGCCAGGCCGCTTCTGTGCCGCGGCGGTGAGGCCGACCAGGGCCAGCGCCGCTTCGGTGCGGGCCTTGAGCTGGGCCTTGTTCTCGGTGGCGCCGAACACGCGTTCCACCGCGAGGTGGACGTTTTCGAAGCAGGTGAGCCAGGGCAGCAGCGAGTGGTTCTGGAACACCACGCCGCGATCGGGGCCGGGGCCGGCGATTTCGCGGTTGGCGCAGATCAGCGTGCCGTGGGTCGGCAATGTCAGCCCGGCGATCAGGTTCAAGAGCGTGGATTTGCCGCAGCCCGAGTGGCCGATCAAGGCCACGAACTCGCCGCGTGCCACGCTGAGGTTGATGTCGCGCAGCGCCGGGAACAGGCCCTTGGCGGTCTTGAAGGTCTGCTCGACCTGGTGGATCTCGATGTACTTGGTGGTGAGAAACTCGTTCATGACTTCACCTCTTCGAAAGTAAACGCCGTGGCCAGCTTGATCAGCGCATATTCGAGCAGCAGCCCGACGATGCCGATGACGAAGATGGCGATGATGATGTTCTTCACGTTCAGGTTGTTCCATTCGTCCCAGACCCAGAAGCCGATGCCCACGCCGCCGGTCAGCATTTCGGCGGCGACGATCACCAGCCAGGCCGTGCCCACGGCCAGCCGCACGCCGGTGAGCATGTAGGGCAGCACGGCCGGGAACAGGATCTTGGTGAGGATCTTCCATTCACTCAGGTTCAGCACCTTGGCCACGTTCATGTAGTCCTGCGGCACACGCTGCACACCCACGGCGGTGTTGATCACCATCGGCCAGATCGAGCAGATGAAGATGGTCCAGATGGCGGCCGGGTTCGCGCCCTTGAACACCAGCAGGCCGATCGGCAGCCAGGCCAGTGGCGACACCGGGCGCAGCAGGCTGATCAGCGGGTTGAACATGCGGCTCAGGAACTCGAAGCGGCCGATGGCGAAGCCCGCGGGAATACCGACGATGGCGGCCAGGCCGAAGCCGAGCGCCACACGCTGCAGCGAGCTCAGGATGTTCCAGCCCACGCCCTGGTCGTTCGGCCCCTTGCGGTAGAACGGGTCCTTGAACACGTCCACGGCCTGCAGGAACGTGGCCCAGGGTGATGGAAAGTTGCTGGTGCTGGTCATCGAGACCATTTCCCACACGCCGATGAGCAAGGCCAGGCCGAGCACCGGCGGCAACACTTTCATCCACAGGCCGGCCCAGTCGTAAGGCGGCTTGGCGCGCGCGGCTGGCGTACTTGGAGCGATGGTGTTCATGGCGGGGGCTGCGGCTGCAGGTCCTGAGTGGGGCTGTGCGGCACGCGAAGCCGCGGGGGCGTCGAACGACGTATCGCTCGGTGAATGAAAAACGGCACTGACCATATTGTTTCTCCGGTGAGGTATGAATCCCGTTCGTCCTGAGCTTGTCGAAGGACCTGTGTCGGCAAGACCGGCTTCGACAAGCTCAGTCCGAACGGCGACCAAATTGCCTTACGCGTGAATCTTGAAACTGTCCGCGTACTTCGTCGGGTCCTTGCCGTCCCATACCGTGCCATCGATCAGCTTCGAGCTGCGCAGCACGTCCTTGGGCACCGGCGTCTTGCTGGCGGTGGCGGCCTGCTTGTAGATGTCGAGCTGGTTGATCTGGGTGGCCACCTTCAGGTAGTCGGGGTGCTCTTTCAACAGGCCCCAGCGCTTGTGTTGGGTGAGGAACCACATGCCGTCGCTGAGATAGGGGAAGTTGACCGTGCCTTCGTTGTAGAACTTCATGTAGTTCGGGTCGTCCCAGGTCTTGCCCATGCCGTTCTGGTAGCGGCCGAGGATGCGCTGGTTGATCGCGTCCACGCTGGTGTTCACATAGGACTTGTCGGCAATGGTCTCGGCCATCTTGTTCTTGTTCTGCAGCCCGGCGTCGATCCAGCGGCCGGCCTCGAGGATGGCGGCGGTCACGGCGCGCGCGGTGTTGGGGTATTTCTTGACGAAATCGGCGGTGGTACCGAGCACCTTCTCGGGGTGGTCCTTCCAGATGTCCTGCGTGGTCTGGGCGGTCACGCCGATGCCGTCGATGATGGCGCGGTGGCCCCAGGGTTCACCGACGCAGTAGCCGTCCATGTTGCCCACGCGCATGTTGGCCACCATCTGCGGCGGCGGCACCACGATGACCTTGGCGTCCTTCATCGGGTCGATGCCGAACGAAGCCATCCAGTAGTAGAGCCACATGGCGTGGGTGCCGGTGGGGAAGGTCTGGGCGAAGGTGTATTCGGTGCCGCCAGCTTTCATCAGCTTGGCCAGGCCCGGGCCGTCGACCGCACCCTTGTCGGCCAGCTTCTTCGACAGCGTGATGGCCTGGCCGTTCTGGTTCAGCGTCATCATCACGGCCATGTCTTTCTTGGGGCCGCTCACACCGAGGTGCACGCCGTAGATCAGGCCGTACAGGGCGTGGGCGAAGTCGAGTTCGCCATTGACCAGCTTGTCGCGCACGCCGGCCCAGCTGGCTTCCTTGCTGGGCACGATCTTCACGCCGTATTTCTTGTCGATGCCGAGCACCGAGGCCATCACCACGCTGGCGCAGTCGGTCAACGGAATGAAGCCGATCTTGACTTCTTCTTTTTCAGGCTTGTCGGAGCCCTGGGCGTAGACGGCGGCGCGCAGCGCGGGGTTCACACCCACGGCGGCGACGGCGGCGGCTTGCAGCACGGTGCGGCGGCTGAGGCTGGTTTTCAGGAGATCGGTCATCGGGGCGTCCTCATCAACAAAAAATGGGCTGAAAAAACAAAAAGGCGTCCCTACACGCCGGGCGCCGCAGTTATCACTGCAGCAGCCCTTGCGGGTGGGGACGCCTTTGTCCGGTTAGACCTGTGGCCCGCCTTTGGGCCACTTGTCGAACGACCTTCGTTGGTCTTGCTGTAGCTAAGCAAGGCCTGTGCCGGGGTTGTTAAAAAATCATTAGCTACTTATTTGGTAGCATCCATGTCAATGATGGAGCGCTTGGTGCGCGATTGTTTCTGATTTAAGGCGATCGGGACGGGCCGGCACTGTTGTTGTGCGCCGCACCAATCCGGTTTGGGCTCAGCCCAACAAATCGGCCACGTCGATGATGCGCTGCGCCACTTCGGCGAGCTTGAGGTTTTTGTCCATCGCGGCCTTGCGCAGCCGGTCGTAGGCTTGCTGCTCGCTCAAGCCCTGGCGCTGCATCAGCAAGCCCTTGGCGCGGTCGATGGTCTTGCGGTTGTTGAGCTCGGCCGTGCGTTCGCCGAGTTCCTCGCGGGTGACGGCGAGTTCGCGGCGCAGCGCCTGTTCGTGCTCGAAGCGGGCCATGGCCACGTCGAGGATGGGCCGGATGCGCGCGGTCGACAGCCCGGCCACGATATAGGCCGACACGCCCGCAGCCACCGCGTCCTTCACGTGCGAGGTGTCGTTGTCGTTGGTGAACATCACGATCGGCCGCGGCGCGTCGCGGGTGGCCCAGACCACATGCTCCAGCGCGTCGCGGGCCTCGCTTTCGGCGTCGACGATCACCATGTCGGGCTGCAGCTGTTCGAGCCGGTCGGGCAGGAAGCTGTCGGCGGGCAGGGTGGCGACGAGGTTGTAGCCGTTTTCCAGCAGGCCGATGCGCAGCGCGCGCGATCGCTCGGCCTGCAGCATGGCGTGTTCGTCCGCCGGGTCGGCCACATTCAGATCGGGGGCGATGACCACGATGCGCAGCGGAGGCAGGGCTTCAGTCATGGGCTTCATTCTGTGCGGAAAACGCCGCAAGTTCTACGCCATCTCCACAAGCACCCGCAGGAAAGGACGGTTCACCTACACTTCCCGGCTCTGATCGAAAGGGCGGCTGTGCTGGTATTGGGAATCGAATCTTCGTGCGACGAAACAGGTGTGGCGCTGGTCCATACCGAAGGCGCGGCGCTGCCCGTGCTGTTGGCGCATGCCCTGCACAGCCAGATCGAGATGCACCAGGCCTACGGCGGCGTGGTGCCCGAGCTTGCCAGCCGCGACCATATCCGCCGCGTATTGCCACTCACCGAGCAGGTGCTGGCCGAGACCGGCAAGCGTCTGGACGAGGTGGACGTGGTGGCCTACACCCGTGGCCCGGGCCTGGCGGGCGCGCTGCTGGTGGGCGCGGGTGTGGCCTGCGCGCTCGGCGCGGCGCTGGACAAACCGGTGCTGGGCCTGCACCACCTGGAAGGGCACTTGTTGTCGCCGTTCCTGAGTGCCGATCCACCCGAGTTTCCGTTCGTGGCCCTGCTCGTCTCAGGCGGCCACACCCAGCTGATGCGGGTCGACGGCGTGGGCCGTTACGCCATGCTCGGCGAAACCATCGACGACGCGGCCGGCGAGGCCTTCGACAAGTCGGCCAAGCTGCTCGGCCTGGGCTACCCCGGCGGCCCCGCGCTGGCGCGGCTGGCCGAGCAGGGCGACGCCGTGGCCTTCAAGCTGCCGCGCCCGCTGCTGCACAGCGGCAACCTCGACTTCTCGTTCGCCGGCCTGAAGACCGCGGTGATGACGCAGGCGAACAAACTCGGCGACCAGCTCGAAGCCCGCAAGGCCGACCTGGCCGCGAGCACCGAAGCGGCCATCGTCGAAGTGCTGTTGAAGAAGTCCATGACCGCCATCAAGCAAACCGGCCTGCGCCGCCTGGTGGTGGCCGGCGGGGTGGGCGCCAACCGCGCGCTGCGCAGCCAGCTCAACGCCGCCTGCGCCAAGGCCGGCGTGCGCGTCCACTACCCCGAGCTGCACCTGTGCACCGACAACGGCGCCATGATCGCCATGGCCGGCGCGATGCGGCTGCAGGCCGGCATCCAGCAGGCCAACCGCGCCTATGCCTTCGACGTGAAGCCGCGCTGGCCGCTTGACACACTGGACACACTGGCCGCCGAGAGCTGAGCTTTCTCCATCAAGGCGCCGGCCGCAGCGGCGAGACGATGCGTGCGCAGGAGGCGCACATCGCGGCAAAGGCGGCGGCCACCGGGGTCAGTGGCACATCGCTGCGCTGCACCAGGCAGACATCGAAGCGGTGTGCGCGCTCGGACACATGGATCTGCGCGATGCGCGGGCCCAGCAGGTCCTGTTCGATCAGGGCGCGCGGCAGCAGGGCCAGCGCATCCGTCTCGCCCACCAGCGCCATCGCCTGCGTGAACGACTCGCAGGTGGCGGCGATGCGCGGCGCACCCAGGCCGTTGTCGGCGAAGAAACGGGTGATGGTGCCGCCGGGCACACCCGGCGAGCCGAGCAGAATCCATTCGCAGCCGGCCAATGCCCGCAGGCTGCGCGCGTCGGCCATCGGATGGCCGCGCCGGCCCATGACGGCCATTTCGGCCTTGAGCAGCACGCTGCTGGCGAGGTCTTTGCCCAGCGCGCCTTCAGGGATGGAAGTGATGGCGAAATCGATCAACCCCTGCTGCACGGCGGGTACCAGCCGCTCGTACAGGCCACTGGTGAAATGCAGCGCCACCTGGGGGAAGCGCCGGCGGAAATCTGGCACGACGCGCGGCAGCAGCAGGTAGGTGGGTGTGGGGCCCATGCCCACATGCAGGCTGCCGTTGAGGGCGCCGAGCGCGCTGGCGGCTTCTTGCGCGGCCCGCTGCGCTTCGCGGTCGATCAGCACGGCGCGGGCTTGCAGCCGCTGGCCGGCGTCGGTCAGCGTGACGCCGCGGCCAGAGCGGACCAGCAAGCTGCTGCCGAGCGAGGTCTCCAGCGCCTGCAGGCTGTTGGTCAGGCCCGCCTGCGACACGCCGAGCCCGCGCGCCGCGCCGCGGAAGCTGCCGTGTTCGAGTACGGCGAGGAAGTCGCGGAGTTGCTGGAGTGTCATGCGCAGGCCCTGGCGTGTGATCGAAAGTCTCTATCTTGATAGATTTTCGATCACTTGTGGCGTTCGTCTGGCCTGCCTAAGCTGGACCATTTCAAGGAGACCGCTATGGCCGATTCCAGGGGCACGCAGGCTGAACAACTGACCACGCAGGTGGCGATCATCGGCGCTGGCCCGGCCGGGCTGCTGCTCGGCCAGTTGCTGCAGCGCCAGGGTATTGCGAACCTCATCGTCGAGGCGCAGAGCCGCGACCATGTGCTTGGCCGCATCCGCGCAGGTGTGCTGGAGCAGAGCACACTCGACGTCTTGCGCGAAGCCGGCGTCGGCGCGCGGCTGGACCGCGAAGGGCTGGTGCACGAGGGCTTCCAGCTGTTCTTCAACAACCGCATCGAGCGCATCCGCTTCCACGAATTGACCGGCGGCAAACGGATGATGGTCTACGGCCAGACCGAGGTGACACGCGACCTGATGGATGCGCGCGAAGCCAGCGGCGCCACCACGGTGTATGGCGCCACGCGGGTGCAGCCGCACGGCTTCGATACCGCCAACCCCCGGCTCACTTACGAGAAAGACGGCCGGCGTTTCGAGGTGGCCTGCGAATTCATCGCGGGCTGCGATGGCTTTCATGGTGTGTCGCGCAAGTCGGTGCCGAAAGAGGACATCACCGAGTACGAATACGCCTATCCGTTCGGCTGGCTCGGTGTGCTGGCCGATGTGCCGCCGGTGGCGAACGAGGTGATCTATTGCCACCACGAAGATGGTTATGCGCTGTGCTCGATGCGTTCGGCCACGCGCAGCCGCTACTACATCCAGGTGGCCAGCACCGAACGCATCGAGGACTGGCCCATCGCGCGTTTCTGGGCCGAGTTGAAGCGGCGCTTGCCTGCCGCCGCGGCGGGGCGGCTGGTGACCGGCCCCGCGCTGGAGATGAGCATCGCCCCCTTGCGCAGCTTCGTCTGCGAGCCGATGCAGTTCGGCACGATGTTTCTCGCGGGCGACGCGGCGCACATCGTGCCGCCCACCGGCGCCAAGGGCCTGAATCTGGCGGTGAGCGACACCAGGACTTTGTTCGATGCGCTCAAAGCTTTCTACGCCACGGGCCAGCGCGATTTGCTGGCGGCTTATTCCGAGACCTGCCTGGCCCGCGTGTGGAAGGCCGAGCGTTTCTCGTGGTGGATGACGACCTTGTTCCACAGGCTGTCGGACAACCCGTTCCTGCGCAAGATCCAGTTGGCCGAACTCGACTACACGATGGGTTCGGTGGCGGCGCAGACCGCGATCGCGGAGAACTTCGTCGGGCTCGACTGATTAAAAAAGCGCACCGTACGCTGGCGCGTGACGGTGCGGCGGCTGCTGCGTTTGAACGCAGCGGACGGCGGTGTGTGTTTAGTTGATCGCCAGCTTGGTCACGTTGCTGACCGGTGCCTTCTTGGCCAGCTTCAGGGTCAATACGCCGTTTTCCAGCTTGGCGTCGCTGGCGCTCACGTCGATGTCTTGCGGCAACTCGTAGGCGGCCTTGTAGCTGCGCGGCGCGTCGGCCTGGCTTTCGATGCGGACCACGCTGCCTTCGATGCCGATGGAGAGTTGTTCCTTGGCGATGCCGGGCACGTCGAAGCTCAGGGTGTAGGACTGTTCATCCTGTGTGAGCCGGTAGCTCTTGTGGCGCGGCGCGGACAGCTGCTCGTCGAGCAGGCGGTCGAGGGAACGCAGGGCGTTCACATGGGCGGAACGGCGGACGAGCGCTGGGGAGGTGGAAGCGAAAAACATGGTGGGTGGTCCTTGTACACTGCGCGGCTTTCACAGTGATCGCCGCATGGAACCTATCTGTGCCCAGCGTGTTGCTTTTCAAGAGAAATTCCAGCATGTTTAAGTTTCGCCGACAGGTCTTGAAATCTCTCGCGGCAGCGCTATGTGCGCCGGTTTTGGCGCACGCTCAGAATGGCCCGGTCAAGGTCGCCATGATCGAAAGCCTGAGCGGCGCGTTCGCCAACACCGGCGAGGCGGTGTACCGCAACCTGCACTGGGCGATTGAGCGCGTGAATACGCGTGGCGGCGTGAAGCTGCCGGCAGCGGTCGGCGGCAGCCGCCAGCTGGTGCTCGACAAGTACGACAACAAGGGCCAGAACGAAGAGGCTTTGTCGGCGCTGCGCGCGGCCATCGACGACGGCGCGCAGTTCATCGTGCAGGGCAACAGTTCGGCCACCGCCGCGGTGCTGATCGATGCGATCAACAAACACAACGAACGCGAGCCTGGCAAGCGTGTGATCTTCCTCAACTACTCGGCCACCGACCCGATCCTGACCAACGAGAAATGCAGCTACTGGCACTTCCGTTTCGATGCCCATGCCGACATGCGCATGGCCGCGTTGATGGAGGTGATCAAGGACGACAAGGCGCTCTCCAGCGTCTACCTGTTCGGCCAGGACTACAGCTTCGGCCAGGCCGTGCTGCGCGAGGCCAAGGTCCAGCTTGCGGCGCAACGGCCCGACGTGCGGGTGGTGGGCGACGAACTGCATCCGCTCGGCCGGGTGAAAGACTTCTTGCCCTACGCCACCAAGATCAAGGCCAGTGGCGCGCAGGCCGTGATCACCGGCAACTGGGGCAACGACCTCACGCTGCTGGTCAAGGCCGCCAAGGACGTGGGTTTCGATGGCAAGTTCTTCACCTTCTATGGCAATGCGTTGGGCGCGCCCGCGGCCATCGGCGACGCGGGTTTGGGCAAGGTGGTCGCCGTGGCCGACTGGCTGCCCAATGTGCCTGGCGCGGCGAGCGAAAACTTCTACCAGTCGTTTCGCCAGCGCTTCCCGAAGCCGGCCGACGACTATGTGCACATGCGCATGCAGTTGCTGATCGAGGCGCTGGCCCAGGCCATCGAGAAAGCCGGCACGCTGGACGCGGTGGCCGTGGCCGCGCAGCTCGAACACGTGCAGGTCAGCCTGGGCGGGCAGACCGGCACCATGCGTGCGGCCGACCACCAGTTCCAGCAGCCGCTGGTGGTGGGCGTGATGGACCGCCAGGGCTCGCCCGGCGTGAAGTTCGACGTGGAAGGCTCGGGCTACGGCTTTCGCGTGATCAAGCAGATCAGCGCGGCGCGGGCCGAGCAGCCGCAGACCTGCAAGATGGTGCGGCCGGTTTAGCGCAGCAACTGCTGAGCCACCCGCAGCAGCAGGTCTTCCAGGCCCGCGGCCTGCACGGCGCCGGGCAGGGCGATGTCGCCGTACAGCACGAACACCGGCTTGCCCCACTTGAGGCCGAGCGCCATCTCCGACAGCGTGCCCATGCCGCCGCCCACCGCCACCAGGCACACGCCGCTGCGCGCGATGATGGCGTTGCGCATCTCGCCCATGCCGGTGGGGATGGCCACGCTGAGCCAGGGATTGGCGGCGCGGTCGTCCTCTTCCGGCAGGATGCCAATGGCCATGCCGCCGGCTTCGGTGGCGCCCTGCGAGGCCGCGGCCATCACACCGCCACGTCCGCCGCAGACCACCGCCATGCCGGCGCTGGCGAGGTGGTAGCCCACCGCATAGGCGGTTTCGCATTCCCGAGTGCCACCGTCGCCAGGCCCGATCACGGCCACCGGCTGCCGATGCCGCGCGGGCCCGCGCTGACGTTCGGCCAGGCGGCGCAGCGCCTCAATGACTGGCGCCGACAGCGCCGCGTTCGCGTTGACGCGTAATGACATCACCTGCTCCCATCACAATCACACACACCACCATCAATACCAGCGACAGCGCGGCCGCCAGTCCGAAATCCGATCCCCCGTCGCTGACCTGCGCCAGCAGCATCAGGGGCAGGATGTTGAGCTGGGTGCCCACCAGCGCCAGCGCCGTGCCGTAGGTGCCCATGGCCAGCGCCGCCACCAGGCAGGCGCTGGCGATCACCGAGGGCGCCACTTCGGGCACCACGGTGTCCCAGAAGGCGCGTAGCCGTGTTGCGCCCAGGGTTTGCGCCGCCAGCAGCGGGCGCTCGTCGAAGTTGGCGAACACCGGGTACAGCGACAGCGCCACGCGCGGGATCAGGTAGTAGGCATAGGCCAGGCCCAGGCCACCCACGCTGTAGATCCAACTGCCGACCACGGCCGGGTCGGCACCGAGCGCGGCCACCAACTGGGTCACGAAGCCCGCGCGGCCGAAGGCCAGGATGAAGCCGTAAGCGATCACCAGGCCCGAGAAGGCCAGCGGCAGGCCGAGCAGCGTCATCATCCATTGCCGTCTTCGTGCGGGCTGGCGTGCCAGCTCGATGGCGATGCAGGTGCCCACCAGCGCCGACAGGGCGCCGGCCACCAGGCCCAGCACCAGCGTGTTGCGCAGGGCGCCGAAAAACAGCGGATGCGCCAGCAGCCGGCCGAAAGCGCTGCCACCCTCGGCGAAGGCCTCGGGCAGCAGCGCCGCCAGGGGCGCGGCAAAGAACAGCGCCATGAAAGCCCAAGCGGGCCAGGCGCCGAAACGCCGCAGCGACAGCCGGGTTTGCATGTTATTTGCCGAGCGCGGCCAGGGCCCAGAGCCGGTCGACCTCGGCCTTGCGTTCCGAGGCCTTGACCACGTCGAGCGGGCGCACCTGCGGTGCTGGCGGCATCTTGGCGGCCACGTCGGCGGCCAGCGGCGTGCCTGGCACCGAAGGCCGCACATAACCCTGGGCGAACAGCGACTGGCCGGCTTCGCTCATGATGAAGTTGAGCCAGAGTTTGCCGGCGTTCGGGTTCGGGCCGTTCTTCACCAGGCTGATGGCATAGGGCGCGGCCACGCTGGCTTCCCTGGGGATCACCACTTCGGCGGCGTCGCCCATGCCGTCGGCGTATTTGGCCTTCAGGCCGTCGTTTTCGTAGCTGATCCAGATCGGGATTTCTCCCTTGAGGAATTTGGCGTAAGGCGTGGTGCCTTCGACGCGCAGCACGTTGCCCGCGGCATGCAGCTTGCCCAGGTAGTCGGTGCCGGGCTGGACCTTGTCGACGTCGCCGCCGTTGGCATAGGCCGCGGCGAAGGTCAGCACCTGGCCGATGCCGGTGGAGCGCGGATCGAGATAGACCACGCTGTTCTTGTATTCCGGCTTGAGCAGGTCGGCCCAACCGGTGGGCACGTTCTTCACCAGCTTCTTGTTCACCAGGAAGGCGATGTTGAGGGTGTGGATGGTGAACCAGCGGCCTTCGGCTTCCTTGAAGACGGCGGGCAGTTTGTCGAAGTTGACCGGCTTGAAGGGCGCCACCACGTCTTTCCTCGCCGCGTCCACCGCCGAAGCGGCGAAATAGTAGGCGGTGTCGGCCTGCGGCCGGCGCTGGGTTTTCTCCAGCGCGACGACGGTCGCGGCGGAGCCGATGTCGTTGTAGGTCAGCTCGATCTCGGGGTAGCGCTTCTTGAAGTCGCGGAACAGCGACTTCCAGTTGGCCCATTCGGGGCCGGTGTCGAAGGAGACACACAGGCCTTCCTTCTGCGCCTCGGCATAAAGGGCCTTTTCGCCGGCATAGAGTTCGGCGCCGTCGAAGGCGAAGGCGGTGCGCGCCAATGAAACCAGCGGCAGCATGCCGGCGGCCTGGATCAATTTTCTGCGTTGCATGGGAGGTTCTCCTTTGAAGGGCGTCAAGTCGGGGGGAAGGAATCAAGAGTCAATCGTCGAGCAGGCACACCCGCTCCGGCGCCACCGCGATGGCCTCCGATGCGGGCTGCGCGGCTTCGGCGAGAAAGGGGGCATCCAGGCCGGGCACGTGGAAGTCGTAACGCGTCACCGCGCCGAAATAACGCTGCGCGCCGGGCCGCCCCGCGAGCCGGTTGCAGGCATCGTGGGCGGGGTCGGCCTGTACGTGTTCGGGGCGCACCAGCGCATGCACCTGCGTGCCCACGCTGCGTGCGCCGGTGGGCACGGCCCAGTCGGCAAAGCCCAGGTCGATGCGGTCGGCGGCGCAGACCTTGGCCGGCAGCAGGGTGGACAGGCCGACGAAGCGGGCCACGGCGCGGTTGGCCGGCCTCTCGTAGATGTCGCGCGGCGCGGCGATCTGCAGCAGCCGGCCGTCTTGCAGCACGGCCACGCGGTCGGCCATGGTCAAGGCCTCTTCCTGGTCATGGGTGACCAGCAGGGTGGTGGCATTGAAGCGCTGCTGGATCTGCCGGATCTGGTCGCGCAGATGGCCGCGCACGCTGGCATCCAGCGCGGACAGCGGCTCGTCGAGCAGCAGCGCGCGCGGGTCGATGGCCAGCGCGCGGGCCAGGGCCACGCGCTGCTGTTGGCCGCCCGAGAGCTGACCCACCGCGCGCCGCGCGAAGCTGCCCAGTCCCACCAGGTCGAGCAGCTCCTGCGCCTGCCGGCGGCGCTGGTCGGAGCCGACTTTGCGCAGCTTCAGGCCGTAGGCCACGTTGTCCAGCACATCGAGATGGGGGAACAGGGCATAACTCTGGAACACCATGCCGACCTTGCGCCGGTGCACCGGCATGCCGGCGAGGTCTTGGCCGTCGAGCGCGATGCGTCCGCCGTGGCCGGTGGCCAGGCCCGAGACCAGCTTGAGCAAGGTGGACTTGCCGGAGCCGCTGGGGCCGATGACCGCCACCAGTTCACCCGTGGCCACATCGAGCGACACGTCGTCGAGGCCCTGCGTGCTGCCGGGATAGGTGTAGCTGACGTGTTCGAGAAGCAGGCTCATGGATGTTTCACCGCGGACGAGGAAAAAGACGAAAAAAGGGCTGAAACGCTGGCCAGCAACAGCAAGATCACCGTGGCCGCGCAGGCGAAACCGGTGGCGCCGTAGAAGGCCTGCAGCAGCACGACGGGGTAGGTGCGGTTCTGGAAGCTCACCAGCAGGTTCGACAGGCCGAACTCCCCCACCGAGATCGCCGCCACCATCACCAGCCCGCTGACCAGGCTCTGGCGCAGGCTCGGCAGCACGATGCCGAAGAAGCGTTGCGCCCCCGAAGCACCGAGCGTGGCCGCGGCCTGCTCCAGCCGGTCGAGACCGAGATGGCGCAGGTCGGCCAGCAAGGTATTGGTGAGGTAGGGCAGGGTGGCCACGGCATGGGCCGCGATCAGCAGCGGCATGCTGCCGAGCCAGGGCATCCAGTCGGTGTTGAAGACGACCATGTAGCCGAAGCCCAGGGTGATGGTCGGCACCGCCACCGGCATGGCGCTGACGATGCGTGCCATGAGGCTGCCGCGCCGGCCGGCGCCGTGGTAGAGCGCGTAAGTCAGCGGCAGGGCCAGCACGGTGTTGATCGCGCAGGCCGACAGGGCCACCACCAAGCTGTTGACGAAGGCCTTGCGGAAGGAAGTGTCGCGCCAGAGGTCGACGTACCACTGGCCGGTGACGCCGGTGGGCAGCAAGGTGTTCGTCCAGTTGCCGCCGAAGCTGCCGATGAGCAGCAGCACGATGGGCAGCAACAGGTAGATGCCATAAATCAACGCGACGCCACGGATCACATTTGTCTCCAGCTTTGGATTGTTGGAATCAGCATCACTTTCCATTTGCTACAGTGCCGATGGTGCTGTGCAAGCATTGGGCGAATTTTAAATAGACAAATTTGATTCGTCGTGCGAATTGCGGATGAGAATGCTTGATCAAATGGAAAGTGTTTTTCACCGTAGCGTCATACGACTCTGTTAAAGCCATTGCCATGAAACGTGACTGTCCGACGATCCAGGAGCTCCTTGCCTTCGATGCCGTGGCACGGCATGGCAGCATCACGCTGGCGGCCAGCGCCCTGTGCATTACCGTGAGTGCGGTAAGCAAGCAGATTGCGGGGCTGGAAGCTTTCATCGGCCGACCCCTGCTGCAGAAAAGCGGCCGCGGGGTGTTGCTGACGCCGCAGGGGCAGGTCTATTGGCAGAAGATCGCGGGCAGCCTGCGCGCCATCGAAACTGCCACCTTCGAGACCCGCTCGGGCGACGCCGGCGCGGGCCTGCTGACCCTGGCCAGCGTGCCCACCTTTCTGACCAAATGGCTGATTCCGCGCTTGCCGGCTTTCAGCCAGCAGAGCCGCCGCGTCACCCTGAGCTTCAGCCGGCACCTGGAGCCCACGGACGGCATTCCCGCGGGTGTGGATGCGGCGATCCGTTACGGTGCGGACGGCTGGCCCGGCGTTGTCTCCGAATACATCGCGGGCCACGAGTTCGTGCTGATCGCGGCGCCAGCCCTGCTCGGTGGCGGCCATCACATCGCCGAGCCGGGCGACATCGTCGGCCATACCTTGCTGCACCATGAAGGCGCCCCCACGGCCTGGCGGCAGTGGGCTGCACAACATGCAGTGCCGGAGAGCTTCACCATCGCCGGCCCGCGCTTCGCGCAATATTCGTCTCTGATCCAGGCGGTGCTGAGCGGCCTGGGGCTGGGTCTGGTGCCGCGTGTGCTGGTGCTTGATGAATTGGCCGACGGCCTGCTCTACGTTCCCTGCGGCACGCCGGTGTCAGTGGACCAGGGGCACTACCTTTGCTACCGCGCCGACCGGCTCAATCTGCCGGCGTTCGCCGCGTTTCGTGCGTGGCTGCTCGAAGAGGGGCGGCGCTCGGGCGGTGGCGTCTGAAGGCTAACCGGTATAGCCCGCGCAAGCCCCCGCGTTCACCCGTCCCTTGCATTCCCGCAGCAACCGCCGGTCGCGCTCGCTGGTGGTTTCTTCGCCGCTCTTGATGAATTTCGGCGCCTTGCGGCTCGGCTTCCTGGCCTTGGTGCCGGACGTTTCGGCAGTGGTTTTTTTCGTCGAGGCCTGCACGGGCTGCGCAAGCAGCGCGCAGACCATCAAGGCGGCAAGAGCATGGCGCATGGCTTTTCCTTCTACCCAACACGAGAGAGCTACGTTCGAACATCGGTCTGCGCCATGCGACTGTCGTCCGTTACGATCCAGGTTCGCTCACATTGCCGTCCAGCCCCTCGTTTCTACTCCGATTTGCACCATGCGCCAAGCCATCCAGAACCTCGAAGAATCCAAGATCCGTGAAGTCGCCAATGCCGGCATGGGGCGCAGCGACGTGCTCGCGTTCTGGTTCGGAGAAAGCGACGAAGTCACGCCCGATTTCATCCGCCAGGCCGCCATCGATTCACTGCGCAGCGGCGAAACCTTTTATTCGCACAACCTGGGCCTGCCCGAATTGCGCGAGGCCGTCGCCACCTACATGAGCGCCCAGCACGCCCCCATCGGCCAGGAGCGCATCGCCATCACCTCGGGTGGCGTCAACGCGCTGATGCTGGCGATGCAGATGCTGGTGGAAGCCGGCGACGAAGTGGTGGCCGTGACGCCGGTCTGGCCCAACCTCACGGCGCAGCCGGTCATCATGGGCGCGCGGCTGCGCTGCGTGGCGCTCAAGCCGGTGGCCAGCGGACCGGAGCAGGGCGCCTGGACGCTCGACATGGACCAGCTGCTCGATGCGATCACCTCCAACACCAAGCTGCTCATCATCAACGCGCCGAACAACCCCACGGGCTGGACGCTGACGCGCGAGGAGCAGCAAACCATCGTCGAACACTGCCGCCGCACCGGGACCTGGATCCTGGCCGACGAGGTCTACGAGCGCCTCTACTACGAGCCCACCGCGAATGCCTGCGCGCCGAGCTTCCTGGACGTGAGCACCCCTGACGACCGGCTGGTGGTGGTGCACAGCTTTTCCAAGAGTTTTCTCATGACTGGCTGGCGCCTGGGCTGGCTGGTGATGCCGGCGGCCATGACCCACGACATGGGCAAGCTCATCGAGTTCAACACCTCTTGCGCCAGCGTGTTCACGCAGCGTGCCGGCATCGTGGCGCTGCAGCGCACGCTGGACGTCACGCCGCGCGTCGTTGCGCACCTGAAGACTTGCCGCGACACGCTGGTGCCGCTGCTGCAGGCCTTGCCTGGTGTGCAGGTTGCATCGGCCAGGGGCGGCATGTATGCGTTCTTCAAACTCGCCGGCCATGACGATTCACTCGTCACCGCCAAGCGGCTGGTGGTGGAGGCCGGCTTGGGGCTTGCACCGGGCAACGCCTTCGCACCCGAGGCGCAGGGGTGGCTGCGCTGGTGTTTCGCATCGAAAGACCCAGAGCGCCTGGTTGATGGCGTCGAGCGGCTCAAAAAGTGGGCTATAATTTGAGGCTTGCTGCAGTACGCCGGAAGGTGTGCGGCAAGGATTCAGACCCAGGTTCGAATCAAAGCCAAAAAGTTGCAGCGCGGAATTTCAGTGAAAATTAAGTGCTATAATTCGAGGCTTGAAATGCGGGAGTAGCTCAGTTGGTAGAGCGCAACCTTGCCAAGGTTGAGGTCGAGAGTTCGAGACTCTTCTCCCGCTCCAAATTACGAAAAGGGAAGCCGCAAGCTTCCCTTTTTCATTGAGAGAGTTGCAGAAAAAGGATTCTGGCGCGGTAACAAAGCGGTTATGTACCGGATTGCAAATCCGGCTAGCCCGGTTCGACTCCGGGCCGCGCCTCCAAAATCGAACAGCCCCGTCGACCACCGTGTTGCCGGGGCTGTTTTTTTGATTTGCAATGCCAGGTCTTGCCTGGCGCGAGTAGCCTCGATGGTGAAATTGGTAGACACAGCGGACTTAAAATCCGCCGCTTACCCGCGAGGGGGCGTACCGGTTCGATTCCGGTTCGAGGCACCAAACTCAATAACAATAAGCAACTGGCGCTATTGTTTTTATGGCAATTTTTCTGTCGCCATGCTGCGTATGGCCGGCTAAAGCCCTCCGAAGCCGCTTTCCCTGATCTTCTCTCGGTAGTAGATGGCCAGCGCCTGGTAGCCCTCGGGCTTGATGCGCAGCACCCTGGCGGGGCCGCCGTCCCGAATCTTCAGTGGAAGTTGCGCATCCACGTAGCCCATGGCTTGGCACAGCATGATCTGGTCGATGTCTGCTGGGGCGATGAATGCGCGTGGCAGCGGCTGTTTTGCAAGCTCTTGCAGCATTTCAATGGACATGAGGGTCTCCAGTTTTGACGGGCTGCCTGACGGGGAACTGAGAAAATAATAGGGCGTCTGCAGCGGACTTCAACACCGCCTGTCGTTCGCCCCTACTGGCGCTTGGGGCTTCGTCACTGCGCCGTCATACGCAACCGCTACGCGCCTTCCGCCCGAGCCCGAAATGCCCCGCGAAAAACAAAGGCTAGAATCGGCGCGCTTTCCCCATGGGTGTCATTTCCCAAATTGCGGAACAGTTTTCGACATGGATCGTTGATCTATATAGGCTTCGTGCGGGACTTAAAATCCGCCGCTTCCCCGCGAGGGGCGTACCGGTTCGATTCCGGTTCGAGGCACCACCCATTACAGCTTCTGGAGCGTGGATTCCAAACCCATCCAAAAGCGCCTAATATCTGAACATGGCACGCTACAACGCCCCCTTTGAGATTCATGTGCACGGTCAGGTGCTTTTGCGCGCAGACGTGACTTTCGAGCAAATCCAGGACGCCCTCAAGCCGCTGTGGAAATACGCCGGCGCACGTTCGCTGGCCGATGGCGCGCAGAGTTCTTACGAAGAAGAACCGGGCATCAAGTTCGACGCACCCGAGCACATGCTGCAGATGTGCTGGACCGTGCCGGGCGACGAAGACTTCAAGCAGTCGCTCGACGAGATGTGCATGATGCTCAACGAGCTGTCCGCGCAGGGCGCACCGATCGAAGTTACGTTCTACGACGCCGACTTCGATGAGGACGACGAAGAGTCCGAGGAAGAGTCGCGCGACGACTTCCTGATGCTGTTCGTCGGCCCCACGCCCGCGGCCATCATGCAGGCGCAGCGCGACCTGCTGGTGCAGGACGTGATCAACATGATGGAGCGCCACTTCGACGGCGCCGAACTCGGCGGTGTGGTCTCCGAGATCGACAAGCTGTTTGCCCAGCGGTTCGAGACGCTGGTCAATTCGCTCGAACTCGGCAAGCCGCCACGCGGCTCCGGCGGTGCGGGCGGCGCCGGCCATGGCGGCGGCCGCCGTCCGCGGCATCTGCACTAGTTTTTTCTAGCCGAACCCACCGGAGAAGCACGGCTGCATTGGCCTCATCGGGCGAACGCAGCGTCGAAAATGGCATCGAATGCGGCGGACCATTGCGTGCGCCAGTCGCGGCGGGTGGTCTCGTCGATCCAGGCCCCATCGAGTCCATTGAGCATCAGGCCGCGCAACGCGCTGGGTGGCAGATCGAAATCCTCGACCATCATCGACCAGGCCTTGGTCGGCGAAATATTGTGCAGCGTCGGGTCATCGCTGTTCGGATGGATTTTCAATCCCATGGCATGCATTTTGCGAATTGGATGGTCCAGCGCCCAGCGGTCCGGGGGCAATGTGCGCAAATAGTAGGAGTTGGCAGGCACCACGGTGAACACCAGGCCGGCGTCGATGCAGCGCTGGGCGAATTCCGGGTTGTCGACCACGGTGTAGCCATGGTCGATGCGGCCCACGTGCAATTGTTCCACCGCCGTTTTAACATGCGTCCACGGCATGCCGTATTCACCAGCGTGCGCCGTGGTCTTGAAGCCTGCACGTTTCGCAGAGCTGTATGCGGCTTCGAACAGCTCCGGCGGACCATAGGCTTCGCGGTAGTCGATGCCGATGCCGATGACCTCCGTGGCGCGGTTGTCTTTCATCCACTCGACCATCTCCAGCGCGGCTTCGGGCGGCGCTTCGCGGTCTATCGCGGGCACCAGCCGGCCGATGATGCCGAGGTCGGTTTCTGCATCGCGGATGGACTGCACGATGGCGCCCTGCAAGACCGCATAACTCAGGCCGGAGCCGCGCACATGGCCGGTGGGGTTCCAGAAGAACTCGGTGTACAGCACGTTGTGCACGCGCGCATCTTCCAGGTATTCGCGGGTGACCCGGTACAGGTCGTCCGGCGACTTCAGCAGATGGCTTTCGAGTGCGCGCAGGCCCGGAATTGCGCCCTGGCGTTTCTCGCCCTGGGCGTACAGGCCTTCAACGCTCTCGACCGACATACGGCCTTCGCGGGTGGCCATTTCCAGGAAGGTCTCGCGGCGGATGGCGCCCAGCAGATGGCAGTGCAGTTCTACCTTGGGGATGGCTTTGCAGAATTGCGCCACGGTGGTCGGTGTGGCGCTGGCTTGGGTGAACTCACTCATTTTCAGTTTCTCTGGTTTCACGACGGATTCGGCAATCAGGACAGCGCGGAAGTGAGGCGTTCCATCAGCAGGCCGATGGCACCCGGGCCGTCGATGGCCATGGCGACTTCGACGTTGGGCGCAGTCCGCCGAGGGACGCGAAATTCACACACCGTCATGCCACGGGTGTGGATGCCGGTCAACTCGATGTCGACGTGCGCGGGTTTGAACTGGAATAGCGACGGCCACGCCAGATATAGCGCCACCACCGGGTCGTACAGCGGCATGGGCGTGGCGCCATCGGCACCGGCGATGCGCTGGTAGGCATCGAAGTAGCCAGCCACCCAGTCGGCGCGTAGGCTGCCGATACCCTGGATGCGCAGCACTTCGGCCTGGCTCACAAGGATCTGGCGGCAAAGGTTCAGTCCGAACATGCGCAGCGGCACGCCACTGCGAAAAACGCGGTCGGCGGCTTCGGGATCGGCATAGATGTTGAATTCAGCCGCTGCTGTGTGGTTGCCCTGGTCGGTGGAGCCGCCCATCAACACAATCTCCGCGATCAGCGGCGCGATGTCGGGGGCTTGGGCCAACGCGGTGGCGATGTTCGTCAGCGGCGCGATGGCGACGATGCTCACTCCGCCGGGATGGCGCCGTACGGCGTCGATCAGCGCATGGACCGCATGTTTGGCCTCCGGCATCAGGGTCGTGGCGGGCAGCGCGGTCCCGGCACTGCGCATGCCTTGCACGCCCAGAATGTTCTGCGCCGTTTCGCGGTGCCCCATCAGCGGGCGGTCACAGCCGCTGTAGACGGGGGCCGGCAAATCGAAGTGCTGCTTGATCCGCAGCGTGTTGTCCAGCGTGAGCGCTAGCGGGGCATTGCCGGCGACCACGCTGGTGCCGAGCCAGTCCAGTTCCGGATCGGCCTGGAGCAGCAGCATGGTCAGCCAGTCGTCGAAACCGGGGTCGGTATCGAGCCAGATTTTGCGCATTGTTTTTGCTCCGTTCAGGTCGACAGATACAGGGCGTCGGCCACCGGCAGGCTGAAGGCCACCTTGTCGCCTTCGCGCCAGGTGGACGTGGCCGCGGTGCTGATGCCCTTGACCTGGCCGATCGGCGTCTGCAGCAGGTATTCCACCGTGTCGCCCATGAAGCCGCGCGCCAGCACGCTGCCGGTATAAGGCCCCACGCCGACCCGCACGCGGTCCGGGCGCCAGGCGACGCAGCTTGTCCCCGGCTTTGCAGCGGTGGTGAAGGCGAGCCGCTGCTCGGCATCGTTCAACGTGCCGCCGGTCTGGCCGCACAGCAGCCCATCCTTGTAGTCGAAAACGTTCTCGAAGCCCATGAAGTTGGCGACGAAGCGTGTGCGCGGTGTATTGAAGATGTTCTCGGGGATGTCGAGCTGTTCGATCTTGCCGGTGTTCATCACCACAATGCGGTCGGACAGCGCCAGCGCTTCGTCCTGGTCATGGGTTACGTACAGCATGGTGATGCCGAGTTCGCGCTGGATGCGGCGCAGCTCGGTGCGCATCTGCACGCGCAGTTTCGCGTCCAGGTTGGACAAGGGCTCGTCCAGCAGCAACAGCTTGGGCTCGATCACGATGGCGCGCGCCAGCGCCACACGCTGCTGCTGGCCGCCCGACATCTGCGCGGGCAGCCGGGCTTCGAAACCCGTCAGCCCGACGGCGGCAATCACCGCCTCCACCTTGCTGCGCAGCGATGCTGGCGCCACTTTGCGCAGGCGCAGGCCGAAGGCGATGTTGTCGAACACGTTCAAATGCGGGAACAGCGCATACGACTGAAACACCATGCCGATGTTGCGTTTGTTCGGCGCCATCGTGCCGATGTCGATCCCGTCGAGCGTGATGCTGCCGGCCTGCAGGTTCAGTAGGCCGGCGATCGCGCGCATGGTGGTGGTCTTGCCGCAGCCGCTGGGGCCGAGCAGCGAGATCAGTTCGCCTTTTTCCACCGTCAGGTGCAGGTTCTTGACGGAAGGTTTGGCCGCTTCGTAGCCGACGGCCAGGTTGTGCAGTTCCAGGTAGCTCATAGGTATTTTGAAATTCCAAGCACTTTTTCGGTGAGCAGCACGAAGGCCATGGTGAACAGCACCAGCAGCGTGGACAGCGCCGCGATGGACGGGTCGAAGGTGTTTTCCATATGGCCTAGCATTTCAATCGGCAGCGTGCTGATGCCGGGGCCGGTCAGGAACAGCGATACCGGCACCTGGTTGAACGAGGTGACAAAGGCCAGAAAAAAGGCCGCGATGATGGCATTGCGGATGTTCGGCATCACCACCATGAAGAAGGTGCGCAGTCGCGATGCGCCCAGGGTGACGGCGGCGTCCTCGATGTCCACCCGCAGGTTGGTCAGGCTGGCATACACCACGCGCACCGCATAAGGCACCAGCAAGGCGACGTGGCCGATCAGCAGACCCAGAAACACCGGCGCATTCACCAACAGCACGAAGTTGCGCAGCAGGCCCAGGCCGACCAGGATGCCGGGGATGATCAGCGGAAAGGTCAGCACCGTCTTGATCAGGCCGATGCCCGGCGGCGGTGTACGCGACAGCGCATAGGCCACCGGAATGCCCAGCGCCAGCGCGATGACGGTGGCGATCAGCGCGATCTTTACGCTGGTTTGGAACGAGCGCTGGAATTCCGGCATGGCCACCACGTCGAACATCCAGCGCAGCGAATACGAGGGCGGCGGAAAAGTCAGCGTGTCGCCTGCGCTGAAGCCGGCCACGAACACCACCAGGAACGGACCAAGCAGAAACAGGAACACCAGCCACAAGACCACGCGCGAAAACAATCCATCTTTCATGTGCGGCTCCGACTTGACGAAATGCGTTTCAGGAAGGCGTTGGCCAGCATCGCCATCAGCACCAGGATCACGGCGATCACATTGGCCCCGTCGAGGTCGCTTTCGACGCTGACCTTCTGGTACAGCAAGGTCTCCAGCATCAGCACCTTGGTGCCTCCCAGCAGCGCCGGGGTCACGTAGGCCGTGACGCAGCCGGTGAAAACCAGGGTGCCGCCGACGATCAGGCCTTCCTGGGTCAACGGCAAGGTCACTTTGCAAAAGGTCTGCCAGGCGCTGGCACCCAGCGTGCGGGCTGCGAGTGCCACGTCCGGCGACAGGTTCTCCAGCGCGCTGACCAGCGACATCAGCATCAGCGGCAGCAGCAACTGCAGCAGCCCGATGAACACCGCCATCTCGCTGAACAGCAGGCGCTGCGGCTCATCGGCCAGGCCCAGCGCCAGCAAGCTGGTGTTCACCGCCCCGGTGCGGCCCAGCAACACCACCCAGGCATAGGTGCGTGCGATCGGAGACACCATCAGCGGCAAAATCATCATGCCGATCACCAGGCCGCGGTAGGCGGGCTTTACCTTGGTGATGGCCTGGGCCGCCGGATAGGCGAGTGCCGCAGAGGCCAGTGTGACCAGACAGGCAATACGCAGCGTGCGCCAGAAGACCTGTTGGTTGAGTTCGCTGGCGAAGAACTGGACGAAGCGGTCCACGCTCCAGCCTCCAGCGGTCGTGCCGGCTGCGTTCACGGGTAGGCGGAATGCGTCGATCAGCAAGGTGGCGATCGGCACCACGAAGCACAGCACGGTGAACACCAGTGCCGGCATGACCAGCAGCAGGCCGATGTTTTTTTTCTGGAGAGCCATGTCTTTCTGCGCAGGCCCAGCCTACTTGGCCATGGCCTTGTTCCATTTGTCGTTCCATGCGGCGCGCTGTTGCAGGACGATTTCAGGCTTGACGAATTTCAGGTTCTTGATGGTGTCGGCACCGTAGGTGTTGAACTCGGCCTTGGCACCGGTGAGTTGGACGTCTTGGTTCACCGGCGAATCCACCAGCTCGGTGGCCAGCGCGGTCTGCACCTCTTTGGACAACCAGAAATCCATCAACTGGTAGGCCAGGTCGGCATTCTTCGACTGTTTCACGATGGACATGACGTTCATGCCGGCGGCTGCGCCTTCGGCCGGTGTGATCCACTTCAAGGGCATGCCGATCTTCAGCACCTGGGCCCAGACGAAGCGCGGAATCGGTGCGGCCCAGATTTCGTCCTGGGCGAACAGCGAGGCCTGCTGCGAGCTGGACTTGGAATAGGTGACGACGTTGTTCTTCAGCTCGACCACCTTGGCCAGGCCGGTGGCGTAGTCGTCGGTCTTGCCGCCCCAGGCCATGTTGGCCATGTTCAGCATCAGCGGGCCCTGGGTGGTGGAGATGTCGGGCAGCGAAATGCGGCCCTTCAGGTCCTCGCGCCAGAAGTCCTTCCACGAGGTGAAGGACTTGATCTTGTCGGTGCGGTAGACCAGCCCTACCGAATACAGCGTGTAGCCCACCGCGAAATTGCCGCCGATCGGGTTCTTCGCCGCCGGGTAGATGCGCGGGTAGTTTTTTAGCTTCGAATAATCGAGCGGCTGCACCAGTCCCTTGTTGGCGGCTTCGAGCATGCCGAAGTCGGACAGCAGCACCAGGTCGACCACCGGGTTGGCGCGGCGCGCTTCCAGCTTGGCCAGGCGGTCGGCATTGGCGCCGGTTTCGACCACGATGTCACAGTTGCAAATGGCCTTGAACGGTGTGTAGACCAGCTTATCGAACAGGGCCGGGGCCACCGGGTACGTAGAGATGACCAGCGTGCGTTTTTCCGGCTGCGCCACGGACGAGAACATGGCGAGTCCGGCCAGCAGTGCAACAGTCAGTTTTTTCTTCACGATTCGATTCCTTTAAATAGTGGCCGGCCCGTTTTTCCGCAGGATGCGGGCGGCGTCAGAAGGTGTGGCGAATGCCGACCAACAATACGCCTTGATTCTTGCTGCTCGAGGATGGAAAACCGAAGACGGTCGCCTGTTTGGCATCGCCTGCGGCATGCTGGTAGCTGTAGGTCACCGCCACGTCGGTGCGCTTGCTCAGGAAGTAATCGGCCTGCATGTTGACCTGGTGCCATTTGGGCCGGGTGTCGATCACATCGTATTTGCCGGTGGTGAACATGTACGAGAAACCCAGGTTCAGGCTGGGCGTCAGGTGGTGCACCAGGTTCAGGTCCACGTTTTGCAAGCGCAGGTGGGTATTGTCGAGGTATTGGTAGCTGACATTGGTGTACAGCGCCCCGAAGTCGGTGTTGCCGTACTTGTAGAAGCCGCCGGTGCCGGCGATGCGCTGGCGGTCCACGCCGACGGTGGTGTTCACGGCGCTTTTGTTGAACAGCAGCAGCGAGCTCGCGTAGTCGTTGCCGATCGCGCCGTTGGGTGCGGCCGCATTGTTCGGCTTGTTCATCTGGGTGAAGGCCACGGCCCAACTGAACGGGCCGTTCTTGTAGCCGCTGCCGATGCTGGCGACGCTGTTGGCGTTGTTGTCGGTGCTGTCCGTGCCCTCGCCAAAACCATAAAGCGCAGTGACGTTGAAGTCGCTGAAGCTCGGGCTGACGTACTTGATCGAGTTCTGTACCCGCAGGTTGTTGTAGCCGTTGTCGTTGTCGCCGATATGTACGCCGTTGCTGGCGATCACCACCGGGCCGAGGTAATCCTTGATGGCTTCGTACTGGCGGCCCATGGTGACCGTGCCATACCTGATGTCAGAAAGACCGACATACGATTGACGGCCGAACAGCCGGCCATTCTGGGCTGCTGCGCCGGTCATCACGTTGAAGCCATTTTCCAGTGTGAAGATCGCCTTGGTGCCACCGCCCAGGTCTTCCTGGCCGCGGAAACCGATTCGCGGGTTCTGGTTCGTGCCGCTGACGGCGTGCAAATAGTTCATGCCCGTCTGGTTCGAAACATAACCCAGGCCTGCGGACAACAGTCCGTAGATCTGCACGCTGCCCGTGGGCTGCGTACTTTGAGCCTGGCACGGCAGGCCAAACGCACCGGCGACCGCGGCAATGCCGACGAGCAATTTCTTCATGGAACCTACTCCCCAATATTAAAAATGACCCCCGGAAAAAACTTCCAGGCCTGTCTGTTGCTGAGAATAGGGTGGGCTTGCAAATAAGTTAATTTGTTTATATTTATAATTTAATAGATGTGATTTATAACCAAGCCATGCTGAATCTCTCGAATCGGATCACCCTGCGCCATCTGCAGGGTTTTGTCAGTCTGGCGAGCCTGCGCAGCTTCAGCAAGGCGGCGGACCAGTTGGCCGTGACCCAACCGGCGCTGAGTGCGTCGATCAAGCAGTTGGAAAACCAACTCGGTGCAAAATTGTTCGACCGCACCACGCACCAGGTGGCGTTGACGGAGCAGGGCGTACTGGTGCTCGCGCACGCCAAATACCTGCTGAACACCGCGAACAATACCTTCGACGACATCCAGCAGGCGATCAGCAGCGGCCGTACCCGCATCCGCATCGGCACCATGCCGTCGGCCATGACCTTTACCGCGGCAGCGGTCGCGCGTTACACCAAAGTCCACGGCGAGCAGGTGGAGGTGGTGCTCAGCGACATGTCCAGCGACGCCTTGCTGGTCGCCCTGAGCACCGGTGAACTGGACTTTTGCATATGCACCAAGCTGGCGCATTCGGACTTGTTTGAGAGCGTGACGGTACTGGAAGATGAATTGGTGCTCGTTGTGTCACAGCAACATCCTTTGGCCAAAATGGGTGAGGTGCCGTGGCGGTTGCTGGCCGGCGAAGAAATTTTGCTGTTCAACAAAGGCAGCATCTGGGACCTGGCATCGGTGGCCATGCGCCAGCACGGCCTGGCACCGACCAAGCTGTGCCAGGTGGTACACAGCGAATCGCT
>Ga0307515_10002233_pt1 | contig 42475 bp, 45 predicted proteins | sample 17_EM_MG_FD_194513 | JGI IMG/M metagenome (GOLD analysis project Ga0307515, IMG submission 194513) | Populus trichocarpa ectomycorrhiza microbial communities from riparian zone in the Pacific Northwest, United States - 17_EM | ecosystem: Host-associated > Plants > Roots > Unclassified | place... | reverse complement strand
GACGGAAGAGGAGATTGTGAGGGGGGTGGTGGTTATAACGTCTATGAACGTCGTCCCGGATTCGTCGAGGGATTTATCCAGCTCCGTGAGGAGGTCCCTGTAAAGGTTCTTCGGAGCCAAAAGCCGAAGCCCGTTAAGAGTGGTCAACAGATCGTTGGCGTAAATCGCCGTCGGTTTGTGAGAGGTGAGGATGTAAGGAGGTACATGGGGAGGGTTCGTTGTATCCAACTGGGCGGCGTCCAGGTTCGGTTCGCTCGCCGACGGAGAGCCTGTAGACGTCGTCGAGGTGGAGATGGACAGAGCTGCAGGTGAAGCGGATGAGACGGAGTAGATGAATCTATCTCGAGCGTCGTGAAACCCTTTTACGACGCTCTTCCGGACGGCGTCTTCGAATAAACCCCCTACGATCCACCGGAAATCCAGTCCAATCCTGCTGAACGACGTCGCGCAGTATGTCAACTGGGTCAACAACGAATTTAACGCAGAAGGGTCTTGAACCGTCGGCAGCGTGGTCTCCAACGTCCCGAGCAACACAGAAAGGAGATGGGTGGTGTAAGTCGTCAGAAGCGAATGCAAGAACTCTGTGGTCTCTGGGGACGAAGCCGGCCGCTCGAGGAATATCGTGGTGAATTGAGAAACGAGGTCGTAAACCCCTTCCCTCCAAACGTCTACGTACCTCTTCAGGTACCTCTCCCCCGAAAGCGAACTCTGGAAAGACGGTGTGACGGACGTTAAAGCCCCAGAAGTCCTCCTTTCCACGTCCAAATCTTCCAAGGACCTCTTGAGACACCCCAACCTGCAGCTCAAGAATGCTTGAGCGATCTCTTCTTCGTCCAAGACTCCCATCTTCCTCAGAAACCCGACGGTTTTAAACAACACCGGGAGCTTGTTGGTACCGCTTTCGCGTAAGCCGCTTAGCAGGTCTCCGACCATGCTTCGGATCCGTTGGTCGACTTCGGCCTTGACGTCCCACACCACCCCACGTCCGTCAGGATCCGACTTCCTCGCAAGGTTTGCGATTCTCATCTCGACTTCAACGGCCTCCCCGTACCACCCGCTCCTCACGCACCCTTCAACAACGCTCCCAACCCCAACGATTTCCTCAACCCTCCCAAGATTCTCCACCACAACCTTCATCTTCTTCCTTTCAGCCTGAACGTCTTTAACCTCTTCCAAAAACCCTTTCGCCTTCTGCTCTACCACAGGCAGAACATCTATCAGCGCATCGAGGGAAGACGAAAACGCGTCGAGAGAGGTCGAGAGGGTGTTGACGGATTGATGAACAGATAGGAACGTCGGGTACGACGTGTGACAGAGAGTGGTTAGGACATTCGTGAGTTGGGCCGAAGATGAGTTTAGTTTGGCCGGTTCTGATTTGAGGTCGGTGAGATGGAGGGAGGTCAGGTACGAAAGGTATTCGGGATCATCAACGTCCATGATCGACTTCTCCTTGCTCTCTCCTCCCAAAATGGCAGGCTTGACCTTTGAATCCTAACAGACGCAAACAAAGGAAGGAGGAGATTAAACAATCCATATGTGATGGAGTAGAATACAAAGACAGGGATTATAGATTACAAGACGAAATCGTCCATGGAAAGTTTTTTCACACTACAGCTCAACCTTCTTGCGCACGTCTTCCCCCCTCCCCTTTGCCCACTCGCCCTTCTTCCTCAACTCTTCTTCATATTCAGAAGCCCTCTTTTCTCCAGAAGCTTTGGTTTCCTCGTATGTTCCAGTTAGGAGGCCCAAGACCTGATGAATCTTCTCTTCGGTCAACTCGACCCCAGAGTTTACCAGGTCACGGATCCTGTTGAGGAAAGCTTGAGCGGAGTTCGTTGTCTGGACGTAACGGATTCGAGTCTCCTGGAGAAGACCAGGGCGAGTAGTAGGAAGGCTGTCCTCAGCGATACTGTGGGAGCGTAGGTAGGCACGAAGTCGAGCATCGGGCCAGGTGAGGTAGGCAGCAGAACGACCGTTGTAGTCTTTGTACCTATATCACATGGTCAGTAACCCCACTAAGCATTCCGAAAAATTACAACTCACTTATCGTTGATAAGCTTGACAAGTTCGTCGCGCTTGACCTGGGCATCCGACTTGAGGTATCCATTGTCGATCAACCAAGAGCGGATTTCAGAGTCGGACCAGGAGCCCCAGATGGTGTCCCGAGCGTTACTGAAATTGTCACTGAGGATATGTGAGATGACGTCTGTGCATGCGTTAGCCCAGAGAATACGTACGAGATCATCCTAATCATCTTATCGCGCTTGATCTGAGCCTCGGGCTTGATGACGTTGTGGTCAACGAGCCAGGATTTGAGCTCGGAGTCAGACCATGTGTTGTAAACCTTGTCCGAGGAATCGTAGTAGTATTTCTTCATCTGCTCGACGAGGTAGTCATGATCCTTCTGGTAATCCGACTTGATCAACCCCTTGCTGAGGAGCCACCCGCGCTACATTCAAATTGGTATGACAGGGAGTATGGCGAATGGTTGGGACACATACGATGTATGAGTCAGACCAGGCTTGCCAGACGGGGTCGGCGACCGCGGCGTAATGCTCCTTCATCAACTTCAGGTACTGATCCCTCGTTTTCTGAGCGTCAGACTTAAGGATACCGCGGGATACGAGGTAACCCTTCATCTGAGTATCATCCCAAGTGGAGTAGACGTAATCCTTGGAGTCGTCGAGAGCCTTCCATGCACCATCGGTACTAGTCGAAAACAAACCCGAAACCGTGTCGGTAACAGAGTAGGAGAGCGAGGAACCGGCATCCTTGTAAGCGTTATAGTGGTTCTTGGCGAGGAGGATCAACTTCTCCCTGGGTCCTTTCGGTTCCACGATCCCCTGCTCGAGAAGGAATTCACGGAGGCGAGATTCGTCCCAGGACTCGAAGGTGGATTCTTTGAGGTTCTGGAAGGACTTTTGAGCGTTGCCGTACTGTTCGTTAGTCCAGGCGGTGTAAGACCACCAGTTCTCTGCCACGAGGTTCTGGAGGTCTTCCTTCGAGTTGTAGTAGGTTTTTGGGACATCAACCTTGTGCTGCTCGAGCCATGTTTGTAGCTGTTTCTTGTCCCACTTTGTGTATTCTGAAACGTGGTAAGTCAGGGGTCATCGGAAGCATGTGCAGGACGAGGGCTGAAACGAACCGGGTGCGTCAGACCCATACCAAGATTTCGAGTTAACCCCAGCGAGGGCAACAAGAACTAAAGTAGAGGCGTGGATGAACTTCATGATGATCGTTAAGGGTGAGGAGAGAGAAATGTCTTGCCCCTCTCTTTATACCCTGGGTGGGGTTGCCCTAGGTGCGTTATCCGCCACCCAAGACGTCATATGAACTCTCAACGTCATACTATGTCACGTGGAGCACTGTGGCGAGCGTGAGTATATCGAGGATCACTCTCCACTGACGCGATCGTGACGGCGAGGGCGGACGTTGCTCATCGTCCCGAGTGGACTAAACCCAGAGGGTAAAGAGATGTCCACACCAATGCAACAGCCGACGTACGGCGGCCTCCCTTCATTAGCACATTACGCTGGCCTGTCCGATCCGATTGCACTTCCAAGTCTGGCGGTTGGATTGTCATCAGCTCCCAGCACGACCTCCGCGCCCATCCCCGTCATTATGACTTACATTCCCCTAATTTGACGTGAGGGTCCTTCAACACCACTCTTTGAACCGGAGACACTTCGTTGTATTTCGTCGAGGACCTTCACCGGTTGCTACGGCACTGGTTCACCTCCAACAAATATCTTCCTCCCCAAACGCACATACGAAAGCGTTGGAGCGCTGGGAACGTGACCAACTTGGGACCGTCCTCGGTGGAAGTCAATTCTTGATTCTTGTGGTTGTTCCGTCCCACGCTGGCGCCTCCGCTTTCAGAAGGTCCTTGCACATCGTTCCTGATGGGACGGTCATATGTGGCCATCGCGCTTCGGCATGTTTCTGATTGCGCGATATGCTCGCGGGTTGCTGGCGGTGCCTCTGGGCCATCTTGTGCTATCGTCCGGTAGGCGTCGATGATCGATCCCTGGTGTCACTGAGCACCGCCGACGACTTCTTAAAGGTGTCACTCTTAGAAGTCCCGACGGCCCCTTAGTCAAACTAGAAATGGCCAGGCGCAATGTTCTTCCGTACCGCGCATCAGGGTCTCGATAGGGTCACAATGCGCTAGGCGAACAGTTTGTTGACCCACGGTATCGACCACGGACTCTTCAATGGTTCCGAATTGCCGACAACCTTCCAAGCTCATTTGGCATATTGCCCCCGGCACCAGCGGTTACCACGTCTATGACCTACTCTATTTCTTCACGCTGATGTCATGACATACCAGACTGCGTGTTCCCTGCGCGTCCCCAGCATTTATGGTTCTATTCCACCCACGAGCGGTATCACAGACAGTTTATTCTGCCCAGTTTGCGCTCGACCGCTTTCCCTCGTGACCGGTACTCTCGCGCGTCTCACCCGCCTTCTGATTCCGGGTTTTGAACTGCATTGCGCGATCCCCGCTTGGATGAATGAGCGAGCGACCACCGAACATATCACACAATTAACTCCATGAGCTTCCACGATTTCCCACACGACACCGCGGTGCCACGTTTCGGGACTATAACTGCAGAATACGTATTTTCGCGAGCCGGCGTCCGAGCGGTGATGCACGCTCTTCGATTTCACCAAACTATCCAGGGACACAATGCGTAGAGGGCGGCTCACGCTCCCAGGACATATTGATCAGAGCACTCTCACCGGCTTTCAAACAATATTAGTGACTCGGATCCGGTGACCCACCAGCCAATCTTACGCTTTTTGCTTGTCTTCCGGCCCTTTCATGTCATACGATCGACTGCCCCCCACCGCTCCCTTTCCCTCCCGAGGGCTCGAGGGGTGTGCTTATGAAGAAGTGCGTTTCTACCAACTCGCCTCGTCTGCCGTAAAGAAGCTTACCGTTTTTGTCATAGACGTACTAGCTAGTACCTCTTGCATTCACCGTGCAACGTTCCTCCCCACTTTAGTTTGTTCGTTTCTCGGGTTGATTGTGCGCTGGAAGGCCGGACCGTCCTCCGGATCCCGATGGAAGGGATCTAGCGACGACAACCCCACATGAGGCCGCGGTCAAGCCAACAAACTTCCCGCTGTTTTTGTCATGTTTGTATAGTATGCTGAACGCCGAACACTATGGTCGTCTCATGTGATTCCTAACACCGTAATCGTAGTCTTTCTTCGATTCCGCCGGATTGAGCGCTGCACACGTGACAATCAAGCACATATCCCTGAGCGGCGTGAAAAATCAAGGGGAGTTGCATTGGATATAACGAGAGATAAAGCGCAGTGAAAATAGACGGATTATTCAGCGAGCAAAGTAAATCGACAGCAGATACAAATAAAACCGAGGAATGAAAAAGAAAGGGGAATCCATGGGAATGTGAAGGTATGTGTTGGTCTCCGTATCTGGAGGCCGGAGTATAGGTTTGGGGTATGGGTTCAGCCCACACAACAGTAAAACGGTATCCCGCGTGCGCAGTAGAGAGAAAATTGAGACCAGAGAACAAAGGGGTCCAGAAAAAACCAAAATCCGCGAGTTTAACCGGTTGCAATGATGATAAGTGAAGGTGGCGCCTTGACCAGCTGTAGCGAGGGGTATAAATGCTGATGCAGAAAAGAGGGGTGCCTTGAGGAGGGAACCGACCAGTACGCGTCTGGTTACATTCTCTGGAGAAGTTTCTCGACGCGTGCGATCAATTTGGACCGAACCGAGGAGGCGCGGCGGGGGAAATACTCCAGGGAGTCAAAGTCAAACCCAACGTCAAGAGAAACGCTCGTGTGGCTGCCCTTTGTGGTTCCAGTGATACCAAGCAAGCCGGAGTCCGCCGAGAATGGGCCCGGCCCTTGTGTCCTCTTTCGTCCTGACGCCGTGCGAATTGAAACTTTGTCAGCCATAGGGCCAGGGTATTCTCTCGCTTTGACCTTCCCAAAGTCGATTCCGTCGAAATAGGGGTGCCCTTTCATCTCGTCAACCGTCAGCCTTCTGGTGGAAGCCTTTTTTAACATTCTCTCCATGAGGTCCAATGCCACGGAATCCACTCGATCGGAGCCACACTGATCCCAGTCCAAGTTGAAAGGTGCCCAGAAAATCGCATCACGAATCTCAGAGTCGTCCCTGCAGTTGTCCAGATCAAAGGGGAATCGGCCAACGAGAAGAAAGTACATGAGGACGCCAACACTCCAAAAGTCGGCCTCGTAGGAGTACGGGATACCCATCCAGACTTCCGGTGCCATGTAAGCTGGGCTGCCGTATGCTGCGTTGGTATGTTCCTTTCCAATCCGACCTTTTCCGCGTCGCCTAGCCAGGTTCCACACCCTGTGCCTGAGAGTGGGAGCGGATTCCTTTAGGGCGGAAGGGGAAGGTGGGAGGTTGAAGTCTCTTGAGATCCCGTAGTCGCCGAGGACAACGTGACCGTCCGCGTCGAAGAGGATATTTCGTGGCTTGATGTCGCGGTGAATAATCTTTCGTTTGTGGAGCTCCTCCAGGGCGATAATCAACTCGGCGACGATCATCTGAACCTCTCGTGGAGTGATATCCGGGATGTCTTCCAGGTAGTCGTTGAGAATCATGTTCCTTAGATATCTGCGGCCACTCTCGACAGAAGTAGTGAGGCTCATCAGATCTCCCCCTTCAACGAAGTCCATTAAGAGATAATAGTTGGCGACGTCCTGCCAGCTGCCAACGAAGCCGCATAGCCAGTCAGATCCAGTTGTCCTCAGCAGTACTTCGCGCTCTCTCCAGACAGAGTCGGCGTTGTCGGCTAGTTTAGGGATGACTTTGAGCGCATAGAATCGAGGCTTAGGGATTTGGCCAGAGTAAGTAGCTGGGTCGAATGATATGTCGGCTACTTGGTAGACGCTTCCGAATGCGCCTGATCCAACCTTACGGACGGGTGTGAGATTACGCGGCGAAAGGGGGATAGATTGAAGGCAAATTGGCGTGGAATTGTCGAAGAGAGTGTCGGCGGATGACTCGGAGGATGATCGAGAAGCAGCCTGCAGCCGGAGTCGAGGGAGATCTAGCAGAGCGGTAACAGACATCCCGCAGAATGAGTGGGTTCTAGCCGAACCTGACGGAAAGCAGGGGGGACGACAAGAGAACGGCGATTAGAGGAGTACATCTGGTCGAGAAGTTATAAAGTGACCGTCAGGGGCCCCTCCAGTTTTGATCGACTGAAATCTGCTTCCGTTCCTCAGATACACACAAAGAGGAGGTTAGGATAAACGTGTTTACGAGGACAGATATTCGGGTGGACGTGCCTCGATGGCTTCGAGTCGTGCGTCATGAAAGATCCAAAGCTGCGTCGGATAATTCCGGGGCAGGAGGATCGTCACGACACTTCCATTTGCCAGGGCCAGATGGCCAAAATTTTTGCCAAAAGCGACTGAATCCTTGACCACAATTGGGATCGTTTGTGCGCACAATTCCCAGCAAAAGCCAGAGGACGCACCGATCCACGCTCCCCGACTCGTAGTTCATCATTCCAATGAAGCGTGGCAGATATCTCCATATGTTTTCTGCCGTGGGAGTCGGGTATGTTTGTACTTCTGGTGGACCTCGATGCCGTCGTGTTCACGTCAAAGCCCGTTCCATGAATCCTGACCTCACGTAGCTTCAACGGAGCCCGACTGGCACCCGGGTTACTGCGCGAGAAATTTCTCATAGGACCTGAGTGTATGACATTTGTAGTGCGACAGTGGTGAAATTTACGGGAGTGCCATCAAGTGGAATTGTTATCTCATCTCTATGAACTTTTTTTATTGGCAAGGGAGTTACAGAGGGGCTGATGTCCCCTGTCGGCGGGACACCCGTTAATGAGACACCCTCCCCGTGTGCTATGGGATGCTGGAGCCAATGTCGTGGAGTGTTTTGAAACCTGAAGTGTCGACCGCGAGGGTCTCAAAGCACAATTCATTCAGCGGCATCTCGAAGATGAATAAGGGTTTCAAGCTGATGGCGACAGCCACCATAGTTCCCCTAAATCTGCCTCGATTGACAGGCAAGGCAGTGACGATGAATCACAGAGAAAGTTACAGGCCACACAGGTGTGCTTCCCCCTTGGACATTCGAGGCCCTGAGAGTCGAGGCAGTGGATGCGGAATGCGGAACACGAAACCAGGGTATACAGTTGCGGTATGGCACAAGTTCCCTACACTTATCCCAGTCTTCGCCGTGTCTGTCGGTGAACGATAACCGCGAACGGATGTGAAGACTAGTGCGCTTTTGGAGGGAGGGTTACGTACCTGATAGGACAACTTTCACGACCCCGACGCTGCCTATGAACAAGCGGGAAAGGGAGCCAAACTGGGTAAAATTAGATGAAGGGTCTGTCGAACCCGGTTGCAAAAGACCACAGTATGGCCATCAGCCAATCGCCACTGGAACGAGATTAGACTTGTTTCTCTGGTACAAAATAATTACCGACAGGTGGTTGGGAGTGCTGGGATCTTAAAAATAATCCCAGTATGAGAAGCTTTGTGCCCTTCCTCATGGATATGAACTGAGATCTGCACCACAGGGTCAATAAGCCGGAAACGGGGGGGGGGAGTGACAGACAATGCGCGCTCTTGGAGCTGCAGCCGTTCCGAAAGCCATTCTTTTCTCCTTTTGCAGACCCGAAGATCCGGTACTCAATAACTGTAACGAGGAAAGCGATCGAGAACGTAGCGCTCGAATGCGAGGTATTGTGAGGGGCACCTAGAGAAGGCCTTCAATGGACGGTATGTATCCGGATCCCATCTACCACAGCATCCGTCACGGTGAGCACAGCAGGCCACGGAGATCAGCGTGTGGAGGTGGGCCATGCTTTTCCCATACCTCGTTACAGGCAGCATCGCTGGTATACAGGTGGGGGAGGAGGGTGAGAATCACGGAATTCATCAAGCTCCCGCGCAAGGTGCACTGTCTGCAGGTCATACTGATATCGATGTGTGTCCAGAGGATGATCCCTGGGCAAGGCTCGCTGGAGATTTTGAGTTCCAGTGAACCAAGGTCGTGTATAACTGAACTGTGGACTTGTACTATCACCAGAAATTGGACCATTCCCTTGTGCGCCGAAACACCAAGACGTGGACGTGTGGTTAGCGTCTACGCCACCTTGTCGGCCCATGTGCGTTTGTCCCTCGCCGCAGCGCGCACTCGAGAGAATGATTGCCCCAAGCTCGGCTTGGGGGCCCGGTGGTGCGATGGGGCCCAACGCCCTGCAGGCCGCCACTGCAAACAACAGCGCGCAAGAAGTCAAGGCGGGGAGGCTGTCCATATGTCTGAAGGTAGCGTAGTGTGTCCACCGTTGCGGCAATCGGGTCGGTTCCCCATCGCAACAACTGACGTAACGAGGACGAAGAAGCATCAAGCGGGACTCTTTCGTTCATTAGTGCACTTTGCACACCCTTTAGAGAACAATTGACTGGCCAGCGTGAGACGTGGGCCACCTCCAGCGTTGCTTTCACCACCGACCAGAACAAAGGTCGGCGGCTACTTGGACCACGAGGAGCGTCGCGAAGGTCACGTGGATCGATCCGTGGTTGAACTTGGTTGAGTTATGAATTTGAAATTTCCCACATCCCTCAGCCTCTTCCTCAACGCCGTTTCCCAGTCCCCTCCCTGTCCACCCGTCGTCGCCACCGCCACCGACGCCGACAGAGACACCAACAATGTGGAGCAAACTCAGCGGCGCCTTCGGGAGGTCTCGCTCGTCCATCGAAGAGGACAATGTCGAGGCCACAAGAATCGACGTAATGTCCAGTGTCTATGAACAACACCCTAATTTGTCTGTCTTCCACACGGAAGACCAGCTTACGCCCTTGCAATCTTCGTCTACCAATCTGCCTCGATCCCTCTCGAAAAAGAGCAAGACCCTCTTCCGACGCCCTTCCAACGACTTCGACGCCGAAAACGAACGCCCTTCATCTCCATTCAACCTCCCAAGTTTTCCCAAGAAAGTTAAGTCCACGTTACAAGTGAAGACAAGCCGTGGGTAGTCCTCTTTCAACACCGCCAGGTTATACTAACAGGAATCCTTCCTTCCAGCTTCAGAAATCTCACTAAGTCGTTCCTCCCAGGATGGGCTCCCCTCTACGCCCCAAACCGCTGAAGATAAGGTCGGAAGGTACAATTCCCTGCGTTCTATTCTGCGCGAGAAGAACACCCCAGGAACTGGCCAGAGCGTCCGATTCTTCTCTCGCGATGCTTTCAAGGTTATTACGCCCAACAGTTCCGCACAGAGCTCGGAACTTGACGACCCTTCATTCTTCACACGCCTGCAGCTAGCAGCCAAGAACACCGCCCCTGGTCGTTCTGAAACGACACGTCCCTCAGCACGCGAAATCTTCGCTAACTCCACGAACGAGCCAGCGACTCCGGTATCAGTGATCGACTCCTCGAAAACCCACGATATTAATTCTCTGATGATGCCTGTCCCTCCTCCTAATCTGTCGAACATATTTGACCTATCTCAAGAACAGCAACTTCCGCCTATCTTCCAAGGAGAACACCCTACACTCCAGGACAACGCAGTTGAGATCCAGGACGAATCCTCCTCTATCATCATACCCTCTTCTGGCGCAGAATCGCTTCTCCAAGCGTCCCCCTTCCCCCCAGAGCTTTCGAGTTCAATCTCTAAGCGTCCAGGTGATGAGACCAATTTCTTTTCCCCCGTGGATGATCTCAACTCTCCCTCTTCACCCCTCAATAAACCTTTCAACTTTGGTATGCCGGTCTTCCGTCCTCTCCCTTCGTTACCTGCGGACGCTCCGCTCCCACTTACGCCCACGGAGTCTTTTCTTGCGCCTTCTATCACCTCCGATAAACGCTCTTCGAAATCCTCTGAATCTGCATCCCTCCGTAAACCAAGTCGCAGTCGCGCCATTTCGGACACCGTGTTCCAAGCTATGATCCGCTCTACCCCCGCGTCGTCCTCGAAAGAGAGCATTCCTGAATCAGATATCAACGACAGGTCAACCCCCGACGTCTCTTTCGATAAGTCTGAGCCTGACCCCTTCAGCATTGATGCCACCACCTACTACACCCCGGGAACGATGATGCCACCCACGCCTCCTCAGCCGTCCCACGCTCGCACTGCCTCTCGGGAAGAAGATCTCATCTGGTCTCTGCGCACTCAGCTTGCACTGCAACAAGAACTCAATGTGCAGTACGAGGTCGACCTCTCTGCCCGTAACGAACTTGTCTCCTCCCTCGCGTCGAGATTGGAACTTTCCGACAAGGATAAAACACAAAGAAACAGTGTTTTGAGGACGTGGAAGAAGAAGGTACAGGAGTTGGAGAAAGCCTGCAGGCAGCTGGAAGACGAATGCGAGAGAAGCAGGCAAGAGAGCCTCGAACGTAGCGTCATGGACCATGCCAGTAGCGAGGCCCTCCGTGAGCTTCACCGAGTAATTGCCCACCTCGAGCGCGAGAAGGCAGACGGTGAAAAACTCTCCCAGGAACGAATTCAAAAACTCACCAATGAACTGGAACGGCGTGAGGAGAGCGAGAAACGCTTGAAGGAAGGAATCAACAATGCGAAGGAACAGATGGAAATCATGGGTAGTAGAGACGAGGAAGAGGAGAAGCAGAGACAACGGAGCATGTCGCTTCTTTGGGGCCAGGAACGGGAGGAGCTGATCCGTAAGGTCGAAGAGCTCGAACAGAAGAACCTTGCCCTCACCGACAAGACCTCCGAGAACGATGAAATGGCTCGACGATACGCAGTTCTTGAAGCCGAGCTAGAGGCCCAGTGGAAGAATACGGAGACGATGACCCAGGAGAACGCAGAACTGAAGAAAAGCCAGGACAACTTACAACAGAAGATCACCGACTTGGAAGGTGATTGGAACGAGAGCGAGAATCGCAGACTCCAATTGGAGGCCGAGATTGAGGAGGTACGCGTAATTGATTATTGTTTTCGGTTCAGGTTGACTTAGCCGGTTGAACAGCTTTACGAGCAGCTCAAAGCCGAGCAAGAGCGCGTGGACGAGCTCACCCAGACATCTGAAGAACAGAAAGACGCCTTTTCCGCTCTGGAAGAGGACCATCAACTGTCTCTCGAGACTATCTCCCGGCTTGAAACCCGCGTCTCCCAACGGGACGCCGAAGTCGCGACGTTGTCCTCGCGCGCCAGTCAACTTGAGAGGGAAAGCGAAGAGCTCCGTGGAGCCATCGGGAGACTCGAGAAGGAACGCGGACGTGAAGTCGATGAACAGTCGCGGGAACTCTCTGAGCTCGTCGTTCGCGAATCGGAATCTCGCCGGCAGCTAGAAAGTCTTGTTTCCGAAAAGGCAGAATCCGAAATCCTCGTCAACACTCTCCAGAATCGCGTTGCTTCATTAGACGAGGAGGTCGGGAAACTCAGGAGGCAGGTCCACGAACTCCAACAGGAGAGCGCGACCAGAGAGGTGACGGTGACCCAGTTGAACAAATGGAGAGAGCAGGACAAGGAAGACATCAAGGGGTTAAATATTGCCCTTGATTCGAAGCAGCAAGAGCTTGAACTCGTGCGTCGCTTTTCTTCTAACCCCTGATCTGCCTGTGGTCTTGCTAACACCGCTCTCAGCTGAAACGCAAGATGGGGGTCCGAGGCACTGCTGGGAGCACGCCAGCCCCTGCCTCCCACAAACAACCATCCATCTTTAATACGCCCACCGTGATGCGCCCACCCTCTGCCTTGTCTGACGGCTCAAAGGACGGTGTCCGAAAGGAGAAGAAGACCACGGAGACCCCAAGCACCATTAAAACGCTTGCCAAGAGCGTTCGAGTGAATGGCCCGACCACATCCGTCGTCACGAAGGCTGTGAACCGGATCGAAGGATCGATGGGTGCTCCCCCTCTCTCTGCCGCCCGGAAAGTTTCAGGGCTCGCCGGGACTCCTTCCAGACAACCCTCGATTCATTCTCGTTCCGCCTCGACGAGCCTCTCGGCTTCGACGCCAACGCCGAAATCCACTGTTCATCAACGGAGGGTGTCGAACCTTGAGCCTGTTACCCCAGCTCGGCTGAAGACCGGTCCCACATCGAACGGAAGCCGTAGCGGTGGTTCGAGCCCTACTCTCAGCGAGAAAGAAAACAGCAGGTCCCTCGCGTCTGTTAAGACCCCGATGCGGAAGGCGTCCATGGCTAAACGCACTGCCACGCCCGCCTGATTCCGGGTGACGCGTAAGATCAGCCTTGTATTTGTACGAACTCTAACCTATCGACATGAGGTTGTAAGAATTCTCTTACTGAGCTGCTTTCATCCCTTCCGTCATCTTATGCTGTTTGTTGTGTGCTTTCTTCCTCGTTCAACCCATTTATACCTTCTATTCGCCAACAATGCCTGCACTCATCCAGCGGGTTTCATTATTCCCTATGCCTTTACACCACCCATGCAATCCATCCGTGCCCCGTCTCCCCTAGTTATTTCTGCTCACCATAGTTCTTGCTATCAATTCGAATTCGAGGATACATCTACCACTGCTCTTATTTACTCTGAATCACCTCAGTCCAAATGTTCTTCATGTTCCCATGTCTTACTGATCTCGTAGCTCTCGGCCATTTCTAGACCTCCGCAAATGTGATACGATGAATATGTCAACTTTCTAAGGGACGCAGTGATTCATATTGATCGTTGATGCAATACTTTTACATCTGTACTGCACAAGGCGGCACCGCGTATCAGGGGTAAACGTATCCCTCTATCTCTAAAAGATGGGAACCAAAACCCATTACAAATTCATTAATGCAAGAGGAAATATAAGCGAAATTAGATGATCCTCGCGTGTACACCAATACTGGTTGACGTCGAGTGGTTTTCGAGCGGACGTGATTCGTGGTCAGTGACGTTGTGCGGAACGATCGACGGTCCACGGCCAGAGATATTTGGAAATGGGAGTGCAGGAACTCTCAGGACCGTTGGAATGGAAAGCAAACCGGCCCCAAACCGGTGAGTCAGTCGGACACGAGACCATCTGGCTGCGTCATCCGAACGCAACCGTTCACAATGGAGAACGGAGTGAGACAACCAGTTTCTGGATTGTCGTCAAACCGAGCAGCGACTAGTGAAGCTCGAAAAGCTAGCTCGCAACCCCGGGATCAATTGGAATCACAGTCGTGGTGTGTTGCGTCCGACACGGTAAACGAGGCTGACTGAAACGTCCCACCTTGACCCAGACTTTGTCATCCTTCGAGCTAAAGCGTTGGTGTGTGCCCGACCCACATCCCGCGCACGCAGCGCGTTCGGCTCGCTGGTCCACGCAGGAGACGAGAAGGGGGCGGAAACCGGGGTACGGCCTCTTGCAAACTTCTCAATGCTGTCGGGGGAGGACTGAATGCGTGTCAGAATTAGGGTAGATGAGAATAATCCCCGTGCAGAAGAAAAAGACACGTCCCGCTTTTCTGACCGAAGAATCGCAAGTGACGATTTGGTTTTAGATCTCTCCCACGTGTGGAGGAGGAGTGGAGAAACCAAGGCCGATCACACGGGATCACGCTGCCATCGAGATCGTCAACCTTACCCTGCGGGCAATTTGATTTTTTCATAAACCGCTATCTTAGAATTGTGATATGTCACAAGAGACATTCACGTCTGCTCGGCTAACACGCGGTCAGCTTATCGAACGTAATGTATCTGAGGGTAAGCAACAATCTCAGGGCCAAACCAAGCATGGAATTTTACGTGTATTGACCGTGTCAGCAGCATCTGCCTTGTCCCAAGTCGAGCAATTTCTCCAAGCGGCGCTAACGCAATGCAATCCCTTTCACATTTTCACTGCGTCTCGACCTTCGACCGCGCATCTCCATCAATACCCGGCAGCGGGGGTAATTACACTAAGTACTAAGGCGGAGTCCACCCATCGGATTTTGCGGTGGCTAAAGAATGGATATAAAAGTTGAGGTGAGTCTCTGCCGAAATCTATCCCTCGCTTCTAAATGACTTCTCCTCTAGAACCTGCGGTCTCCAACGTCTCTTTCATGCTGGAGCAGAATGCTCGGCTGATCACTACCGTTGGGGCGCTCTCTGCTATCTCCATCGTAGTCGCACCTATTCTGAGGCAGAACTACAGAGCATATATCGACGCCGGTCCTGGTGGTTTGCCACACAACGTCTACGGATGGGCAAAGTCGTCGTTCCTAAAGATCTTCCTCTCGTGCAATCCAACCAACACCGACGTGTACCTTGATGACCCAAACAAGGATGCCTGGTTGGATCCATCGGAAATCACCAAGAGGTCTGGGGAACGGCCGACCTTCAACTGGCATCCTGTCCCGTCTCGACAGATGACCCAGCGAGCAGACGCCGTGATGAACGACGTGAGTCCCGTTTATATTACTCGTCATACGATCCGAGGCTGAAACTTCCGTGAAGAAAGTACAGAAACTCATCCCGAAGTACGCAAAAGCAAACCCGGACCTCGTCGTGATCGCACTTTCTCCTCAGGAGAAACGGAACGACGCCTTGGTCATCCACCCGGACCGTCCAGCACCTCACCGAGTCGCCACCGCCGCTCAGAGGGAGGTTTTTCACGTCCACGAGGGTACGGATTGGTCAATCCACTGTCTCCTCTCCCCGCTAGACTGCAAACTTGGTAAGTACTGCGCTGTTCCGCGGGTTTTAAGAGGTTAACCAACGAACTCCCGATCAGTGATTGATCAAAAGCGCGGCGAGAGACATCCCATGAGCGGTAGTACGCTGGCCAAGGAATGCCTCACGATATATACCCCAAGACACGACGAAGAGTTGAGGATAGTCGAAGCGATTGTGAGGGCTTCTATCGGATACATGACGGGCAGCCGAGATGTTCAGGAGTTCTAATTTCTTTTTCATCCGGGTTGGTGTGTATTACAGTAGTAGTCTGGACGTTGTATAGTACTGCCTCATCAGCGTACCGCCAGCGATTTTAAAATATCCACACATGTGTTGACCAGGCATTTACTATACTAGTCGATTCGATCAATACGGGTTGCGGTTAACGGAACCTGAAATTTCTCAGAGTGGAGCTACGCTCTATAGAGACGCCTGGAAATACACACGAATTTGAGGCATGATCTCGGTTCTGAAACACTCTATTATCCACAAGCCCCCGAACTGCGGACACCTCATCACAGCTGATCAATTCCTCAGGTCGGTGGCAAGCACGGAGCACATTGTTCCGGTCTCCCTACATAAGATTACTTAGTCCTAAAGGCCTAAATGATCAGAGATCGAGTGATCAGCCACACAACTTACTTTCTACTTTTCTACTCGACGTTCCATCCGCCAACTTCCCGGCCGCTTGCCCACCACGGAGACGCGCGGGTCTTCGTCTCTGTCAAGTGACTCTCCCGCTTAGTAGGGATCACATCGAGAGAGCACGAGGCAAGGTGTTCACAGGAGAGCGCTGATTTCTATCTTTGGCTCAACCGCCGAGCTAAGTTCAAACTTTGGATACCAGGCAGCGCGATGGGGTCTCGACCGTGACTGTATAAGACGGCGATCCTATTAGAATCCTCCACACGAACAAATCAAGGAATTACGGTGGGGGCACCTCCTGGTATACCAGACGTTCCCTTGAGACAGACCTCTAGGTTCCCCACCGACCGTGCGCAATGGCCCCGCCTTACGGTTAGCGCCAACGGACGGATTGAAGTGCCAACAGCAGATCCGACACCCCAGCACCTCCGAACCAAATGACGCGGGCGGATCTCCTTCAGGCAATGATCGGGACTGCCGCCGGGCGCACCAGTAGAGTGGCCTGCGTCGGGGAACCCCCAATGCGGCCAATGTCTGTACGATTTAACACGCACCTGCGCAGCCTTGATACGATCACCGGGGGTCCATTATACAGGCCCGAACTGGTCCCCAACCGCCCTTCCCACCGTCAACGGGGGGGTGGGGGTATTGAGACATGTGAACGACAAAAAGCAGAACTCGGAAATAGAATGGTCCACATAACCTTCTCTTCGGCACGAGGTGGGAGACGGACGAACTTTGTTGGCTCGGTGCCCCCAATTTCACAAAGATACAGGGGAGAAGGTTCCACTTGCTATCTGCGCGGAGTCCGAGTTTCCAGAGCGTTACATAACCCGCCCACTCGTCTATTCTCCGCATCTCAAATGGGGTTCCACTACTGCGGCGAGCCCATATACGAGCGCCCGTTAGCCAAATGCACACTTTGACAACGTCCCTATCCCATTTGTGAGTGTGGAAGTTGGGGTACGCACACCATCCGATGGTGCTGGTATGTGAGGTCAAGGTTGGGGCGCCAACAATTTTGGCACCGGTCCCCCGGGGGGTATGAGACCTGCTGAGGTTTCCGGTCTAGACGGACAGTTCTCCGGTCGGAACAACAATGACATTTCGCGGACCCGCCAACGTCAGCAAACCATTACATCATTGTCCAATCTTGCTTGACCCGGGCTCGTGTGACCCATGATCGGCGAAGGCACGAAAATTAGTAGATTGCAACATAATGGGCCTAGAATAACAAAAGGAGTTACACAGCGCATTCCCCCAACGAACACTTTCCCGTGGTGAGAAATGCATCAGTCAAACCGAATTGAATATAACACATGATTCTCAAGTCCGGTTTAGGATGGTAACCGACCCTGATTGGGGTCTTCGTTTCGACTCATCCCAAACAACTGTGGCGAGGGACAATAAGAGATCTTATAGGGTACGGATGGATTTGGAACATAGCGCACCGCTTTCAATTCCTTTACACTGAGCTTGTGCAGCTTTATTGTGCCCCCCTCTCCTAGCGCTGCCTGAGCTAGGCCCTTCTTCGTCTCTTGTAGGCGAAGCATGCTTCGAGCAGAACAATCAGTAGTGAAACACGGTCCATGACGGAGAGCGTACCGGTCTTCGACCGTGTCACGAACAACTAAACGGTGGACAAATACCTCCTTATCCTGCCGCGATCGTAAGACGCCGTCGCAACTTAGAAACGAGAAAGATGGAAATTACCTGACCGATCCTATGAACACGATCGTAGGCCTGACTTTCGCTGTGACAAGGAGAATTGGTGTTACTCGGGCTTGGTTATGGCCAACGAACGTACCTTTGGTAATTCCACGATAGGTCCAGGCTGCGTGGAGATGTAATGTAAAAACCACAGGCTCGTTGCCAGAAGGGAGAGAGAGAGGGAGCCTACTTGATGCAACGGTTCGCCGATGTCAAGTTCAGTCCGACGGAACCGCATTTCGTACTGGGTACCGCATAAGCATACTGTCATCACCCGGAGTCGCAAAACAAGCACACCTTAATAACAGGACCTTCGGACCACCAGGCTTCTTGAATGTCGCCAGGGCAATCTCCCTGGATCCCTTATCCATCTTTCCATCATACCGTAGGTTCTGGATCCCACGCCTCGCGAACAGGGTTTCCACGAGATCCAAAACCGAAGTCCCTGGACCAATTCTATGTCAGCGGTATCACAACGGCTCAAGGACCCAGACCGACATTGACTGAAGCAGATGGTCTTGTCCCCGGTTGCGTCCCATGACTCGAGCAACCTTAGCAACGCAATCATCTTTGCGCTCGGTTCGAGATCGGCATTCGCACGTTTCCAAATCTCGACCAGCCTTGGGTCCAAATCTTCTTTCTTCCCCTCATCCTTTGCTTTCTCTTTGCCCTTGTTTTTCGGAGCTTAAAATTGTTGTCAGCCGACTACAGGATAGGAATGGGAATGGAAGAACGAACCAGGGGACGGAGAAGGACTGCTCGTCATTTCGAATCCATCATCCTCGAGCTTCATCGATTCTAGCCTTTTCATCGTCTTCTGGCTGTTGCTCCTCTTCTGACTACCACTCTCCTGCAAGAGCTTTTTAAATTCAGGGAGATCGTCATCCGAGCTATCGGTCAGTTCCATTATGTCCATGGCAGAGGTTGGCGCGGCAGGCGAAGACATAGCACGGCGGTTCTGAATGTCACGGGTTTTCGCTCGTTCTTCTGCGAGGTCGGCGTTCCTGATGGCTTCCGGCGTAGGTTCGAAAGCGGATGACTTGAAGACGTGCTTGTCGTTGAAGTCAACGGCCTTCTTGCATGTTGGACCTTGATCGCGGAAAGTGTCAGATGCTGTGAAGCCTATATGGATGACGTCTTACAGAGCCGAGATCCGCTCGTCGCAGCGGCCTCAAACTCTCGCTCTCGTTCGTCACCATGACCGCTGCGTGCACGTGAGTAGATAAAACACAGAATCACGTCGGGACTTACAATTGACCGTCATGGGTAATCGGGGCGCCGCGCAATTGCAAAAGGCAGTCCACGCAGATCTCGTGGCTGCAGCCCAGAACTCGCCCGTTATCGGGAGTCATCACTGCGTCACATATCTGAGGTCCCAAACTATGAAGTATGGTGATGAGGTAACCTACGGTCTTGGCAAGCAGGACAGGTCAAGCCCGCTTCTTCATCGCCGCTGAAGTCGTGTGCGCGAGCACGGGACAGGAACCTAGACTAGACTTCAGCGATTTCAGACCGCGCCCCTGGTATCGGAACCAACCTCTGCTTCATCTACGAAAGCGTTAGATAAAACTTCAAAACACGAGGTCCGGCCGCCGCACCATGTTAACCCAATCATACCCCTTAGCTTTCATGGCCCTTTGTAATTCATTTTCTTCACCAACACCGGTGACTGCAGTCGCATCGCCGGAGCTCGCGTCAGATGTCTGGAAGGGAGAGGTCACCATTGAAGTCCCCTGATAGAAATCCGGATCCACTCACGAGGATCAGATAGGGGTGTGCACAGATTTGTCGCAGCCTGAGAATCATGACGAGGACGGCCGCATGACTAGGGTGGGGGGGTTAGCTCGAGTTTGAGGGGTTAGCGCAGGTTGAGACGCACTTCTTCAACAGACTACCCTCCTTGATGAACCTATTCACTTTGACCTTTGATTTCCTCTCAAAATCCTCATATATCTAAGACGAGCAGTTAGCGAATTAGCGAGGATTTGGTTATCAGTCTGACTCGCATACCTCACGTTCCTCGGGAGAAAACTCGAGCGTCTCTATCTCGATGTGTTTTTCCGGAAGCACAAGCAGGGGTTCGCCGTCCTACGTAGAGCATCAGTGAAACGCCTGGAATGAGGTGTGGGTTGAGTATGTACCAGTTTTGCGTCTTTCGTCCTTCGAAGAAGCAGAGGCTTGAGGACTTCCTGGGCTCTGGCGCACGCCATTGGTGCATCGTCGTATTGAACTCTTGCCTAGAGAACCTAAGCTATGGCGGAATGCACCCCCGCAGATTCACTTACGATGTGCGTGTTGAAGTCTCCCCATACATTAAAAGGCCGGAACCTTCCGAACCGCAGGAGTGGATAGATGTCCGCTCTGGACCCACGCGTTAGTTTCTAGGAACGGACCAAGATGGGCTCGAGTCGTGCTCTCACAGGGTATTCGTGACGGGTGTTCCAGAAAGCATCCATCGATACCTGGATCTGAGTCTTGCTGCGGCTAGACTTGCACGAGTCGTCCTGCGCAAGATGTCAGACAGGACCAAGCTATGTGGCGGCCGACGTACCTTGTCCTGATAAACTGCGCCTCGTCGAGGATGACGCGGAACCACTCCATTTGGGCAAGTAGACCACTTTGGGGGGAAGAAGTTAGTATATATTTTGGTTATTCAAGAGAGAGTTTACCCATGCTTCACCAACCAATCCTCCTCGTCCTCTTCCTTGACTTCTCTGCCGATCTGGTATTCTGAACAGACAGTCCCGTAGCTCGTGATGATAACCTGCTCGAGCGTGAGAAATCCATTCTCAGAACTAATTGAAAGGCCTCACGTCTTTATCCTTCATGGTGGAGAGTTTCTTCAATTTATCCTTTCCGTGGTGAATGTGAACCTTGAACACTTCGTTGGTCTTCTCCTCAATTTCTTCTTTCCATTGATTCCTATTCAGAGGTAAGATACCGCCAACCAACTACAAAAATTGAACTGACAAAAGGGCAGCCGGCACTACGACGAGGGTCGTACGGTTTCTGGCTCCCGGTTCCGGTTGGTTGATCGTCATGAGGGCAATCATCTGCACGGTTTTCCCACTACAATAGGATTAGGTCCGTCAAACTTGGAAAAAAGAGAACACCCACAGGCCCATTTCATCGGCCAGAATACCGCCCTTGAGTCCAAATTCAAGTTCCTGGCGTACCATCCAACTCACGCCGATGATCTGATGAGGAAGTAGCCGCACTTCCATACCAGGAAGAAAGTGGTGTTTGCTGCGAGGTCACGTCAGAGACTATTATAAGGGTGGGTTTGTCAAGGAAATTACGTCTTGAGACCTAGGTGCTCCATAGCATCTTTGACGGTTATCTTCTCTCCGATGTTATCAATGGTTTTTGACACGAACGCGGCCAGTCTATGCATGTCAAAGAAGATCGTGAGAAATATCGCGCTATGACAAAGGAGAGCCGTACTGTTGTTGCTGGTCCGGTGCGGCAAGGTCGAGGCGAGATATTGGCGCGTCTTCATTATAGTGTATACCGAACTCTTGACGGTGATCCTTTGGTAACCCTGCCGTTGATGGCGGTGGCTGCAATATGGCGGAGACTGAATATGAACGTGGGATAAGATCCCGTGTCAAAACTAAGGACGCTAGAACACCCACAAGGAACGTTCTCTAACCCCGGGACATTCGACCGGCTGCCAGTTGCGACCTTCTTTTGCCGACGGGGATCCGGAGAGCCGGGGACTCGTTTCCGCTTCGCCTGAGTCAGGAAAGGGTTGTAGTCTTCGAGATCGTGAATGCTGGGCTTGAGGTCAAGTGCGGCGAGTACGTTTGATTTGAACTTTTGGGGAGTGGCGGACTCCATGGTGGTGAAAGTGGAAGATTCGTGACGAAAGCGGGGGTCGATGGTGGAAGTCAATCTCCGCGGTGGCGTGGGAAACACGGGGTGTGAGTCAATCTCCGCTTTCGATCAAGTACAATATTCAATCCTTCATGGTGAGGGACCCGCACCTTCAATTCATCCGAGAGAATGAGATTGCGCCCGGACGACCTTTGAGTACGTCGAAAGAAGAAACCTCGCTTTCTTGTTCATGTGGTATTTTTCGGATACTGCAATGATGTGAAACGACTGAGGGGAAAGACTGAAAGGTACATATTGCGCTCCCAGTTATCTCGTTACATACAAAACGCGGGGTAACTTCCCATCCAGCAGGAAGGACAAATTTTGCAGTAATTGTTGAGATATGTCTCTGTTGCGCTTGCATGCAGTCGTCAACAGCCTGGGATCCATCGCGGTAAAAAGTTTTGTCACCTCTCTTGTTGTCCCCAGGACGGCCCGGGGGCTTGCGAACGTTTCTCACCTAGTGCTTCTCTCACTCACTCACTCACTCGACGTCTCTCTCACTTCAGAAAAAAGGTAGTGGTTGGCAATCTTCCTTTGATGCAACACAAGGATATTCCCCTGAAATCTGTACGGCTGCTTACAAGTATGCATATGTGAATCAAGGCGGCAGCGAAAGTAACAAACACCTGATTGCATGGATATAGGAAACCGAGACGGAAGCATATAATCACGTCCAATTCTCTTGCCGTTGTTCAAGGTCGCCTTCCTACCCTAACCATGTTTCCGTGGTTTGCAACCAGATCCCCGATGACCAGCGTTGCGCCATTTCCTCTATTCTCTTTGCCACCCGGATGCTTGTCGTCAGCAGAGCTCTCATCGGCATCTCTGATGTCCTGACCCACCTGTTGCGGCCAGCGGTTTTTCAACGATTGGAAATTTTCTCAAACCTACGATTACGTCATACGCATCCCCGCTCCTTCGGAAAGTTCGGTTCAGCATAGGTAGCCGTCTACAGAAAGGCATGGGAGATGGCCAGCAGATTCTTGGTGTCACCGTTTCTCCTTCCATCCAAGCACTCACGCGTGGTGATTATCACCGGTTCAGGGCCCGACGCTCGAAGGAAAAATCAATGTCACCACTGGCGTCGGCTCGATGAACGGTCCGTGCGTAAGAAACACCTCGTCAGTTGGAGATCTCCCTTGTCTCCGTTTGGGTATGCGTTCCCCCTTTGTTCTGGAGGTGTTCTCTGGCGATTTTCAAGGTACTTGCAGGATCCCCCACTCGGGGACTCGTCGATCATTTACGTCACCGCATTGCCCGCCGCTGTACAAAGTTAACGGGCTGATGCGCCAACACGGGAAGGAAATGGGATCCGAATTTGTCGGAAAGGGGGCCCGCGTCGCTCTCGGTCCCGGTGCCACGAACATTAGTCAAGCTTGTCACTCAAGGTGTGACGACCGAGGGTATCGGGAAACCACACCAAAGGCGCGTCGACTCCTGTTTCATCGACAGGTGGAAGGAACTGGGAAAGCTTTGACGGTGATCCCTTCTTAGAACGGAGTAGTCCGGAGTGCAAGCCTGTACCGAACGCTGAATCAACGTTCAACAACGAGCAAAAGCACGTTCGGACAGAGGTCCAGATCCATAGTGGTCGGAGTTGCCGCCATTGTGATGCGCAGCTACAGCGAGTGGTTCGTGAAACGCGCTGACTTTTCTGAAGAATTTAATAAACAACACTTATTCTTGTGAGAACAAAAAGCTTCTGGACGATGTGTTGAAACGGGAATTTGGATTCCAGGGACGTGAGTGACGTACTGACATCATGGAATCGTGTAGTCTCACCAATGTCTTTACGTAGAGATCTTGTCTGGCCCGCCAGCGATCGAGGGTACCATCTCTGTCATTACCAGTCTCGACGTGGCCACGCCTGGTGATATCTTATTTAACAGCGGCGATTTGTTTCTCGGAGGAAACTTGACGGCTTATGTCAACTTGAGACCCACGTCGATGATATAGCTGTATAGTATGTATTTTGGGTATCCTGGTGATGCTTTTCATCATCCACCTGTGCGCGTGCAGAATTCTTGCTGGGTGGTACCTCCTTGGTTGGATACCCAGAGACCAACTTCGATTCACGGTGCCCTCTGGACGACACCAAGAGTGAGCATGCTTACATCACTGAACAGTCGTTCTCGAGATCGGTGCTTCCAGGATCATCCTCTTGAGGGACACTGGGGGTTCGCTATCACTCAGGAAGCCCAGGCGCCTTGGCCACGAGCTAAGGACCCACCGCTCAGGGACCGTAAACTTTACATACTTGATCTCCCAGCGCCGAAGCTACCTGTGCACGTGCAGGGAGAGACAGCACCGCAGTCGATTGGTACCTCGACAATTTCAACCTCTGTGAAGCGCAGAACGTTGCAGTAGAAGCGAAGCGGCCCCCGTGTTCATCGGGACGAACTCTGCAGAGATTCACCTGGCGGTTGGTGGTAACGTGGGTTGTAGAGACCCCTTTCGTCGTTCCAAATCTGCAATTGAAGAGGAACATCATTGCCATTTTAGGTCACTGGAGACCGCAAGCTGTTTGCCGCTTGAACAGATGGCGACAACCTGGTCAATGCAGTGGCCAGCGTTCATAGGAACGCCATCGTTGCTGCTAATTCAATCGGCACGCTCAATGTCGAACCCTGGATTGATAATCCAGGCGCGGAGACCGTAGGTTGTCTGATGCTTCTTACTTTCTTTGTCATGCATATCCATTGCGCCGAGGATGTATTCCCTGACTCGCTGGGTTCTCTGGGTAGGTTCGGGGGGATCTGGAGCCAGAAACGGTATTGAAGGTGTGCTTGACGGAGACCACAACCCGAGTGGCAGGCTCCTGTATACCATTGTGAGGGATAGTGCCTTTTCACAGCCATCCACACAGCGTGCTTCGTATCTGCTCACGAGGTAGTCTCACTCACACCGCTTATCGACTATCGTTGGTTCGATGCCGTACTTCGGAGGTTTTATTATCCTCGTGCGGCGGCTGTTACTCATCCCCCTGACTAGAAAAACATCCCAAGATCCGAGTTTGGATGGAGCTATGCCAGCTCCAAGCATCTTGAGATCGAGAAGTTGCAACACCTCCCGGAAGAAGCCGTCCGGGGGTCCTGCAAGGTATCCTCTAGCAATACCACCAGCTTCTCGAGGGGAATCCGGCTCCATCGACTCCCACACTGCATTATTTTCAACGCCCGGAACGACGGGGGGTAGCTGGAACTGAGGTGGGTTAGGAGGATTCCATATCCGATGGCTCGTCGAGCAAGTCTCCTGACCTTTTCATATCAGACGCCGCAGGCGGTAGCTGTACTTATAATTCCCAACTTCCTCTTCCGGAGAACTGGAGTGCTCCCCCAACGTGACGCTGAGACCGGTCGGACGAAACAGGTCGAGATCATCGCCTCCAAGTACGATTTTTCTTGCTGGGACGTCGTCGGTCATCGCTGGAAGAATTCCGATGACAAGATCGGCGTTCGTATCTTGCGGCGCAGCAGGAACGTTGGGTCACGGGGGGGGGCATTTAGTTGCTTGTTACCCAAAGAATCCTCCTCAAAAGTAGGATTTGTTCGTTGTCGGTCAATCTCACGGTTTTGGGAACGCTTTGTTTCGGACCTTGAAGCTTGTCGTGATTTCTGATACACTTACCACGTGTCCATTCATGAGTTAGGAACGTATTGAAGGTCGGAAGCCCAGGAAAATTTACGGGATCAACTGGCTGGTATGTGTACGTACTATCAAATACGGCACGTGAGAACGCCTTGTTGCACGTTAGCCGCACTTAATTGAGCCTGTCCACTAGTTGACACACTTTTTTTCCGAAAACAAAAGGCCAACACAGCGGCTCGATTTAATACGTAGTTATGTGTTGTGGGTTTAGGGCTTCCAAAACCGGCTGAGCCAGACGCTCTCTTCGTGGCTGTCCCAAGAGCGCAGACGGCCCCCTCGAATCGCATCAAAGATCGGGTTATGCTAAGGATTTGTGGAGTTTTCTGGGCAAGAGTCAACGACGTGGGCAGGCAAGAGTGCAAAAGTTTGGCATGTTCCGCTATTTGATAGCGTCGTATCCACTGCTCCATGGAGTGGCAATCAGAAGTGACAGGAGCGGAGAAAGGTATTTCAGGCTTTCCCGCGTAGCTCTCCTTCATGCGATACCGGGAGGGAATTCGAAAAGGGATCGTCATATCAGAAATCTTATCGGATGGATCTTCCTCACGTCGCAACCACGCTCGGCCGACAGGGTGGAGCAAAGCAAAGTATACCCAAGCGAAATGTAGTCAGAACTGGTCAGCTGCGCATTGTCCGAGGTCACCAACCGAGCCGCGATCAAGAGGGCCACCGATAAGGATCATGATGGGCTGGGATTTCGATAAACGTGTGAGGTTAAGCTGCGAGATGGTCGAATTCGTCCGGGGTCGGACACGAGACAACCAACGGGGGAACCCCAGCAACCATCGCTGGCGGCATAACCTACATGCGCCAGGCTAATGCGGTCGGTCCCACTCACACAAGGGAGCGTCGCCATGCACAAACCTCCTGGTAAATTATAGGCGTCGCATTCACTCCACACTATACCGCGTGTCGTGTGGCTAAGTTTCTTGCCCGAGTCAAACCTAGTAGTCCAGCTCATAGACCGGGCCGAGCCACCGATGCGTGGACCGTAGGTCCCATTTCCGAGCCGGCGGAGGTCCCAGACGGAAGAGCGGGACGTGAGATTGCGATTATCGGTGTTTGGCTCTTGGGAAGAAGCGAGGACAAAAGGCATCTTGGACGACGGAGCTGTGAAATTATCGAGATCGATAGGCTGCCGCAGGTGATGGAACGGTTGGGGAGTGCGACCGGCTTTGCGGCAGACGATTCTTGCATCTGCGCATCCCGTCTAACCGATCTGCTTTGCGATTCCAAATACCTCTCCCAGCACCAGGCTTTCCGACGACGAGGGAATAAAATATTGGAACGGGGCCGGGCTTTACATATCCAGCTTCCAGACGAAGATCACTCACCCTGCCGAGTCATCTCTACCGTCTTCCCCTCATCCTCCCACTCCCCCATCGGATTGATGGCAGCGAGCCAAAGCGGGGGGCGATATCCAATCAGTGGATATGCAATCGAAAAGAAAAAAAGAACGATTCGGAAAGGACGAGGTCGTTGATCCGGTATTTCCACTGTATCTCAATATGACGTTGCATGGGGAAACCTCACACGAATCTTACGGCTCGGGGGCAGCACAGCGTCCCAGTAAGCGTGCGCACGCTTCCAGTCCTTTGGGTATAAATACCAGCCCCACTTTTTCGTCGTTCGATCGACCAGACCCAAGGTTTGTCTTGTGGAGCCGTCAGCCAACCTCTCCACACCCCCACTGACCCTTTCCTCGGACCAGGTTTTCCTTCCTCCATATCGACCTCCCAACCAAACCAAACCCGAACCTATCACCAAGCGAAATGTGTGAACACGAATTGTAAACTCCCCCCGTCCACCTCCAGAACATTATATGCTCAGACCCTGACCCTTTGTTTCAGTGTAGGAGATTATTACAGAGGATGCGGTGTGCGTTTCCACGGGGCGCTCCACAGCACCCGCGAAGCTGACAAATCTGTGTTTCAGCACTTTCACGGTCGGTATTATACTGGCGAGGTGAAGGATTGCAACTCCCCAAATTGCAAGTCGAGTAAGGCTCACAGGCACACCGCACGGAATTGCGGCTGCATTAATGTGCGTCCTTATTTAAACCGAACTCACAAAGGGCTCTCAGACTTTATTTTGTAGGTTGTTACCAACTTGAACCGTGTACAGAATTTATTCCAAGCAAAACATCCAGAATGTCAATAGTTCTGAGATCAGACCGACGGCAGATTGCGCACGCACGAAATGATAGGGTGCTACAATAGAAGCCAATCGGAGGACCTGTGATGTCGCATGACAAGTGATGGTGTCTGTGGACAACAGGCAGGGAGAGCGATCATTCGTGCACGATGAATAGTTATTGTATCTGTGTAAAATAACTATCCACATTCCGACATGAATGAACTAGAGTTCCGTACCTCGAACGGCGTGTCATAATTGCAAACCGTCTGTGCTCGTGGCATTGTGGCGTTTTTCTACCCAAACTGTCGTACGGAACGGCGGACCTGGTCCTCACCCACCTTCACCTGGTCTTGGACCCAGGCACTCGCCTGAAGAGCCCACCTTTCACTGATCGTGGAGCCTTTGAAGGGTGGTCCAGGGACCACGAATACGTCCCGTCCCCATTTGTCGACAAAGTGAATAGATCAAGAGCTGGTCAGCAGTTGAGTACCTTTCACCTCTTCACATCGATACTCCCCCAGCGGCAAATTGGAGCGGAGAAGATCAATGGGACTAAATGGGTGATGAATTGGAGAATCGGTATTCAATACCCTGAGCAGCTGACTGGTGTCTTCAGCATTCAACCCCTTCCTGCCCACGATGCGGTCCATTAAGCGCGCACGAGGCCGTAAGGTATATGAACCTCTCTTGTTCTTCCTGACGAGATGCATTCAGTTAGGGTATCACATTGAAGATAAAAAGACGGAGATCGATAAGCGCAGACGTAAGTGAAAGGAGTACGCAAAACACATATCAGAACGACCAAAGGTCGTTTCTAGAATGCTATCTGAGTTCGAAAAGATTCGCACTCTGTGGACAACACCCCCTAAACGGCGCCTTCCCGGCCAATGGCGCCGATGGCCGTAGGTCCTACCACAGCTTGGCCGCGTTATCGTGAATCGCGGCGCGGTTGGTTGTAGTTAACCAAGGGCGAGGCCATTGGTCAGCCGCCGAAACTACGGAAAACAGTTACGCAAAAACGGTAATCAATAGAAAGGGACACACAAGTGATGATCTTCAATGGAAGCGCGGGCGAACCATTGGTATAAATGAACGGTTCGGAAGTTGCTGTGTCACTCAGGACGATTTGTATACATCGATGCGCGAAGGGCTAAAGCAAATCACAGCCACTATCACGAAATCGACGTCGATATAATGAGTCCGCGTACGCGCCGATAGATGGCATCTTGAGGGGTTTTTCGTTCAATGAACCTCGTTTTGGGGCTAAGATCCCTTACCAACGATGCTGCAATTTTCTCCAAAAAAACGCAGGGACCCGGAACGTGATCTGGGGGACTCATGACTCGCAGGACGGATTTGACCAGAGGAGAACAGCTTGCGAGAGTCAAAAACCGGCCGATAACCCTATCATAGCCTGTCAGTTCCACCATAAAACATTCCTTCGAAAATTTTACATACCGACTTGGGTTGTTTTGCGTTTTCGTGCTCCCGCCCGTTGGAGGGAGTCAGGACGGAAGCCGATCGGCGGTCCGCCAGGTCCCAATAAGCGACCAACCGACCTCTATGGCCCCGGCCCTGCCAATGGTCGACATCCTCCCCCTCGTACTCCAATACCTCTCTGATGATCTCGCTTCCCTGTGCGCCTGTGCATTGCTAGACCGTAGTTCCAACAGAGCTTCCTCCGCGGTTCTCTACCGCCACATCGTCTTTGCACCTCCCTGGACGACGACATTAGATTTGAAAGAGGCTCAGAAGTATTCGGTGAGATCCCAGCACGCGGCCACAGCCCGTAGGATGGCCACTCATCATCACCGAACCACGATACGTATTTCAGCGACCGGGAAGCGTGCTGCACTCTGCCGCACTTCCGCATTATGCCACTTATGTAAAGACGGTCGAAATCGGGGGTACGGCCGTTTCGGGATAAGGAAGAGACGGCTTGAATCAAACTAAGTGGTATTCCAAGGTTGCGTGTCGGCGCGAAGAGCCCCCATAAACCCCCTTACAAACTGCCTGATTACCGCGATCCCGGCATGGGGGAACCTTGTGGCGATAACGATAGATCCGATACAAACAACAGAGGGCTTATTTGTGGAACCGTTGCGGTTGCTTCAGGATTCACCAGAACTTCGGACGCTGAGGGTTGGCGCGGCATGCACCGCCGGGGTCTCGGCTCCCGTTCTTTCGAAGATCATTGGGCTGCGGTCTTTGGCTGTGGTTGACCCGAACCGGGCAATACTGGATTTATTACCGGATTGGCTTTCTCGATTATCCGGGACGCTGCGCAAGTTGCATCTACTGGTAAGCGTCTCCCTCCACCGACGCATACACCTTAGGTGACCCCCTCACTGGAAGGATAACTGCGGCTCCATCACCCCAGGCGTCCTACAAACGATCCAGCCGTTGGCAGTCCAGCTGCAATCATTCGCACTGGGTCTTTCGTACTCGCTCGAAGATGGGCACGTCCTCGAATTCCTTTCCCACCTCCCTCGACTCCAAGATCTCCAACTCCGGTATTACTGGGTAAGCTAAAGACTGGGTTCCATGAAAAACGCGTCGCCGTCCGCTCACTACCTTAATCTTCTTTGGTGCTTAGCAAATGAAGCAACCGACTACTGTCCCTCGGATTACAACTCTCCGAAAGTTTGTCGTGAACCACAAGCACATCGAATTCCGCGATCACGTGAACCATTTATCTAAATGGGTCCGGAGAATCACGTCACAGTCTCACTTGGAGCACCTGGAATTTGCTATGGACGATTTGGAATACTTCAGGGGACCGTTTTCGAACTATTCGGGCCTGGTGGAACATATCAGTCATAGACACGGGCGAACGATTCGCGTTTTGCGGTTGACGCACGCATACGTCGACTCGGCCACCGTCACCCTGTTGTGTCAAAAATGCCCGAACCTAGAAGAAGCCTCGTTGGGAGTCAACATACGCACCCTAGTACGCACCGCATCGACCAGGTCTTTCCGTTAGACTTGACCGGTATTTTTCTCGTAGCTTGAATTCCCTGACAAGGCCGTCTTGTTATCGAAATTACGACATGTCACCTTCCGAGTATGCAACGCTAAGGCGTCCAGAGTCGCAAAAACATTCACCGACGAAGTTGCAACCAACTTCTTTCAGACATTGAAGCACGCTAATCTACGGAATCTGACTGTGAATTTCACTGACTGGGAAGTGAGTGCTAATTATCATATCTCCAAAGTTTATCACCAAGACTGACTCCTCTCTCCCTTTGTAGGGGAGATGGACCACTGATCAGTCTGGCGAGGTGAAATTTATGGTACAGCGCTAACGACCAAGCCACCGACTGGCTTCGTGATTCCATGATTGGGGTTCTAGGATCCAGTCCGCCCAAAATAACTTTCTTCCGGATCTAGCGATTGACTCACGAGCATGTAGCGATAATGATATATGTATCCATACATAACAATATCCACACGAAAGGCGAAGAGCATACACGTACACTACCCAGCAAACAAGTGTGAGGGTCCTCCGTGAAATAGTTGCTACACTCCGATGTGATGTAAACAGGAAAAGATCCGCAATTCCAACCCCAGTGGGATGTAGGATGTGGATGAAAAGCGCAAGCACGCGGAGAAGTCAGCCAGAGTGCGAAAATGGTACACCGGGTTAGTTGTGGAGGAGGTTCGCTTGCTCGACGATGGCCCTCGCGTTCGCAGAACGGTACTGCAACTTGTACTTGAAAGGCATGACGTGCCTAGGAGGTTGATAAGTGCCAACCACTAGTGTCATGCACCGACGACCTACCTGACGAACGATTTGGTATACTCCACGGGAGGAGTGATCGGAACCCCAGCCTCGTCCACCGCCTTGGTGAGATCCATGGTGGCGATGATGTTCGACATGATCAAAAATATACTCGATTCGGCGAACGCCTTGCCGGGGCACACCCTACGTCCGAACCCAAACACAGCGTCGACTTGGCGAGCGACTTCAGAGTCCATCTTTCCCCAGAACCTCTCGGGCATAAACCGTTCCGGTTCCGGGTACAGCTCCTCGTTCCTCGTGATAGCCCTGTGCGTAATCAATTTGACACCAAGGTGAGAATTAAATGCGGCGGGAGCTGAGGGGAGAGAAGAAGAAAAACTAACGAACCATGTATTGAACATGACCGTGGCATCTTCTGGCATAAAATACCCCCGGTAGATATCGTTCTCCGTCAGCTGATGAGGTAGACCTGTGTCGCGAATCGCGATTGACAAGGCGCCGATAGTCAGCATAAGGGATTCGACTTCTAAACCTGATCCACGCCGGAGACGAATTACAGGAAGTACTAACCAAGTGGGATAGGACATCCCCATCTAGAAATTTAAGATTAAACATCAGAGAACAGAAGCGCCAGTCATGAGCTGAGGTGCATAGCAGTTGTTAGCACTCACCGAAGAACCTCCTTCATAACGCACTCGAAGTAGGGAAGTGAGTCCCGATCGTCAAAATCGACTAATCGATCTTTTCCTGTCTTTTGGTCGATTTCCTCCTGTACCTTGGCGAAAACTTCCGGATGGAGTAGAAGAGCAAGGATGAACGCTTCCAGAACGCCGGTGGTCTACAAAAAGGGTCAATGGGCAACAGAGCAATACAGCAACTACCATCCTCACGGTATCTGTCGCAGCTATTCCGAGAGTCAGCCAACGAGCAGCACGTACAGGAGTCAGTCAACTCACCAGCATATAGAACACCACCGATGTGAAGTATATCGCTCGTATCTATCGTCTCAGAAGCACGGTAGGGACCGGATTGCGTTCTCATCATCTCCAACAAACTAACAGTGATGCATTGGGATGCTGTTCCCTCCGCCTGTGCGCAAAGTCAACGTCCATCCTTCCGGCCACAACACGGCGACATACCATTTGGGTCTTCACCCACTGGTACGGTTCATCGAAGAACCTTTCTACGAGGGATCTGGTATATATTGCATGCTTCTTGAATTCGGAGAAAGGGGCCCACGTCGGCCAATGCTTCACTGCGGGGCAAGGTTACAACAGATTCCGCAGCAATGTCGGGCGACGTACGTGCTGGAACCAGATCGCAGAGCAGTGCACCTGGACCGCCGCCGGCCACAGAAGCCGAGGTACACTTGTCCGCGAGAGTGACAAGTGGATCGTTGCAGTCCTTAACATTGTACCCATGCGTAATATTCAATATCGTTCCTGCGGCTGTCAAAAACCGTCAGGGGGGTTCCGATGACAACGTGAACACGGCACACTGTATCTGTAAAGCACCCGATCGGTCAGGAACATCAGATAACGAAAGAGACAGGGGGCCGACCGTTTAAAATGTTTCATGAGGTCATCAGGTGTATTTCCGAGATCGGCGAGGGTTGCATATGCCTCCTTTCGTTGGACGTGCACGTACTGTGATATCTGCTTGGTGTTGAACTGGTCTTGAATGATGCGCCGATGCTTTCTAAACCTAGGTCCAACCCTCTGGTGCGATAGAACTTCTCCCCATCCCATCCTAGGATAAGAGAGTTGGAGTTACAGTTACGAAGGTCCGGCTATCAGATGATCCTGGGGAACAGTGATGGACGTACAGCTCGGTCAGCATAACCATACGCGGTCTGTTCGAGTATATACCGCTGCGTTTCTCAAGTAGGTCCCTCGCGGCTTGATACGAATTGAGTATGATGATAGGTTGTCCCACCACAGTCACATAATTGACGTCGCCTTGTATTGGAAAAAAATTAGCAAACGCATGTAGAAGCGTCAGGTTGAGTATCAGAGACAGACAACGCACCGTATTTCTCGCCCCAGGCTGCAAAGACACGTTCAAGCTCGTCCGAAGCCATAGCCCTCGCATTCCCGATGATCGGATCGGGTGGAGGACCAGGAGGGTACGGGAGCGACTGGGAGTTTTTCCACTTAGACGCCGCCACAAGACTAGTGAGAGCGACGGCAAGAGAGACCCCTACGGCCGCCGGGTGGAGGAGGGAAGAGGGCAGGGGCATGATAGTGGAGGGGAAACAGGGGCCGACAAAGCGAGTGTGATCCCACAGCCTAGCTATATATTCGTGGCGTGTGGAAGTTCCAAGCAACGTGTTGATGATACAAAAAACCGTCGAGCCCGCCTCCGATCGAGGAGCGAGTCTTCGGATGGTATTAGTGCTTTACCCAGGTGACAGGAGCTAATTGTTTGTGAAACCACCTTTTCTTCCAACCAGAAAGGAAGCTTACGAGAAAATGAACCACGGAATACGTGCCACACAGAAATTACAGGCACCTAGTCTGGTGTCTCCACCCCGACCGAGGGTAGCTGCCCACTTTCATCTCCGTGCCTAGCAATAGAATGGATACTGTAATTGTAGGTCAGTACGGCGTCAACGACAATCTTTGCCAAAAGGGGCAATCTGCGATCATACTCAGCCCGCCCGTGTTTGGTCTTGTTTGGCCACCCTCGTCTGATCCGCAGATCCTTCCCGTCTCAGGCCTTCAATGACCCGACCGGCATCATTTTGCACAAAACAATAAGTGTGTGGCAGGAACGATTTACCTGATATAAGAGGGTGGTGAGTCATACAAATTATATCTCCCACTGTTCTGCGGCTCGTATTTTTGGTGACCGAGCTTCGAACATTCACCAGTGTGGAAAAGGATAAGGGCTTTCGGCATCTCGTCGGTTGTTCCGACCCCCTTGGCACATTTTTGACGGTTCTCAGTTACCGTCCGGGAGCAAACGCGGGCGGCGGGGGGAAGACTCCCCGTCAGCGGTCTTTTTAGTGGGAAGGGAAGCACAGACTGAGGGGGTTCGGGAGTGAAAGAAATTTCATAAATGAAAACTGGAACGCTGGAACAGAAGAAGAAAACCGTAAGACCGTAAAGAGGGATAACCACGCAACCACGAAATCAAGGATAGTAATGGGCAACAAACGGGAAGGCGGCACAAGCTTACAACCGATTGGAATATATCAGCGTTCTCGACGTTCAACGTTCAACTGTGAAGCAGTTTAGCATGTTCCGCGGTAGCACGGGCCTTCTCAGAACGGTAGGTTATCTTGCATGTGAACGGTTTGACGTGTCTGATGGTGGACTGTCAGGCAAAAAGAATACCGAGATGCCCGAGGCAAGGTGGGGATACGCATACCTGACGAACGATCCAATGTACTCGGGATTTGGTGTTATTTGTTGCCCCATCTCGTCTATGGATTTCTCGATGTTCATCGTAGCGATGATGTTGGCCATTAACAACCACACATTCGCCTCGGCGAATGCTTTCCCAGGACAAGCCCGTCTACCAAACCCAAAGATGGCGTCTACCTGGTAAGCAGCCTCCGAAACCATCTTTCCTACGAACCGCTCCGGATTGAACTTCTCCGGCTCTGGGTAAAGCTCCTCATTCCGGGTGATTGCCCTGGGAGTCAATTAATCGCGGGTCGGCCCGCAAGCAAAGGATGACAGACCATGCGTTGAAAAGTACCGTGGAACCCTTTGGTAGAAAGTATCCCCGATAGTTATCGTCAGTGGTTAGCTGATGTGGAACACCTGACGCTATCTTCAGTACGTTTAATGACGCTCGAAAAGGCTGCTTTACCCAAGGGCACAGGGCAGCCCCATCTCCGCTGAATCTTAGCGGCAGTCGTAACCATAATCTGGTAAGGTGACTCACCTAAGCACCTCCTTAAAAACGTAATTAAAATAAGGGAGTGAGTTTTGGTCGTCAAAGTCCACCAGCCTATCGTTTCCGATAATTTGATCAATCTCCTTTTGGGCTTTCCTGAATACCTCGGGGTGGAGCACCATGCATAGCACGAAAGTCACCAGGAAGGAGCCAGTCTATAATTCTGCGTCAAAATCTTCGGAACGGGAGCACCAAGTCCGGAAATACCGTATCTGTAGCGGCTGATCACTTGGGTCAGCCTCATGGTTGCCATTGGAGTAATAGCAGGACCCTACCAGCGTACAATACACCGGTTATATGGCGAATGTCCTGCTCGTCGATAGTCTTCGAAGCATCGTATGGCCCAGACTGTGTTCTGAGAGTTTCCAAAAGATCGACAGCAATGCAGTGGGTCGCAGTACCTTTAGCCTACGTCAATATGTAATGGAGCATCAGGTGGTCAATCTCAGGAACGCGTTTTGTGTAAAAAAAGACGCACGATCTGGTTCTTGACCCACTGATACGGGGCATCAAACATCGTGAATACAAGTTCCCTTGTGAATAGGGCATGCCGTTTGAACCCTGCAAATGGGAGCCACGTCGGAAGGTACTTTACTATCCCAAACGAAGACGTCAGGTAAATCTATGTCCCGAACACTCCAAAGATCCCCACTAGATCTCCGGCCAACCGTAACGGTCAACTTACATATCGGGAACATGTCACACAACATCGCTCCAGGGCCCCCAGCTTTGACAGTGTTGCGTGTGGCCGCGTCGGCGATCGCGACGAAAGGGTCTTCGCAGTCGCGGACATTGTATCCGTACGCGATATTAAGAATCAAGCCGGCGGCTGGTTTGTTGCTATCGTAAATCCACGTGCCTTGGCCCAACCGAGTAGCCCGAAGCATCAACCAAGTCACTTACTAAACCTGCGAGTGGCAAAGGGATCAGATCATCGGACTACACCGGTCGCACCGCGGCGGGCCGCAGAATCGTACCGTTTTAGATGCCTATCGAACTCATAGGAGCTATTTCCCATATCCACGAGGGTGGTATAGACCTCCTTGCGCTGTAAGCTGGCGTAGTTCGTGAGGGACTTGGCGCTAAAGTGGTCCTGTACGATACGACGGTGCTTGCGGAATCGCGGACCACCGCGTTGGTGCACCAGAACGTCACCATATCCCATTCTGTTGGAGGAGCAACCGCGAAATGGCGATATGGCACCGTAAGCGGAAGAATCTATCGGGCGAATAAATCACGGGAGCTCACAGCTCCGAAAGAAGTACCAAGCGGGGACGACTGGAGTAGATTCCGCTCCTCTTCTCTAACAGGTCTTTGCAGGCTATGTACGAGTTCAGAATGATTAGCGGTTGCCCGAGGACTTCGAGGTAGTTCACGTCGCCTACCACCGTATCAACGGCAGACAATCGGTCAGCTAAAGCTCCAATTCCGACAGTAAATGAATAGAACAAACCATAGCGTTTCCCCCACTCAGTGAACTTTAGCTCGATATAGTCCCCGGTCATCTGACGAGCGTTGCCAAGGATTGGATCCCTCGGGGGACCTGGAGGATAGTTTGGAGACTTCTTGGTCACCTTGGATAGGAAGATAACTAGTAACGCGGCCATGACGGTCCCTCGACCGACCTGGGACGGCTCGAGGGCTGTTAGGGAGGGAACCCACTGGAGTAGGTGTTCATACATAGCAAGGAGGGGTGGGGGCGCGCGAGGTACCTGGAACGCGCCCTTTTATGTGTCTCTTGTCCCATTCTCGGCCGTGGACCCCGCAACGGAACAAGTGAGCTCGCAGGGTCTAGTCAATCTAACATGCGGGGGGGAAGATCGTGGGTTGATGGATCACAACAATGCGGCACTGTGCTTCGATTTCAGGTACCTGCGGCGGCCATGAAACCTTGGATATTGGGGACGCCCTAGCCCCACTACACGGACTTAAGCCTCTGATGTTCACCGCCCTCGTGTGGAGATACCGGGGCGTGAGTTAGTCAGCTGGAGTAAACCGCAGGAGGATGGGAGCAAGGGAGGGTTCAATCGTGGTCACAGACCAACTTAAAGCGATGAAGTCTCCGATCGTCCGAAGGATCTGAAGGAAGCCGCAAAGCGGTCATCGGGTGAACCGGCACTGACAGACGCATCAGCGAATCGTCGTTTGGGAACATGGGATTGGCATTTCGATGAATCGTCGGGGACTTTACTCTGGAGATGAATTATGTACAATCTGACGTGAGGCTGAAACAAGGAAGTCGAGACCTCACCCAACATCGGGCGTTGCAACAATGACAATTGGGAAGAACCGCCGTGTACGTACGAACAAGCACGAAAGCTTCGTTATGATCATCAACTTTGTAGAATCGAGGCGTGGTCCCTGGGCTTTTTTCGGTTGGCGTCCCGATTCGCCCGATCGGCGAACTTGTTCCCAGCGGATCCCATGGTCCTCCTCCAGCCTGCGGTACCGTGGTTTTCGTAGCCTCGCGAGGGGCGCTTCTGTGACTTTGTAGCGCGCTTGGGTTTGGGGTCAGGGGGGTCGGCGTCTCCGAAGAAGGGAGTAGTACTGTTGAGAGAGTTGGATGGAGAGGGCGAGCTTGTATGGTTGTGATTGCTGGTGCTGATTAGAATGGATGTGATCCGGCTCTTCCAGTTGGGCGAACGTTTCGGTTTTGGAGCGGGTTTAGCAGGTATTGGCAACAAAGACGGGACTGTGGTGACCTGGTCATTGGTATCGGGCGGCGGGGGCAGAGAAGAAACCGAAGATGTTTCAAGGGGAGCATTCAGAGCCGCGTATGGATTGTAGACAAGGTCGAATTCTAACGCAGATGAATCCCCGGTGGAAGATGACCCTGCTGACCTCGACGGATCGTATACCGTGTCCGCAGCAGGGCGACCGGCTTCGTCTGGAATACCGAGGGCGTCTCTTGTCTCCTTGAGAAGTGCCTCCATCTTGGCTGTAGCCGCTCGTTCATATTCTACAAAAGTTTGCAGGACCTGGAGAATCTGCTCGAGCTCTTCTTTGTCCTTGCGAGCGGTCTCGAGTCGCTTGAGCTCATCGCTCCATTTATCCTCTATTTCCTTGATCTGCGCTCGAAGTGATTCCATAGATTCGTAGAGGGCTTTGCGTTCGGTGGTACTAGCAGAGAGGCCGGATGCCACGGAAAAAGAAAGGCGGGTAGTTGGTGGTCGAAGACGGTCGACTCTAGTGGTGGGAGAGAGTAAGGTTGAAATCCAACGTCTGCATTCCAACCCTGCCCACTCTCTTTCGTTCACTTTCGGTATCCCAACCTATCCCCTCCTTTGTGTACCCAGCTTTCTTTCATCGTATGGCATCGTCGTCCGCTTTGCAAACCACCAACGAACTCTTGGAACGTGTCTCGCAGTTACTCCAGCGCAGTTCTCAAACCGAGGCGGAAACAAGATCCACTACTCTCCATTGCCTCGCACTCAAGTGCCAGATAGAGCAGGTCAAGGCTAGCGTTGTCGAGGAGCGGATGAAGCAGCAGGTCTGCACAGACAAGATTGCATGCCTAAAGGAAATGGCGGCTCCCAGACGTTCAGGCGGTAAGCAACATATCCGTAACAGCGTTCATTCGAGTCTAGGACTGAAATTTAGGCAATAGCCTACAGCATGATTGCGACTCCGGGCACCCTCATACCTCGACCTCGCTCGAAATGCGTCAGTACTCCAGAACTCCCGATAGAGGTGTAATGTTTGACCCAAAAAGTGTAGATGTCTGTTATGGCAACGACTGGAGGGGGCCAAGAGGATCGCTTCCCCTCGATTTCTTTGCGCACCAAGCGAAACGGAATGTTCTTCGACGAGGAGACTTCGGATGGCGTCGCGAAGAGGGCGAACACCGGTTTGGGGTCGGGCCGTAGACAGCGTGTAACCTGTTCTCCGTAGTGTCGTCGTCGCGGGTAGCACGCAAGTCCGCCATGGCCAAGTTTGATGCAAAGTCACTTCCGCTTCCTCTGATCAACCTCGACCGCCGCCGGAAACGACACTCTTCATCTTGACCTTCCGGACTAGATTATGAGCGGATTCACTGGTCGACAAGCTCCACGTAAAGGAGAAAACTACGAGCTCAGCGTCGATCTCAACAGCGAGTACCGCGATAAACGCAAGGATGCTATCAAACGTGTAATCGCGTCCATGACTGTCGGGAAAGGTCCGTTTCGACCGAATTCCCACTTCTTGAGCAGGGAGGGCTGATGTGCGGCAGATGTTAGTGGTCTGTTCCCCGACGTGCTCAAGAACATGCAGACGGAAGATCTCGAGCAGAAAAAGCTCGTCTACTTGTACCTAATGAACTACGCCAAGACCCAACCTGAACTTGTCATCCTCGCCGTGAACACTTTCGTCAGAGATGCTGAAGATTCAAATCCCCTCGTGCGGGCGTTGGCGATCCGGACCATGGGATGTCTACGTGCCGAGAAGATCATCGATTACCTTTGCGACCCCCTCCAGAAGTGTTTAAGGGATGACGATCCGTACGTCCGTAAAACCGCTGCCTTGTGCGTAGCGAAACTGTACGATTTGAAACCGGAGTTGGTGATGGACAACGGGTTCTTGGAACAGCTGAGGGAAATGGTATCTGATCCCAATCCAATGGTGAGTCGACAAACAATCGTTTTCCAATACAGTTTACCCAGATCTTTCCTCCAAGGTCGTCGCAAACACGATTGCCGCTCTATCAGACATCCATTTTGCATCAGTTGCCGCAGGATCGGAAGAAGGTCTCTTCACCATCGACTCTTCAGTCCTTCAAAAACTCCTGATTGCCTTGAACGAGTGTTCCGAGTGGGGAAGGGTTGCCATCCTGAACGCGTTGGCTCGATATGATGCCATAGATGAACGAGAAAGTGAGCATATATGCGAGCGTGTTGTTCCCCAGTTCCAGCATGCGAACGGTAGCGTGGTTTTAGCCGCCATCAAGGTAAGCCCTCGCCACACGAGTAGAGTCACTTTAACTTACGAGGTGCTTTAGGCTATCATGATCCACATGCGCGGGGTTTCAGGCGATCAGCTCCGAAGGACGTTAGTTCGAAAGATGGCTCCTCCGCTTGTCACCCTGTTGTCTTCCCCGCCTGAAGTCCAATGGGTAGCGCTGAGGAACATCAATCTACTGCTACAAAAGGAGCCCGGTGCCCTTTCGAACGAAATGAGGGTATTTTTCTGCAAGTATAACGACCCGTTGTACGTGAAGGTGGAGAAACTCGATATCATGGTTCGGCTCGCGAACGAAAACAACATCGATCCTTTGCTCAGCGAACTCAAAGAGTGGGTTAGTCTCTCACCCACACCACTCCACAACTGAATATTCGACCCAGGTACGCATCGGAAGTCGATGTAGACTTCGTGAGGAAGAGCATAAAAGCCATCGGTCAAGCTGCAATCAAGATCGAGGAAGGAGCCGAGCGATGCGTGAACGTCTTGTTGGATCTCATTGCTACGAGGGTTAGCTATGTCGTCCAAGAGGCCGTGGTTGTGATGAAGGTAATTTAGTGACCAGAAAATTAGCCGAAGACTTTCTTAATCCCTATTTCAGGATATTTTTAGGAAGTACCCGTCGCAATACGAGGGTATCATTCCAACACTGTGCGCCAATCTGGATGAGCTCGATGAACCAGAGGCCAAGGCTTCACTTATATGGATCATCGGGGAGTACGCAAACAAGATCGATAACGCCGATGAGCTGTTAGGCATTTTCGTGGATACTTTTATGGAAGAGTCTTACCCTGTACGTTTCTGTCAACTTCCCGCAGTTTTTAGGATTATAACCATCCATTCCTTCCAGGTGCAACTGCAAACGCTTACCGCTGTGGTGAAGCTGTTCTTGCGAAAGCCAGAAACGTCACAGGGCTTGGTGCAAAAGGTATTAAACACGGCAACCAAAGACTGCGATTCCCCGGACGTCCGAGATCGAGCGTATATCTACTGGAGGCTGTTGTCAACGGACCCGGGAGCAGCGAAGGTGTGGGCTCTTGTTCAATACCACTTTTCTTCGTTCTCATGGGCTCTTAGGCCGTGATCCTGGCTCACCGACCACCGATATCTATTCCGAGGACGAACATTTCACCGGCGCTGTTGGACGAACTCGTCAGCGAGATGTCTACTTTGGCCAGCGTATACCACAAACCTGCTGGCACATTCATTGGACTGGGACGCATCGGTGCCGACTCTGTACCGAAGAAGGAAGAGTGCGTGTCCATTGAGTTTGAAACCCCACCCGCACAGTACCTTACGTTTACTTTTCAGTGCTCCGGACGACCAGTTCTCCGCGCAGAAGGCCTTACAAACCGTCGCAGCAGGACAACAGGCCGAGAACCTTCTCGACTTTGACGACGTTCCTTCAGATCAACCATCCGGGCTGGCTGCTACACAAATTTCCACCACAATACCTGCAGCCGCAAACCTTATTGCAGGCACCTCATCAAACCCACTCGATGACCTCGTCTCTATATTCGGAAACATGGGTACCACGCAACCGACAACAGCTCCTGCGGCTCCAACGAACCTGTTTGACTCACAACCCCCACTCCAACCCCAACAACAGCAGGACGCGTTTGGTGGATTGGGATTGGGTAGCATGGCTTCCCCTCCTCAGGTCACTTCACCACCACCGCAACAGGCACAGAAACAGGAGGAAGATCTGTTGGGTCTCTTCTAGAGCTTTCTGCCTGTTCTGTTCAGTATTTATATATTTTTGTTTGCATCGTGACTTCTTCTCTTGGACGTGATTGCTGGAATTTTGCTGGGGATCATGCCCCTTGTAAGGCTCTCATAAGTTAGTTTGTCATCGTCCATCGGGGTGCGATACTGATGTAGGAGGTGAACCGCCTTTGGGTTTTTCGGGGATGGCGGGTGCCGCCCAAGCCAGAAAGCGATTTTACTTCAACTTCATTTTGAGCGTGAAGAACTCCTCAGAGCTCCCCCACCTACCCTACACGTATCGATGCCACACACCGACGGGCATAACAACTGGGACACCTTGTCTCGATGTGATCATCACGGTCAAACTCGTTGAAATCTCCAGATAGGCTAGAGTGTTATTCTACAGCCTTTAATTTCTCTGGACATTATGTACACCTTGTGTGTAGTCCGACCCTTCTGGGTAAAAGGCCATTCACTAATCAATCACTCCGTAAGTGGCCGGATTGACGAACAATCGCAAGACGTGTAGGCGTTTATAACTAACGTGTTACGAACAAACCAAAGCTTTCATA